>Ga0210059_1016922_pt1 | contig 10468 bp, 6 predicted proteins | sample Ectturendosymbi2_FD_188042 | JGI IMG/M metagenome (GOLD analysis project Ga0210059, IMG submission 188042) | Ecteinascidia turbinata endosymbiont from Florida, USA - Sample 2 (SPAdes) (version 2) | ecosystem: Host-associated > Tunicates > Ascidians > Unclassified | place: Key West, Florida... | reverse complement strand
TGCATGTTAGAAGCTATGGACCGGTTTCGGAGTGAAGCGGAAAAGCGTTTCAGCGATATGTGTTTGCTAAATGAAGTATTCGGCTTTTTAAATCCCCACTCCTTGTTGCGAAGTGACAGTATCGAAATAGATATGGACAAATTTGAGAAAATGTATGCTGATGACGTAAATTTTACCGAGTTAAGACTAGAAATCTCTAGGTTTAATCGACTCGTACAATCCGGTGGTTTTACATTTAAAAATGACGCTACAGCGCTGGACGTGCTGCAGTGATTAAGCAAACATCGTTTATGTGAATCAACACATTATTTATTTATGAGTCTTAAGTTTTACCTCACTGTTGCCGTTTCTATCGCAAGCTGCGAAAGAAGTTTTTCAAAACTTAAGTTGATAAAATCTTACTTGAGATGGAGTATGGGAGAAAGCAGGCTGTCTGCGCTAGCAATACTGTCCATTGAAAGTGATTTAGTCGAGACATTATCTTTTGACGATATAATTTCTGAATTCGCTTCAATGAAAGCTAGACGTATTGAATTTTGAACTTTCAATAAAATTAAGCAAACACTGCTTTAATTCTTCTGTTGTGTGGAATTTTAATCAGCTTTTACGACGGTGTTAAGGGGGGGCGGCATTTCGTGCAAAACTCCAAGGGCAGTATATTGCGTTGCTACGCCACTGCTAATACCACGGAATAAATTTGCATGCAAATTTCAAGGAACATTGTAAATGGGCCAAAATGTACTAATTAGGTTTTGGTGGGAATCTGGGTTATCGTCTGCGTTCACAAAACCATCTCAACACTTTTTGCCGACCTTTCATCCATACGCATGTTTAAGACTGTGTTCCGCGATAGTTCACTTTATCTGAAACAATTGTCTGTTAAGGCTGATCAGCGCAAGCGCAGACGGCATTGGCTACATTACCAATTTCAGTAGCATGATAGAACTGTTGCACGAGATCAAAAACAGCGATTTTTAACGTAGAAGGGATTCATGCATTTGATAATGTCTCAGCAAGGAAAAAAGAAAACTAAAAGTTTGCTGGACTCCTATACATAAGAAAAATTTCAGTTTTCTCACGTGCTTTATGCGCATTCTTGTGTAGTTTAGCAAGATTCGATCTTGCAAACCGGGGTGTGCGCCAGCCAGTCCAGCCGCACACTTTCTATGCTCGACTGCTCGTATTCGACAAGACATTAGCGCAGCGTCATTTTGCAGTTGTAAATTGCTCTGACGCAGTGGTGAGTGTGTTTTACTCCCCTGTTTTAACGCAAAGCCTGATATTTTTGCAGTCATGAACTGCTGCGTCGCAGCGTTTTTATTTTCCATCGGGATCCTAACTTGGAGCACTGACAGTTTATGAAATAAGAGGAGTGCGTGAGTACGTGTAGAAGAATATGGATATTATGTCAACAAACTTCGCCAAAACGTTTGTTTAGAAACATGAATATGACGTCAAAGTGTAACGTCACAAACCGCGCACAACAAATACAAATGACCACCATATGCCACTGAATGAACCCCTCCATGAAAATTTTCTTCGTACGCCACTGATTATAAGGGTTATTAAGATATAGAAATCTTGACACGTTACAAATCACAGGGTAGGTGTTAGTTGGTACACGCAGGCAACACTGAAGAGGAACAAACACTGAAACAAACTATCATCAACTACTGGATTCGGTCATCGACGTACAGAAGCGTTATACTGTGGAGAAAAATGGAGATTTCTGAAAAGTATCAGACAATTGAACTTGAAGTGACCTGATGAAAAGTTAGATGAAAATGCACATCATTACACAAATGCATACAAATTGTTTGTTAATGTCCTGACGAAATTGGTAACGTGATGTGATGTGGACGAACACACACTCCTTTTGCAATGATGTAATGCAAAATTCGATTGGCGTTGCGTGCAACGTGCAGGTGCTTTAATACCAGCCTGCGTGTACTTGCACTACGATTGACAGGCATTCATTCATAGTTGGCGGAACCGGGAGAGCCGCATGTGCCCATGCCCCCACTTTTGAATTTCGAATTCAGCCTAAATAAGTTTAAGTAACACAATTAGTATTGTGTCCGTTGTTATAAAGTAGATGGTTTAATGAAAAAATGTTGCAGAATTTTGGCACTATGTTTTCAATATTACTTGTAATATATTATTTGTAATTTGGCAGGACTCGTAATGTTTGGCAGAATACACCGTGCACAGTTTGCCATCCTGCAATGGCTTGCTTACCGCATTGGTGTTGTTGAACAGTGTTGGCAGATGGTGTAGTACAACACAATTTTTTACAAAAATGGTGTAATTTTACATGCTTGCGTGCATGGACATCCGAAAGATTTTTTCCAGGGGGTTACTAGTGGATTTTTTCGAAAGTTTTTCTAGGGGGGCAAAAGTGGTGGAATTTAGTTTTTACCACTCGAAACTAAGAAAACGGCCTTTTTGCTGAAATTTTCAAATTCCTGACCCCCTTCCGACACCCCTGTTTGTGTGCAAGACAACGTTCGTGCCATACCATTAAAAATTTGTGTAATTTCAAGCGTTTTAATACCATTCTAAACAGTCAAACTTTTCTGAATCTTATATGTAAAATGAAATATTTGACAGATCAAATTCAATTGTTTTTATGACAAATAAAACAACCACAATAATCGAAAACATTGTTTTATTCGACGTTTCGGCTTATGCGTAAGCCACCATCAGGAAAATTCAATTGTGATTTTGTTTTTATATTGGCAACACTAAACAGCTATATTTATTTCTGCATTGGCAACACAATTGGCAACTTACAGCAGACAACATGCTACTTGCTGCATATGCTTCGTCTTGTCTTTGCATTCCGGTATCTAATGCAGTTGTAGAATGAGTGTTCCGTCATGTTACTTCTGTGTTCACTGTTCAAGATGTGGAAAAGTTGTAATTTGGATGTGTAGACAGGTATCAATCCTGTGTCATTTTCCTGTTTTTAAGCTGTGTTATTGGTGTTTTTAACAGCCCAGTGCCGACTCCGGCACACCGCCTCCTCGGGCTTAGCCCGAATTTTCGATTACGATTTATATCAGAGAAAGCGAGCTTGCTTGCTTTGTATATTTGTGCCACCACCCACGATCCCACTTCACTAAGTTGTTGACTCTGGCTCTTTTCTTTGGACCTTGTCACTTATATTTTCATATATTTTCGTTCCATCTCTGGCCTTTCGCGTTCATGTTGCAGGTGACCTGATTTAAACAACATCGTTCGTGTTCTCTCGACTTTGTTCGCTTGCGCTTTTACTCGGGTTCATCCACTAGAGCCCGAGATGCCCTATGCAGTTAAGTATGTTTTGAAACATAATTCATATCAGACTGAATGTTTTTTGAAGCAATGGATTTGTATAGAACATTGGATTGGAAGTTCAATCCAATGGACAGTTCCCATATCGGGAATAATTTTAAACGAACGATAAATTGTCCAGCAACACGGGCTTATATGAATGAGCCTGGTAAGCAGACTGACTGGGGTTATCATTGCTCTGTGGCGTATGTTACTCAACAATGGAGAAATTATCATGAGAACTTCTCATTTATTATTACCAACGTCACATAGCAACAACAGTGCCAGCCAGAAAGAAAGCAAATGAAAATTTCAGTGACGAAAGCGTCGAACGGTTTTATTCAGTCAGTCAGAATAAATCGTATGTTGAGCCCGAGTGACGCTGTTGACTTGGGTCGCCCTGTAACAGCCTATCTGAATTTCAGGTAGTTCACCGATACGTTTTCATAGTGGTGTAAGTTTGACTAAGATAGTGCAATTTAAACCTTCAGACGCTGTATAGGTAATGACGTCATATTTCAATGCTTGTGACGTCACAGTTGCCAATTCAAACCACAAAAATTTTATATAGTTTTTTTGACGTGCACTTGTGCCCCGCCACTTTGAAAAAGGTTCCTTCACCCATGCATACATTGACATGCCACAGCCACGAAACAGTGTTTTTAACTGCAGTAAAGCACTGAGAAAAGACGTATCTGAGTTTTCTTGTACAATAAAATGATCTCACTTGCCTCTCGAATGTCTCCTACTCTCGATATCATGGCCATCCTTCACTGGGGTATCAAGCAATGCACTAATTCCTTCGCAAGAGGTAGCTCTTCATCAGTGAGTTCACTTTATTTGTTTTGTAATTCTTAACTTTATTAGAAGTCGTCCATTTCTTAAAAACGCTCCAGCTGTTTTGGATACAATATTGGACGAGATGACACATTTTGATCGTCAGTGCGTTTCACCTGTGGAGTGATACCTTCTACCACCTACAATTGTTTTTGCTTTCTTTGAAGGTTCTTGAGAAATTTGAATGGAAAATATAACCTATTGGTTTAGATTTCTCCCCAGTAATGCTCAAACTAGAATAAAGTAATGCGATTTGTTTTTTTGACGCTGTTTGTCACATAGCTTTTTGTTTCTCATTTTTGTGGTTGAATTCGCTTGTATTATTCATTTTTTTTAGCATGGCAATGGTATTAGAATGCTCAAACAGTGAGATTTTATTTCAGTGGCGAATCGAGAAGGCAATTACCTCCCCACAAAAAACTACGGCGCTTCTTGTCAGTAATGGATTTTGACTTTGTCACTCTTACGATTGACTTTTCACAGTACGTAACTAACATATAGGGACACTTTTTATAGTTAGGAGTTCAAAGACATATTTTTCAGTGCAAATGATAGAAGAGTATCAGTGCTGACCGTTTTATACTCTTCACTTTAGTTTTACGAAAAAATCATTTAAATTTTCTATGGCTTCGTCTAGACATTGAGTAAGTAATCCTGTTATCAAAATTTTTGAAGCCCTTGATTGTAAATTTGGGTTCACCCACCTAGGTATACGCCAGTGTTACCAACAATGTTAAAATTGATGAATTTTGTCTTGCCTTCACCACTTCAAAAAGCGCCAAGTAAGGTTTCTGGCGAGGAATAGAGCGGGCCCGCACTTGCGCTGTTGAGGTACTGAAAAACATGTAATAGATTCGGAGTATCGAACAACCGATATAATAGAATCACAATTTCGGCAGAAATCCGTCTGTATCGGTAACGTGGAGTTCACGTCTGTATGTGTATGGATGAAGTGGAAACGGCGCTAGCGGTAGATCTCTCAATATTTTCATAGATTCCTTTTCCATGTTTTTGCTGACACATTACTGCTTTAAAAAAGGTGAGGACCAAGCAATGTGTGGTACAATAAATGAAGGAACTTTGCACATCGATTAAATTAAATTTGAATATATTTTGCTTTTCACATGATAATAAGTCACACAACTGCAGTCACACCTGCTGCTACTACTCTTTCGTTGGAAAAAGTTATGATTTATGACGGTAAGAATCGTTAGCACATGCGCAACAACGTCGGAAATATTAAGTTATCCACCTGGCAACAGTGTTTTCCGCAGTTGTTTCTCAATTCAAAGCTTCTTCAGAAAGGCATGCAGCAGCTGTTGTGCTGACGAAGATTGTTAGTAACACAACGTTACAATAACTCAGTGGAGCAAGTGTTGGCCAGAGCCGCACTGTTTGTTGGAGGAAAAGATATTGAGACCAGGAGTTTGTACGCGTATGTATTTATGTTCGCAGAAGTCTTTAAAAGCTTCTTTTAGCAATATTAGTAAAGTTTTGTAGTAATGTTAAATATTTTTCTGTAGCACATAGCCCAGCGCCAGATTTAGATAGTGGGGGATCTGGGGCCCAGGCGCGGCGGGAGGCCCCACATAATTTTTAGGTAGGGGATGATCGAAGAAGTCACTAGTATTTCCACATATCATTAATATTTATGACGTAATCTTGTGGCGTCACATTTCTTAACTCAACTGTAACAAAACTTTATGATGCAACATGGTGTTTGATAAGGATTAGCGATTCGTGAAACTGTTGCCAAACCAGTCGCTGGAAGCGTCGCACCATCTTTTTTTTAATATTTGCTTGAAAAAATCTTGAAAATATTTCGGAAAAAGTTTCCGGGCGATCCAATGTTTTCATCATCTCTAAACGCCAGTCCTTGCTCAGCAATAAATTTTATAACAGAAACCAAACATTGTAAGCAGAGGCGACTTACGATATTGTTCGCATTGATTGGCCTGACTGGCTAGTTCTGTATCAATTCTTCACAGTATTTAATTACATCTGCGACTAAATGTAAACGTGGCATCCATATGTTCCATTGAATGCTCGTGGCTCCTCAGGCGCTCAAGAGCGTGCTTCCAGTCGCAGATTCCCTTTGTAATAAGGAATTGCGCACATTTTGTCGTATCGGCGCACATCAGTCTGCAAGTGAAACATTTGACACACGTTTGTGAAGGAGAAAAACAATGCTAGCTTCTGTCAACTACTTCGACATAGTGGCTCTGGCGACGAACAAAACTTGTGGTGCATTTCCGTGACAAGTTTCGGTCTTTTCTGTGTGGTGGTTGGAACATCATGTTTCAAATATGACTTTTCATCACAATATCAAAAAGAACTTGTTTTATATTTCAACCAATATTCCCGCATTTCTTTCCGATATATTGGCTGGACAGAGGGCTCGGAGACCGATATCGTTGCCTCCAGTGATAGCGTCAGCCATCTCATCTATCGTGTTTTTCGGTTATACATCTTGACGTTCTTCTGCTACTGCACTGCTGGTTGAATTTGGTCTATTTTCATCGTTACGTAGGTCGAAGTCTGTCACAACATGTTCTTCGATGTTCTGTCCGCTTGTAGGTTCCGCAGAAATGTCTCCGCTGAACTTCACTGCCACTGTAATATAGCAACTTGATTGTTTCTTGACTTGGCTACAACTTCTTCCTCTCTCATTTTTGCCTCTTTTGCTTTTCACGTCTGTTATAACCACTTGGATAAGCTCTGCACTTATTAAATGACGATCCCCCTTCTGTCCAAGTTTATTTATTAATAAGCTCAATAGGGCTGCGACATTTTCATCGCAAAATGGGAGGACAACTTAAGACTGTCACTTACTTGAGCGTATTATCCACACTTTTATAAGGCAATTAACAATTAGGTCTATTGATAAATTTTAAGTATTGAAGTAAGACGTCTAGTGTGGACGATGTTTCAGTCAAAACACACAAAACAAAATTCTTTATTACTTGTCCTATTTATCTCATGAATATTTTGCAGTTTCCTTAAATTTCTTTAAAATGTAAAATCGCCTTTAATATTATTATGAAACTAATTGCATGAAAGATGTTTTAAATTGCACACCAGCTTTAATAGTGTAGATTAGAAACTGGTTCAATACAAAAGGTTTCTCTTTCTTTTAGGTTTGTGGCTGCCTCAGGGAAAAAATCGTTCAACATTAGTGCAAGAGTCATGATGCTGAAGTAAAACTGTGCAATCTTTATCAGTTCGCTGAGGCATTCAATCAATCGTATTACAAGTTGAAAAATATCTTGCTATCTTTCATGTTCCATCATTTTACAATAAATTGCATTTGGTTTCTCTTTTTGCACGAACTCAAACAGGTTTTGTATTGGTCAAACAGCTTAGCTTCATCAACAGAAATGCTTCCCTCAAGCAGATGCTACTCACAGGGTTCAGCATTTTCCCATCCAGTTGTTTGCAAACGGAGGAATCTAGTTGAAGTGCCCCTCCCATAAACGAAACTATGCCACCAGCTCGTATCTTGTTGCAGTGGAGTAGGGGCAGGTTACTGTATGCAGTGGCGTACGAGGCGGGGGGCGGCCGCCCCCCCGGCTTGAAAAATTCAGGGCAAACTCTGTTTTCAGGGAAAGCTCAAGTTGCTAAAAAATTGTGAAAGATAAAAATATTTCAATACAGTGAAAAATTTCAAGGGCAAATTCTGTTTTTCAGGGCAAGCGCAGGTTGTTCAAAATTCTGAATGATAAAAAATATATATTCAATACAGTGAATTCAGGGCACACTCTGGTTTTCAGGGCAAGCACAAGCTGCTCAAAAGTCCTTAATGTAAAAGCTATGTTTAATACAGTGAAAATTCTCAGGGAAAACTCTGTTTTCAGGGCAAGCGTATGTTGTTCAAAATTCTGAATGATAAAAAATACATATTCAATACAGTTAATTCAGGGCACACTCTATTTTTCAGGGCAAACAAAAGTTGCTCAAACATCCTGAATGTAAAAAGTATATTAAATACAGTCAAAAATTTCAAGACAAACTCTGTTTTCAGGGCAAGCGCAAAGTTGCTCAAAAATCCTGAAAGATAAAAAATATTTCAACGCAGTGAAAAATTTAAGGGAAAACTCTGTTTTTCAGGGCAAACGCATGTTGTTCAAAATTCTGAATGATAAAAAATACATATGCAATACAGTTAATTCAGGGCACACTCTATTTTTCAGGGCAAACAAAAGTTGCTCAAACATCCTGAATGTAAAAAGTATATAAAATACAGTCAAAAATATCATGACAAACTCTGTTTTCAGGGCAAGCGCAAAGTTGCTCAAAAATCCTGAAAGATAAAAAATATTTCAACGCAGTGAAAAATTTCAGGGCAAACTCTGCTTTCAGGGCAAGCGCAAAGTTCCTCAAAAATCCTGCAAGATAAAAAATATTTCAACGCAGTGAAAAATTTCAGGGCAAACTCTGTTTTTCAGGGCAAGCGCATGTTGTTCAAAATTCTGAATGATTAAAAATACATGTTCAATACAGTGAATTCAGGGCACACTCTGTTTTTCAGGGCAAGCACAAGTTGCTCAAAAGCCCTGAAAGATAAAAAATATTTCAACACAGTGAAAAGTTTCAGGGCAACTCTGTTTTTCAGGGCAAGAAAGTTGTTCAAAAATCTGAATAATAAAAAATCAGTGACGTGCCGTCAGGGGAGGCAGGGAAGGGAGTTCCTCTCCTACCATAATCATGAAATGTGCAAAACGAATTAGGGATCCAAAATAACAAATTGAATAAAAATTTGCCCTTTCGTGTTGAAAAGGTGCAATTATTTTATGATTCTAACCATTTTCATAGTCAATACATCTGAATTTGCGTATTTCTTCTTCAAGTCAGGGGAAAGTCACGAAGGGAGGCACCGATTGCTTGTGCTCCTCTCACCGGGTGGCTTTCGCATTGAGCAGTTTGTCACAAACTGTGGTGGTGAGCGCTTGCCGTGCAATTGCCTTTATCTCAGCTCTGTAACCTTCATGTCAGTAACATTGTAATGTTTGTATATACTTTTAATATATGTACTCCTTCTACTATATGCTCTCGCATTTCATAGACTGGCACTTACTTGACGTTGTGTATAATATACTGAATATGCAGCGTTATGCCACATCAGTAGCTGGTCAGACATGCAGCTACAGCGGTAAGGCAGCGAAAGGAAGCAGCCAATATCTCTGCCTCAGTGAAAACGCTTCATTGTGACGACACAGTTAAACATTTCTACCGTATTGATGTGGCATCACTGGCGTGACCGACAAGTTGCGTTGGGAAAACTTGCTATAAAAATGTGTGGACTACAACAGGATTTTGTGACATTGAAAAATCTGCCAAGAAGCCTCAGCAGACATGCCAGGTCAAAAAATAACCTTCAAGCCAGAATTGCTTTAAAAACTTTTGGAAGCCCAGTGATATACTTTGACTTCGAACGAACAGCGGAGACTAAATATCAGCGTTCACAATAATAACGTAAGGGGAAACCAAGAGATTTTGAAAGAGCTCATTAATGTAAATTGCCTCCTAGCCAAACAGCAATTATCATTTTGTACTAACGATGAGACTTCGATTTCCTGTAATCATGGCAACTATGTGGAACTTTTACATACTCTTGCTGCGAAAGATGAAAGATTAGCTAGACATTTAGAGACATCTACTGTGTTTTCTGGCTTCTCAAACATAATTCAGAACGATTTAATTGCAGCAATAGGTGATGTGGTTAGATATGATATAAAGGAGATAAGCGCAGCTCCATTTGTTGCTGCAGAAGTAGACGAGTCAACGGATGTCACAAACAAAGCTGATCTCTGTCATTATGTGGCTAAAAGCGAGGTGGCTTGTGAAGTGAAGGAAGCGTTCTTGGGATTTGAGTAATGACAGACGAGCCGCTGCCAGTGGCGTACGCAGAAAATTTTCATGGGGGGGGTTCAAAGTGCCAAAATTTTTCTTTGCACTAAAATTGAAAGTATGATAAGAAAAAATATAAAACAAGCAGCAATACAATACGTAAACGTTGTCAAGCAGTTATAAACACATATTTAAACGCCTGTTGGTTGTCTCACTAAACCTGTTAATAATCTGTTCCGGGGAAGGAGTGTAATTTCGATAAATGCTTAACAATGCAAGCCCGTTCATTCTGGTATCACTGGTCGTACTTCGCAAGTACGTTTTTAGTCTGCGTGAGGTAGAAAAAGATCGTTCACTGGTACACGTTGTCACCGGAAGAGTTAAAAATATATGGAGCAACGTAAAAATGTTTGGGAAAGCGTCAAAGCAACATGATTTGATACAGCCCAGTACATCAGTTGGTCTCTCG
>Ga0210059_1016921_pt1 | contig 10469 bp, 8 predicted proteins | sample Ectturendosymbi2_FD_188042 | JGI IMG/M metagenome (GOLD analysis project Ga0210059, IMG submission 188042) | Ecteinascidia turbinata endosymbiont from Florida, USA - Sample 2 (SPAdes) (version 2) | ecosystem: Host-associated > Tunicates > Ascidians > Unclassified | place: Key West, Florida... | reverse complement strand
TTTGCGACTTGCACTCTGGGCGTCGTGAATCAGTCTTCAAACAAGTCGCGCGGCACTCAAAAAATACCGCTGCCATGAACATAGAAACGTTTGCATAGCCATCATTTAGTCACGGCAAAACTATCAAATTCTTGTGCACTGCAGCATTAGCACAGAGGACCACATACATTCATCACTCACGTACTTTGTCCAGTTAGGGCAAGGATGGAGAATCCGCGACCCGCGTGAACATTACATATGGCTCGCATCAGAATTTTCGTTACACGAGTTAGATCACAACATCGCGGAAAAACGAAGTTCCATGTTAAACGGGTACTTACGAGTAGATAGTAAGTCAAGAGAAGTCACTCTTCCTAATAGTAAAGACAAAATCAGAATTTTAGGATAAAATTAATTGATTTTGTGGCCCGCCAGCAATAACGCACAATTCATGTGAGCCGTGACAGCAAATAGGTTCCCCACCCCTGAGTTAGGCTGTAAGCAGCTATCTGCACACAGTTTCTTTCGACTTCACCGCTGAGTCGAAGTTTGCGGCGGAATATTTGCAGGTGTAATTAACGTGAAACGAGAATTGTATCAAGCTTGGCGCACGCAGCGAAGAATCTTGCGATTTGAAGCAGAGCAGTGGACAAAATAAGAAAATTGGTTCGGTGGTCGACATATGCAGTCACATCACCACCACGAGCGGGCGAGAGCTAAACTGAATCACTCGAAACAGCGAAACTATGCAGACGTTGAACGAAGGTCTAATCAGATGCGGTCTGGCTTTTGGCTTCATGAGTGATAATGCGCAGTAAACACGTTAATCCGTTAAAAGGTTGCGAACCCAAATCTGCGACGGATTTTCGCAAACCGGCGTGACCATGATGTATCAAGAAATGCCAGGATGATAATGGATGAAGTGATGAATAAAACTGCATTACATGAAGTGAATTAGGTCTTACCACAAAACCGGAAGTACGTTTATTAGAAAGCAACGCACTGCAATATGACAACAGGTTTTAGCTAAAAATTCTTTCTTCGGCGAAATAACACCTGTGCGGCTGTTGCTGAGACTGTTTTGTCGGAAAACACATCTTCGCTGGTGATTTTCCAGCAACGGAACTTTGTAAAATCCTGAAACGCGAATTTTTTAACGACAAGGTCAATTCTCGAAGGTTTTGCGTGAACCAGTGATTCTCAATGTGGTCCAGGTGGACCACCAGTGGTCCACCTGGAATTCCTAGTAGTCCACAGAGAGTTCCATAAATCCTTGACATTACTTTTCTGGAAAGTGTAACTATTATTGTACAATAAGTTGTGAGATCATTTTTTGGTTCTTGTGTTTGCAGTTTTAGTCAGCATAGCAAAGTGGTTCATCTCATATTTTTTGTAAAAGTTGGTCCATGGACAAAAAAGGTTGAGAACAACTGGTGTGGACCAAAGATGAACTTAGATAGATAGAAGAATCGTAATCAGCCGGTTCTACTTGATCTTGTTACTCAAGTCCTCGAAACCACCACAGCTCAAGTATTGTTACAACGAAAACATTTTACGGACGTCTTTAGATATCTATGTGAATTCTATAAGTCGATAAAATATTCGTCAAAAGCAAGACAACAGACCTTCAATCAACTCACTATGAAAAATGCCTTGATTATTTGTTGAAAGTAGCATGTAGCTGCTTCTTCAGCGATATATCGATGACTCTTGCAGATTACATCTTTTTATATGCAGCAACTATTCCAGTAAGTAAGTAATCTCCGCAAAGGAGACGCATTCGAATCATTCAGCAAAAAAATTTTAATAGGAAATTGATTTCACGCAAACGTACGCATCTCCAGTTCTGATATGTTATTCAAATCGAATTATATTTTTACGTGAAACCGATTTCCGATTTAAAAAATTTTTGCTGAATGATTCGACTGCGTCACGTTTACGGAGACTAAGATAGGTACAAGTCCGAATCATCGCAAAATTATGAAAGCAGAGCCGAGTCGGCTGATTCCTTCCAAGCTTACAGCGAAGCTAGAGCTTTTAAATGTACCAGCATATTCCATTATACCACAAGTGCAGCATGTTAGTTTTACTTTACATTTACTTAAGTCACGGTGGGTGCAAACTTGTCCGTTGCTCCAGTCAGGCGAACAGGGCACGAAAAGCAAAGCGTCGACCTCGCTTTTTTAATTAGTCTTCCTGCAAGCCAGTGCCTGCGCACAGCTATCGACAGCCTTTTGTGCGTTGTGAGGTTTCCAGCATTAGTCAAACCTCACACGTTTGATGGGTGTTTAAAGGGACGACATAAAAGGATGATTCGAGTTGCACACAGCCATGAGGGTTGCGTCTCTTCGCACGTCTTTGAAAATATCGCAGCGTGAGATGAAGAACCGAAGAGATTTTACAATTGTGTGGATGATGCGCTAAATTAAATCATCTCGCTATTTCTGCTTTTTGTACCCTTAAATACTCAGACGAAAGGGTGGCTTCACGCAAAACGATCGGCTGTTAAAAAACTTGTAAAATACACGTTGTTCTCATTTCATTTGCTTTGACTAGATGTTTGGTTTGATGCGTCGTTGTATTCTGGACAATATGGGGCCGAAATATCAAGCAGTGCGACTTAACAAACGTGGACAACAGTGAAGAAGAATTGGGTAAAGCTACTACAGAAAGTTCTTTGCGTATTGCCGCAAACGCATTTTTATGTTTTGCAAAAGACATTAATGGAAAGAAGGGTGCGTATCATAAAGCAGCCCAATGTATCTACATCGGCATATTTCTTTGAAGTTGTGTAAGCAGCTCCTTTGCCTTGGGTTGCTTATAGCAACGAAAGAGGAGTTAAGCAGTTCGGGCCCTTCTCACGCCACCGGCATCAGCAGCAATATGCCGCCCAATCCTTCACCCCCCGCTGTTCCCAGTACGACCGCATAATCCAGCCATCTTCCAACGCTCACAAGCTGCCCTGACACATTTGCCCGATGAGGCAGACTTGAGTGAAATAAGTTGCGTTCAGCGCCCACAGAGCTGTGGTTCTCGATGATCGCAAAAATCACAGCTGTGGACCTGACACCTGCTGCTGTGTCCGTTGACGACAGTGCCACCGACCCTCCAGATTCGATGTCCTATCGGCGCCGTTCGCTGACAGTGCGGCGCGCAGAAGCATTTTCCGCCATTTTGGTTCAAACAAGCAGAGACATGACCAAAACTCTGAGGTATCATAAAATTTTGCACAGGACTGACATTCACATACGGGCTTCATACTTCTTGTAGTAAAAAAACTTCCAGAAGCTGTAGGCTGCTCGTGCTCAACAGTGACAACAAGAAAACTGCGTCTTAATTTGCACACAACTGAACGTAAAGCAGTCAAACAATTGTATCGCAGCTGTATAGATCGACTGTAGACCGAAAGGAGTCTAAAAGCTACGCTCTATAAGTCAGTTTCCATTCAATGTTAAGTTAACGACTTAAAAAGACAAAAAGACAACTAAAGTTCACAACACCACTTCCAAAGAAAACACTGGGTTTTAGTTCGGTTGCGTCCACGCTAACTCCCAACATCTCAAATGTTGAAGAGATTGAGTAAAACAAAACAAAAAAATACGTCAAAGAAAAGCAAACGTTAAAACCATGAAAGCCAATTTGATTATAACAACAATTTTACAACACAAACCTGTTATAACAACACAGTTCCGTTAGTTTGGAGAACTGGCGGCAAAAACACTCAAGCTTGGCAACTATGCAAACTCAGCGGAACCACTGCAGCCACGTTTGCTATCGCGTTTACGAAAACTAATCTTACGTGTAAGGGGTTACGTATATGGGGATGGCTATTGGCCATGGATGTGAAACTTCGTACTTTGTTGTGGATGCGAATGTTCAGTTCAACACAAATAAAGGCATACATTTTTAAAGAATAGTTTGCATTAATCATGTCGTTTTGCAAAGAGCAGAGAATATTAATTGCTTATCTTTAACAACACGCAATAGCAAAAGGTTGCATGAAGATTCGCAAATATAACACAAACTCCGTTTGTCTGCAAAAGTTTTTCAATCGATGTGAATAAAACTGTCGCTTTTATCATGGCCAACTAATTTGGTGATCGTGAAATCTAAGATGCCGTGTAGCGCTACGTTAGCTGTGGGTCATTTTCATTTCATCTCAACGATGCTGCAATTAGGACGAGTGAGTCAGTGGTGTCGTGTTTCAAAAAACACTGTCCACAAGCCAAGATGGCGACACGCTCATTGCGGTAAAACTGTCGCCTCAATTTTGTGTCCCAGCCAAATCCTGCCATCGCGACAGATGTATTTAGTAAGCCTAAAAATTTAGGCGAAGTTAATGAGGGCTGACCCATTCACCCACTTAAACGTGGTTTTCAGTTGGGCGATAGCTAGAGAGTTTCATGCAAAAACGGACTCTTACAGGATGAATCGCACGTGGCCAACGACCGTGGCTTTTCTAAGAGCGGAGTGGATCAAGGTCATATTCCGTGGAAAAACGGACGCACTGAAGTGATAAGCAAAACGGTTGGCTAGCAGCTAATGCAGAAACGGTCCAAACACAGCAGCCATTCCGCCTCAGGAGAAAATCAATCTCCTCTAAGCGTATTTTACAATATGCAGCGAGCAGAATAATTAATTGGCGTGGCGAAAATGTGTCTCTCCCTTCTAGCCTCAAAATAGACAAGCTTGAGCTGTGAAGGTCAAACTTTCCTAGTACAGGGACCCGAGCGCCTCCATGCGCTGTCGCGTCGATACCTATCGGAGAGATCAGCGCGGACGCGGCTCGTTGCCTGCTTGAAACTGGGGAGCTCTACTTCGAGTTTCTTTCCTCCTGCGCTATTTATTAACGGAAAACTAACCGCACATTCTTCCTTCGCAGGTCGTACCGCCGATTTGTTGTGCGATGTGTTTACTGCTTATCATTGAGCACCAGCATGTTTCGCAGTCGCACAGCAACAACATCGCAACCAACGAACAAGCAATGAATGCTGATCTCAGCATCAACTTGGCTCATCCACATCGACTTGATAAGATGACCACCGCATTCCTGTCACATTGAGCACCCTTTCGATATAGAGGTGACTTTGCAGACAATCGGCAGCCTACGGGTAGCGCAGTGATTTATCGGTTTCTGTTGGCATTCGCCTTCCTTCCAACAATTTTGCATACAGTAAGTCACGTTGCATTACTTCACAGAATTCATCCGCACCATCGTCGGCGGAATTGTGCGTGACCAGCGCAGTAGCTTACGTATCCTAGCTCATGCGCAGGTAAGTTTGACGTAGACTTCTATAGCGTTTTGCCGAAGCCAGGTGGTGTGCAATGACAGCAAATCAATGAATGTTCCTTTTATGTATTTTGCTATTAACGTAGATAGTCTAAAATATTTACTGCCGACATCAGAACATGTTGCTGACATAAATTAATGTGGAAATTAAACAAACTGTAACAAAAATCAAACTGTTTTTTTACTTATTGCTAACTCCACACTGACGCTATTGGCCCTGGTTAAGGATATACAGTATAAACGCATTGATAGCAATTTAACATAAAACCAAGTCTGATGCAGGCAGCTACGAAAACTTAGCAAGCTTAGAGACGGCTGACTGTAAGCGTAATGGGCGTTTTTGTTTGAATAAACCTTTTGTCGACCCCAAACCACAATGAGTGATGTACCCGGCGAAAAAATATAATTTGGAGCTTTCAAGTGCGCTGCTATAAAACAGTAAAGCTTGGTAAGGTTAAGCTGAAAAGCAAAAGAAATTGAGGATTTCGACAGGAAAAAGCAGTTTTTTAGAATTATAAATATCCAAACCGATTTCAAAAATATAAATACTGAAAGTGATCTTGATTTGCGTGCAGGTCGTTGAGCGATTGCCACAGAGGGTAAAGATTACCTAGCAAGCAGAACCCATCAGGCAGCCGTCTTGTTACAGGGCGATACACGGACATTGTTTTCATGGAGTTAACGAAAATCAGCTAATCTTTTAACATTAAACCCTATGAACCGGACATCAGGCACCACCAGTCTCCAAACAGGTTAAGTTTAACGGTTATCATTAAAGAGAGAACGGCCAACCGGTCAGGTAACAACGAACAAAACGGATGAACGAAGTGATGTTTTTGTATGCTGACATTGTCACAACTGGAAGAGTGATATCCTTTTTTAGAGCGTTTAGCACGAACAGTGAAAGGTATTCTTCATGGTTAATGTTAGTTAAAACTTTCTTTACAAGTGGTAGTGCGACTGTCAAGCACATTGGTTAGCAAAATTTCGCACGTGTGTTTTGGAGATTTAACTTTGTTTATGAACCTGAGCGTGGAGTAGGCAATTTTTGTGTTAAGTGATATTTCTTGGAAAAGGCTGCAGAAAACATTATAAGTTTCTTCTTGCAAACATGCTCCATTCAGCACTTAATACCTGAGCCATTTAAGCACATATCATCGGTTGTTCACGAGCAGTGTTTCACCACATGATGCGGGTGCGCATTTATGAGCATAAAAACGTCAAAATATATCATTTTCCACACGTGCAGTGTATCAAACATCGTTCCAGAACATTTTATGGTGACTTGAAATCTTGAAACTTGCTATCTGGTAGAAATTAGTTTGCAGAGCAGATGGCTTCGCTTGCTACTTACTTTACTGAAAACAGGCTCACCTGAGGTGAAGAGAACAATTGCTTTGAGACAAGAATACTCTGCCGAATCGACGTGCAAATTCTTGAGTCTTTCAACCTGATCTTGAAAGATGCGTATGTGGTCCATGAAGGACATGACCCGATCGGCGGACATGGTCGTGTGGAACCCGGCCGCAGCCAGCAATGGAGCAACGTGCAGAGGCATATGACTCTGGGCAGCGTTGAGCACAAACAGCTCGCTCCAGACCCATTTCAGCATCGCAACTTGATCCGTGACTTGGAGATCGGGAAAAAAGGGAATGTTGCGGGCCCACTCGACCGCCGAGAAAAGCAAGCGGGCCGCTAGTTCGCAGATGTTGTCAATGCCCATGATCTGGTTCGGTACGGGGCACTGCAAAGCGAATCTCGACGTCGGGTAAGGTTCGGCGCGCAGCAGCATCGAGATGTAGCTGCCCATGTAACCGGGTCCGAAGCTGGAGTCGATCCCGTTCGTGATCGCGTATTGGCCGGGGTGGGATTGCGTAGCGGGCACTCTGCCGCGCTGGACCGCTGCAAAAAAATACACCGCTGGTTTACAATCTTTGCAACGGAACACAGAACACGTAATAGGGACACAGCTAAGTTTGCCTTTTCAAACAAACCGCCGTCACTGCGTTTACGGTTTTGCCAACTTATAGCAACATCTAAAAATGCACTACGCTAATTTGTGAAAAGTCTTTGCAACTTTCTTTCAAAAGCAGCCGTGATGTTCATTTCGGCGAACCAGCGCAGTTTGAACGCCCATGCACGGCAATCACCAAAGCTTGGATCACCAAAATAATTGTCACAAACTGAGCAATGCAAGAAACCTTGCTGATTTCGGTTTTGCTGCAGTAATTGAATCTTTTCAGGTTAACAAATTTCAAGAAATGTATTCGGAACAGCATTGTTTCGAATGTGACCAGCATGACGAGGTTGTAAGGTCAAAATAGCATGCCTTTTGCTGGGTTTTAACTTAACTCTAAGCATACAAGAATGCTTTTGCACGGTTCAAGTCAATGTAATCTTGAGACTGCATTCCCATCGCGTGTACTTCATCGGTGAATAGGTTGGGTAGCGACACGCCAGTAGGTTAACATCAGATACTCTCAAATATCGACTTTTTAAACCAAGTGCCAGTGAGTGCATACCAGGATCAATACATGCCGACAGGATCGCGAAATAACCGTCGATAGAATGCATCCTTGTATAACTTGTCTTCAATCGATGGCAAGCCGTATTCACTATCGGAAGTAACGAGCGCTATATCGTGAAGAAACCTGCCAAGCAGTTCGTCGTATTCCGCAATCATTTTGATGGTTTCAAGGGTCAAGCAAATGATAACTACAGCGGTAGCGGAATATTAAGAACATATGCCCCTGTCAACCGTGCGAAACGCAACGCAAAACTCTTTTCACCACTTATTTCAACTGACCTATTTATCGCAAAACACGTGAAAACGTTGTTTTGCCCAGATGAAACACAAATTTTACACCAGGAGATTGAGCGGGCATCCTGAAGCAAGTTTGCTGCCCTTACAAAAAATCGTTAAAAATATTTTCACTTCCTTGTCGGCCAGTGGTGGTAAAGACTTGTGAGTATTCAGTCAAGAAATTATCCACAACCGCTCACTCGCATCACTGCATGTCAATGTTTGATTGCCAACCTTTCAATCCGTTTATGACATACGCGAGAAGTAAAATTGCGAAGTAGAGATTGCATGTATTTTAAGTTTGAGAAGCGAGATTAACACAAAAACAAAACAAGCGAAACTGTCAATGTCAATAAAAATATTTCCTACACAGCGCTTGACCGGGCGTGCACAACGTTTGTTTGTTTGTTTGTTTGACTTCGTATTAATTGGCGTAGTTTAGCTAAGCCTTCTCACATGACGTGAGTATATATAAGGAGAAACAGGTTAAAATTTAAAGTTAGCTGTAATGATTTCTACGCTTTTTCGTTTTCCGTTTTAAACGTATTGTCGTTTACCGTAGCCACAGATATCGCTGACAAAGTGACAAGCTTTGATTTTTACGTGATCATAAAGCGAAATGGGGGTTGCAAAAGAAAATCTGCCACGAAACGAAGTGAACTTTTGTGACACTCTGTCGAACAGTGTCCAAGTAAGTCGCGCACGCTGTTCTTCGACATAATACAGGATTCGTTTTTCTATTCTAGTTTGTAATCAGGCTTCTGACCACCAAAAAAGTGTTTTTCCTGTTTGTCTGCAGACACAACGTTGAAGTCATAACTCATTTTCACTGATCAGGCATTCTTGGTCACGCAAACTTGCATGGTTTACTTTAAAGCTTTTGAATTCAAAAGGTCGACTGTTTTCGCGCCGAACTGAGGGCAATATAACGAAGCAGGGCAACTGCGAAAACAATTCGCGCTTCTCGATTGAAGAAAAACATGCATATGGCAACTGCGGAGGAGGTCGCCGTCCAATTGCGGCAAGTCAAAACGCCGGATTTCACGCGACCCCAGGGTTAATCTGACGGCCCTATCGATCCCGGCGACATATCGCTTTTCGTATCGGGCGATGCGCGCGTCGCAAGGCGGCGAAGACAATCGGCTACGTCGAGCGTAATGCGTGTGCTGCGTTTTATCACCACAAATATGTCGTTGAGCGAGGAAATGCACAATAACAATTGTCTTGTGCTTTTTGGCCATATTTCGATTTGCCAAGGTAAACTTCCTGGTGCTTAATCGTGCGTTTTGCAATTAACCTTTGCAAGGCGAAGACGATTTTAACTTCCTTTATCAAGCGAGATGATTTAAGAGATCCTGGATGCCAGCTTGCTTGTAACAAAGTGCGGGTCACGCTGTTCAGCACCGGTACTACCAGCTGGTACCAGCGATTTATGCAGGGCATCAAGTTACTTCGTGTTGGCTTTACGAACAAGGGTCGTTATCCTTATCAAGCAGTTCCCCAGACGTACAGCCATAAATGAGACGAGAAACTCTGCAATGCAATACTTACAGTACATTAAATTGCCAACAAAATTGTTGATTTTCTTAAATAATGCGCATACAATTCAGTTTTACCAAATCGACCTACTGTGTTGTAGAACCAACAATGCCCAAAATTCCAATTTACTTAATAATATGGCCCTGAGTTGTATTTTGCGGAGTCTGTTCTTACTGTTACGACAATTCAACGAATTCGAACATTTAAAGTGCCCTGTCCAAAATTTGATTATAAGCGCAGTGCTTTCGTAAAGCTTATTATAACAACAGTAAAGACAGCCGTATACCGTAACAGATGGGTTCCAACTATTAACTCTGCGATTGGCTTCAGTCTACACAATTATAGGCCAAAATTTCTTACAAAACGTTTTCTTCCAGAAACAGTAATTAATAACTCGTGCATTGCAAGTGTGTACAAGGATCAATTCTGCTGAAAGTCTGGGCATAACTCATTGCAATGTGATTTTTGCATCAAAATATGCTGTGAGGCGACGTACAGGAATACTGGATAATCCGCGCGACGGTACAGCTCTCGGTGTTGCTGTATATTAATTTAAAAAAATGGATGATATCTGTTGAAACAAGTCCACCCAGGTCTTGCCTTTGTTGCACTTAATGTGTGGTATGGACTGAAAAAAACGCTATTTTTGATGTGTCATTTAACTCATTGTATTTTTAAATAAAATCTGGCAAAGAAAGCCACGATTACATCTAACAGCAACTTGCTGCGAAAACTTCAACGCTTGACATCCCAACATTCTCGAGTCAACTGCTCAGGCCATGAAAATCCAAAGAAAAGAAAAAGCAACAAGTAGAGGCCAACACGGCTGGCGTCGACTTTTGATTTGAAGATTGAAAC
>Ga0210059_1016920_pt1 | contig 10469 bp, 5 predicted proteins | sample Ectturendosymbi2_FD_188042 | JGI IMG/M metagenome (GOLD analysis project Ga0210059, IMG submission 188042) | Ecteinascidia turbinata endosymbiont from Florida, USA - Sample 2 (SPAdes) (version 2) | ecosystem: Host-associated > Tunicates > Ascidians > Unclassified | place: Key West, Florida... | reverse complement strand
GATTCAAAAAGCGACGACTTGTTGCGTATACAGGAGTACACGTTGGTCAGAACTTTGATTTAACAAGATATCCTTAACGAGCAGGATTAAGGCGAAGTTAACTTAAACCTTTTGTTTCTTAGTTTTCGAGATCGTGGGATTGTGGGAATAAGGATTGTGGCCTTTTTTGAAAGATCACAACTGTTTCGTTTCCAAAGGGATCTAAGATTTGAAATAACTGTAGCGAAAAGTGCTTGTATTGAAACTATGTGATAAGCAGGTACTTGTGCAGTAAGACAAGAGAAGCATCTCTCGTTCCCCATACATGTAATTTTCTCTACTTACTTTCCCTAGAGAGAGACAAGGGTAAAATTTTAAGATGACATTAAATTATTTTACGGCCTGGCAGCGATATTCCACAACACGTGTGGCCTGTTACAGTAAATAGGTTGCCTGTCCTGTATCAAAATATGCTGCAAAATGTTTATGGGCAACAGTTTTCTTTCAGATTCATAGAAATAACGCTTTCCTAACAATCTAACGCTCTGAAAGCAGGGGCGTAACGAGGTTAGATGTCGCCCGGGGCGAGAAGCAAGTCTGGCGCCCCCATCTTCGAACCTGAGATCTTTCGGAAGCAAATATACTGTATTGAAGAAAGTACTTGTGACATTGTTAGGACTTTTCGGTGCCCCTCGCAGTCATTTGGCGCTCCCCGTAGTGATTCGGAGCCCGGGGAAATGTTCACCCCTTCCCCCCCTCGTTACGCTCCTGTCTGAAAGGTTTATGCTCGTTCTGGCTGCAGGTATGAAATGTTACCTTATGAATAAAAAAATGGCCACGATAGAGTTCTTGAAAATATCTATTTTTCAAAATATTTGGAAAATATGAAGAATTCGTGATGCTTTAATTATTTCGAAAGTAACTTACGAAGTTTCCTGCAACTTTTCAGCGTTCATCAGCTAACAGAAAGGCATGTCCACCAAAATTTTCTCACTTTTTAATCTTTTCTGAACATTTTGATACAAATTACAGGCTCTACAGCAAAATATAATCATATCTCTGGTCACAACATTCTATCAGCTTTAGCCATAATGTCGCGTGAACAAGAAAAATGCTTGTGTGTTATGAGCTGCTTCGCTTACCATGAATCTGAATATTCACTTCACCATAGGACATTGTTTTCTATGGACAAGGCAACAACAGTTGATTATGAGTTTTAACGGGTGTAAACTTCAAGATATTGAAAGTACTTTATTTGAATATTTTAGGTCAAAAATAATTTTCACCAATCATATTTTCCCCCATGATATCAACAATAGCCGGAGTGTCAGGGCCGCATCCACTATTCAGTTATCACTATTTTCTGGGGAATGAGGGGAGGGTCATTGCTGTCTGTCAGCTCTATGATTGCATAACACTGTACCACAGAAAGTACAAAGAACTGCGGCAACAGTTGATACAAAAGCATTCAATTTATTCAGAAATCTGGTTGATATGCAAACCAGTGGTGTAGAAATCTGGTTGATATGCAAAACCAGTGGTGTAGGAGGTGGGGGTGCAGGGGATGCAAGGAGTGCAGGGGATGCAAGCGCACCACCAAAAGTTTTGATTTGGTTAAAATTTGGAGAAAATCCCTGAAAATCCAGGCAAAAATTTTTGCAAAATCCTTGAAAACCTGGGCAAACTCCCCGAAATCACACACAAAAATTGCGATTTTTTGCAGAATCATACAACGTTTGCAGAATCATATGAAGATCTTTTTTGGAGGTCATCCCAAAACAAGGTCTTCATGAGAAAATATTTGCAGAAAAAGTGGTCAAAAATGTTTTCGAGCAAGTTTGGGGAAATTTGGGCAAACATTCTCCGCACCCCCAAAAGTCAAAAACTATTGCCTGCTCCTACACCTATGACGCAAACGTTTGACGAGGAAAGCATTTAACTAAATGCAAATCTTTGGACGACTGGTGTAGGAGGCGGGTGTGCCCTTTTGATTTGGTGAAAATCCTGGAAAAATCCCATAAAATCCGGGCAAAATTCTCTAAACTCCCGGGAAAATCTTTGAGAACCTTCTAAAACTACCTGAAAACCTGAGCAAAAATGGTGCCCAATATGCTTTGATTTGAAAATAATGGCGCCAAAATTGACATGTAGAGCTTTTTCTGGAGGACACTTTTATTGAAGTATTTTCTGGGCAAGTTTGGGAGAATCCGGGAAAAATTCCTTCACACCCCTAAAAATTTCCTGCTCCTACACCTACGCTTTAGATTATGCGGTCAGGCATCTTCAACAAATGCTTGTATTTGGGTTCTTTTCCCTTGTGTGGATCATTGACTGAAGATCAATCTAGTTACGGGGAACAAACAGGTCTACTGGCGACTGGTCAACTCAGAGAGTATGTTGCTCGATTTCGCCTTGGAATGTTTTAGAGCGATCATCCTCTCTCGTGGAAGCTCTACCACTACTCTTGTGGATTATCACATTTTGATACTTCTTGACACCAAACAGCTGATTTTGGAATATACAGCAAATTACCGATAGACAAAAACACAAATCAGAATCGAAATCCTTCTTTAACACAATTTCTTTACGGAAACAACTGTGACTGTTTTGAATCCCACATAACTGGTAACGATTTGTTCACAGAATATGGAACTCCTTCAACGAAGTGACCCAGGTTATTCACTTAATCTTCGTGAGGATTCGAAACCAGACAAGGATGGTAATTTTTGTTGGTGTTTATATTTTCTGTTTGTTTAATACGTTTGACATACCCAAAGTTTGATGCTCCATTGAGCCGTCCAACTGTTTCTCTTTTCAGACATTTTGAAAGAAACCTCATCCAACGCCAGTTTTATTCCTCTTTCAACATCAAATGAAAACAAACCAGATATACAAATCAATAGAATGGATGCCGGTGATTTCGATCCTACCGGTGAGGAATTTGTGGTGAAACTCTATTCGTTCTTCTGTGCATAATGTTGACAAACTTGCTAAAATAAATTAACCTCTGCCTTTTTAGTATCATGGTATTTAAAAGCAGTTACAGCGACTTGTTCTTTTCACGTACTTTGTTTCATTCACTTGTTTAATGTTTTTGTTTTCCCACAAATCATGTGACTTAAACTTGGGTACGTTTCCAACACTGAGCAGATAATATTATCACTTACGAGGAGAAGCATCTGCCTGAAGAAGTAACGTGCATTACAAGTCAATTAAAGAAACAATATTCCTTTAACATTTTTAGTTATATTTATTGAAATTATGTTGATTGAGAAAATATACAGCAACACAAAAATAATTATTATCAATGCGTATCCATGCTGTAATACTGGAGGAGGACTTGGATTTTTTTGGAATTATCCCATGAAAGTTAAACATATGTGTTACCTTAAATAGAATGAAGTTAATAATTGCTTAAAATGCTTAGAATGTTTTCTTGCCATGTTTTTGTGTTCATCATTCCCTTCCAGATGTTCTAATACCAAATGTCCGAACGCAAAGTTCTATTTGATTTTCTTCGCAGGTTTCAACAACGAAATGAATCAACAAAGAACGATTTACAGTCACCCCAATATCAGAGAAGTTCCAAAACATCTTGATCCCATGAGCACCTGTATGAGTGAAATGGAAGGCCATGGCTCGGAAACAAACACGTCAAATTCGAAAAATATGTTGTCTTTAACTAGCAGCGAAGGAAACTATGAAGAAAGTAATTTTCCAGATAACTTTAACAAGATTTTCCAAAATTCCTTCACTGCTGACAGAGAGAAGCAGAATGAAGAGGAAATGCAACGGTTCATTTCGCAGCATCATCATCGTCGTTGCCACAGCAACAAAGAGTTGTTCTGTTATTCTGCTTCTGAAACGAAAGCGTCAAATGCGCGTCATGTGAGTCTCATCAAGGAACCTTGTGATGAAGATCTTCCGAACGGAAACATCAACCTTAAGCCTGAGAGTGAAAACAAAATTCAGTTTTGCAAAAAAAGCGATGCAAATGAATGCGAAGCAGCAGTTAACTCAAAGCTTGATGAGAGTTCTGCTATGATGGATCATGCTGTTTCCTATGGCAACAGCGATTGCCATGAAAACCAACGTGGTGCATTAACTTGCAATGACGTCAAGTGGAATCCACTCCCTGCAAGCAGTGACGACCTGCACCTTGCTCTTTCTCAAGCGAAGAAAGATATGACTTGTCGATTTGACATGTTCATGCAGAAGTGCCACCAGCTTGAGTCGGATGTCGAAAATTTATCAAATGAAATTAATAGAGACGTTTTACCACCACAGGCTGAACTAAAAAGTGTTGTTGAAGAGAATGCATTAATTTCGTGCAATGAAAAAGTTGAAACCGACAGCAGTCCAGCAGTGACGAGTCAAAGAGCGGTTGCAGAGCTCGTGGTTGTTGAAGATCATACATCAAGCAAGAGAAGAGGACGCTTATCGTATTTTCTTGCTATCCAGAATGGAAATTTGTCTTGTTGGGATGATTCATCAAAAGTATCAGTTGCATTAATCGACAAGACATCTCTCAAAAGTGAAACATCAGACCATTTATTGGATAAAAAACTTAATGACATGGCCAAAGAAAGATTAGGATCCGTAGAAACATTTCATTTGAAAAGGCATCTTCCATCTAAAAGTTCGGTTTCTGTCAAAACTTTTACACAGAAAAGGAGGTGTGTTTGGCAAAATGATTCTAAAGTTGAAGTTGACGTTTTCCCTGAAACAGTTGAAGGAACAAATGCTTCTCTCATCTCAGTCAACAAAATGAGCGTCAATGACGCTTCTACACAAACAACGTCGTCAGAAATGAATGGTTTTGCTTTTTTTGAAAGTGCTGGTCCTGACAATGAGGAGAGTGGAGAATTGTCTCTGTCAGCTAGTTTGCAGTGGAAGAGGCAAATATTGAAAAAGTCAGCTACTGCTAAGCATGATCTAAACATGGATGATTTGCCTCGTGAACGAGTTGTGATGCAGCCGAACGTCAAGGCTGGTACAAATGGAACTGAAATATCTTCACAGCATGAACGTCATGCAGGCAGAACATGTGAAGACAAAATTGCTGGAAGCGAAGCATCGGACTCTTTGATAAATTCCAGTAACGGTCCAAGGCCCAAGCAGCGCAAAAACATTCTCAAGATGTTGTTTTCTTGCTGGACTTGGAAAAAACCCAAGCGGCGACGTTGATTAGAGGAGAGGCGCAGAACTTCAGATAGAGACTGAACAGGGGTGGATATTAAAATTTAGGGTTTTCTTTGTCTACGCTACACATTACTGTTGTTGGGCACATTTGCACAAAATTTTTGTTTAATTTTGAAAAAAAACATATGACTTCGTTCAGATTTTATTGAATGTGACTGTGGAACCACAAGCTTTTCAACAAAAAAACGCCAAAACTAAGTGCGAAACGTTCAAAGGCGGCGCCCCACCACATCTCTGAAAAAGGGGGTAGAGGCGACCGCCTCGTTCTTCTCCCTTACTATCCACCCTTGAGACTGAAAGCTTGTTTTGATAATTTTTTTATTTATTTATTTTTTTTAATAATAAATTTGCAATCCAATGCAACTTTTCAAGTGTCATTTATTGATCCATTTTCTTCAATTCCTTTGCTCAACAAAGATAGTTCCCAGTGTCGGTGTCATACAACATCCAAACTCGTACAAACAATCCTCCGAGGTTGGGTAATTGCCACTAAACATCGAGTCCGAGTCCATTCGTTAAATTTCGAACACGAGTTCAAGTTCCGGTATCGAAAATTGGTTGCAAAACATTAGCTTAGCGCTACAGTTGATAAAGGCCAGTGCTCGTAGATTGATAAAATTAGGTTAGGTGCGTATGGGGATGCCACCCTTGCCATTCAATTTAGTTAATTTAGTGCATTTCTAGGAAAAATACAGTACGTGGGCCATAAATACGTTAAAAAAGTGAGTTCCAGAACCTTAACTCTTCCAACAACAGGTAAAAATACTCGTGATGCTAGAAATGTTTAAGAAGTCTTCGTGATAATGATAACTTAAGTTAGGTTGGGTTAGGATATTTTTGAAGAAGTTCTACGCAAAGCACTGTACATGAAATTGCAGGAAAAACGCAAAAATAATGTGTTGAACATGCACAAAATTATATATTTTGTTTATTAATAGTATCCATCAAAAATTCTTTCATAGCAAAGAAACAGACATTATGATGTTTACACAGTATATAGTTCGCCTTCTGAGTAGGCATCTTCAGCTTTTATTCAAACAGAGTGAATTTATTCTTCAGCTCTTATTAAAATAAAATATGTTGATATTTTTTGATTGAAAACGTTCTATTTTCAAGTGTTTTGCCTGGACGGTAAATTACCGGCTGAAGAACCATGTTACTTACTTATAGTCATAGAATTAAGTCTGCACTGCCTTTTACGCGTGTTTCAGCTTAATTTGCTCAAATTACACAGTGATGAGAAAATATAGCCTTCGTTTCCCTGTAAAGTCCGCAACTGCCACGATCGTGCCTTTTGAAGTTATGATCGGTCATAACTCGCGAGCAGATTGCACTAGAGAGTCAGTGAAGACATCCTCGGATCCTGAAGATAGCAATCGATCCGATGAGTTTAAAAAAAGTGACTTTACATTTGAAATTATTAAGAAAAATGCAAATTTGGAAACTTGGATCCCTTCTAGGGGATTAGCTAATTAATTAAATTCAAAATTTTCCATGACTTTTCTTCCTTTCAGTATTTTCAATTGACATTTGGTAGGATGTTGTAAGACACCAATGCAAAGCTGTTCTGCAATTTCAGATGTTTCGTGCACATTTGAAGGGTAAATTTACCCTTCAAATGTCCAAAGACGGCAAGAACAACCCACACGTTTTGGCTTTCGTGCCGTTTTACTCTCCCACCAAAAAAGTTCATTTTTTCAATTACTTTCGCAAAGTTGTGGTCATGACTGACATTTTTGTATTTATTTCCAACGTGTTTATTTTCTGCTCGACGGCTTTTTGAATAATAACCGCTATATTTTTGGGCAACGTGAAAAACGGGCTTTTCTCCAAAATCACGTCACAATGACATCACAGGTACGCGCAACATACCTCAAAAGATGCGCTGCTGTCTTCAGGATCCGAGGATGTCTTCACTGACTCTCTAGCGCACTCTGGTCGCGAGTTATGACCGATCATAACTTCAAAAGGCACGATCGTGGCAGTTTCGGATTGAAGGGTTTTAAGAGGTTGGGAAATATTGCAAGCTCAAAAAGTAAAGTAAGAATCCGTTTTGGATAAATCCCTTTTTAACTAAATCATGTTGCACAACGTTTGAAAGTCGCGTGGTGAAAATATAATCAAAATTGCTTGATTCCTGAAGACACTGTTTTCATAGATAGGAAGTGTATGCTTCATGTGATGATGATATTGCGTCTTGGCTTTGACGTCAGATGAGGGCTTCTAGTGCACTTTTATTCGGAAGCAACATCAAAACCCAGAAAAGGTTAAAGCTTCTTCGCGCTTTTGTCCAAACCAATTCAGTTAAGTTTCATCTTTACTCCATTTATGTACTCCTTTAGGGTGTGACACGAGTGGTCTGCACAGAGTTGTCAACGAACCTCATTTCGTCCCGAGTCCGACATCACAACCCCGAACCTGGCCCGACATTCATTTTTGAAGCCCGATTTAAGTCCGAAAGCCAAATTTGCCGAGCGGGTCAGTCAAGGTATGCGCAACTGTGGAGTATCAAAAAACGTAGTGTGCACGTGTAATTGCAGGTACACGGTTTTATCACACCCAAAATAACAGCCACCTTGACCAAAACAAGCACAAATTTAGCTTGTTAGTCCACGATAATATGACGGAATGTAATGTTTATCAAGAAAAAAAGAAACTATCACGAAACTAACCACGATGGCGCAATAGGCATAAAATAAATTATCTAGGATAGCGCTATAGGCATGAAAGAATGGTTTATAGGCCATCGTTTCTTAAAACAAGCCAACAATCGATCGTTTCGAAGCAACACCATCGCGTGCTAATTTTCTCACCTCTGTCGCCTTCTCGAAAACAGTGTGAGACTAATCCCAGCAGAGAATAAAAGAACGCAGCTGTGTTTACACATAGAATCAGCTGAAGAAAAGTCACAAACACATCACTCACAGAAGTCACCGTGGCGAGCACAACAAATCTACGTCACGAATGAAAAAAATCGTTTCTCTGATTGTTATAAAAAAGTTTTGTGTGTAGGCCCGAAATAAGCCCTAAACATTTTGACAAGCTTAAGCCCGAACAGGGCCCAGCTCAGGGTCGGATTAAGGGGGGGCAACGAGGGCAATTGCCTCGGTCCCTCCGTTTCAAGGGAGTCCCCGTAATTATATTTTTATCTGTTTTAAATAAAATATTCGTTTGAAAGATTGTCGTGATTCAAAAGAGATACAAGAATACAACTCTATATTCGTAGTTGCGTTCTTCTTCTTTTGAGCGAGTTCTTCTTTTATCCACTGTTTGGCCGCGCTAGATCTCAGGGCAGGTGTTGAGCAGCCATTCGCTTTTTAATCGTCCAGAACGGTCAGGTCGTGCAGTCCATGGGGAGGTCGATGGATTGGACATTGGAGGACAACATGGTCGACGGTTTGTTCTTCTGCACCACACTCACAGGCCGCAGAGGAGGAAATACCTCATCTGTACAAGCAGGAGCGGAAACATCCGACATCGGTGCAGAGGCGGTTAAGTCGGACCCAGGCTCTTCTTGGGAGGGTCATTCCGGGTGTGTGTACCGGTGTCTGGAATTAAAATGCGGAGTCTTGTGGGGTTGTCCGCCCACTTCGCGTTCCATTGATGATCCGCCCACTGCGCCGCACGTATGTTGTTGTTGTCAGAAAAACTGATGAGTTGTTGTGCGGCGGGTACAAATGGGTTTCTCGATTTGAGGCGCCGTGCATCTGCACTAAATGGACGGGTGAGCCCTGAGTGGAGCAGATATCCAGGCTCCATGGCGCGGCGTCCTAGAGATAGTGTGGCTTCACTGCGACGAAGCTCAGCAGGTTAGATGCCTGCGAGGATTGGAAGGTTGTCCGCTGGTGTAAGACGCAGGCATCCAGTCACAATTCGCAAAGCGTCGTTGATGGCGTGGTCAATGGGGCGGGTATGAGCACTGCGGCACCAAACAGGAGTACTCTGCAGTCGAATGGATCAGGGCTAGGGTGGCTATTCGCAACGTTGCTGCTCCAGCGCCCCAACCGGAGCCAGCAAGCCGTCTCAGGAGTGCGACGCGCGATGTTAACTTCTTGCGAAGTGACTCAAGGTGTCGACGACACGTGACCGACCTGTCTGTTAAGAGTGGTGTTTTCTCGAACTTTCCTTGGTGTAAGTTTGCCACGATCTCCACGGCGCTGATAGCTACACTGTTTCTGCCGGCAAATGATTTATTCTACGCCGCGCGTTGATTTGTTTTGCGCGCTCTGTACCTCTTGGTCGGTCGCTAGATACTGTCGCCTTTGCTGGTAACTCATTCTATTCGATACGCGCTCTGCAGCTCTACATTACTGTACTCAAGCCGTAAGCGGAACTGTCTGCCTTGTTTGCCGTTTGTTTGCCGTTATCTTCTCCGAATAAAGTACAGTGCATTTTGTACAAGATGCTCTGAGTTTTGAAACTCTGTCAGGGAAAAAGACAACAGAGTTTTACTGGCGACGAGGATTCTCACTCTTTTCTTCTGGACTGAATGAGGACGGGCGATCGTCAACCGCAGTCACTCCGAACCATGGAAAAGCTTGTCGAATTGATGCAGTTGCAACTTCAGCAACAACGAGAAGAAATGCAGGCTCAAGAACAGCGGTTCCACGCCCAAGCTGAAGCTCAAGAACAACGATTCCGAGAGCAAGCAGAAAGACAACAGGCGGACATGAAGGCCATGCTTCAACTCCTTGCGAAGCCCGCTCAATCGGGGCAGGTCTTACAGCCAGCGACCACTTCCGCCACTCCAACTTTTTCGCCCTTTGACTCTACTTCGGAGCTGTGGAAAAAAAGTGCAAGTTTTTCTCACCAACCAGTCGTCGACGGTGTACAAGATACTTTCAAACCTTGCTGCACAAGAAACACCGCCGAGGGAAATCAACGATCTTTCGATGAATCAGGTCGTGGCGTACATGAAGGTACAGTTTGATCCAACCCGTTTCGTCATCCAGGAACGTTTCAAGTTCTGGACTACCATGTAACGTCGACCCGGGGAGTCCATCCAGGAGCTGGCTGCACGCATACGTCAAGCAGGGGCCATGTGCGATTTTGCTTCCATTGCAGACCCCTTGGACGAAGCATTACGTACGCGCTTTATTTGCTCGGTGAACAATGAAGCGGTTCTTAAGGCACTTTTTAAGATGAAGGCGGACGAGCTCGACTTCACCACTGCTATCCAGGTTGCCATCCAAACGGAAGACGCCGCCAAAGTTGCGAAGGAGACGGTCTACGGCCCAAAATCCGTTCCGGCGTTGGCGATTGCGCAGAAACCATCTCGACAACAGCCA
>Ga0210059_1016918_pt1 | contig 10471 bp, 6 predicted proteins | sample Ectturendosymbi2_FD_188042 | JGI IMG/M metagenome (GOLD analysis project Ga0210059, IMG submission 188042) | Ecteinascidia turbinata endosymbiont from Florida, USA - Sample 2 (SPAdes) (version 2) | ecosystem: Host-associated > Tunicates > Ascidians > Unclassified | place: Key West, Florida... | reverse complement strand
GCTGCAGTGATAAGTATCCTACATACTGACAACCACTTCTTATTTTGATAATCTTCAATTTGCCATTTTTGATGCAGGCAGTTCTCAGTACCACTTTAACCAGGGGCATAACGAGGGGGGCAAGGGGAGCACAATTCCACGGGCACCCTGTCACTATGGGGGCGCCGAATGACTATAGGGTTGTCGAAAAGTCACAAGCACTTTCTTCAATACACTACATTTACTTCCAAAAGATCTCAGGTTCGAACGTGGGGGCGCCAAACTTGCTTCTTGCCCCTGTCGCCATCTAACCTCGTTACTTTAATACGTCTGTTACCATTTGCAGTTAAGATTCGAACGCCTTCAGTACAAGAGTTTAAGCTAAATTTAGTTTGCTAAGATCAAAGTAAGTCATTCAATGTGCGGCCCACACTAATATGCCACTCATTATGCGACTCTGGTTAAGATAGTGACATACTTTTTTGCTCAGTACGCCATTTGGGTTGGACATAGCTGGTTTAAAATGAACTTGTTGACACGCTGGCAGAGCACTTTTAAAAAACGGTGAATAAACAAAATAACTTAAATGTTAAATATTTCAAAATTCCCCAAAAGCATATAGGGGGCTGCACAAAATGCCCTCGCGGGCGACATGCGGCCCGTGTGTTTGAGACCCAGAATTCATTCTAGATATTTATTTGTTACGATTAAGCATGCATTGTGCCGGTTCAATCACAATCATGTGGAGTGTTAACGTTTTCATCAATGATTTTACATTAACTTGCCGGCGAAAAAAAAAGTTCTGTCAAGTAATCATAGTCTGACCTGTACATAGTCTTGAAAGTGTTTCAACTTTCATCTGATGTTAAACCCTATCCTACACTAAATTTGAAATTATTCAGCTGCAACGGGTAGACTCAGCAGCAAAATCGAACGCAAATAGGAAGAAGTTTTTTGCTAGTGCTGAGGACATTGACACTGCCATCACTTAAAGATAGTTTGCAATCTCTTTTCTTGATAAAGCGCATGTGACTAAAATGAAACTAATTTGGATTTTTGCCCAGTCTATTGGATTTTGTTATTTAAACACCCATAGATAAAGAAACCTTCAAACGCTTACGCTAAAATGGTTAGAGCAGGGGTTCCCAAACTTTTTTGAGCGTCCCCCAAACCTGAGTTTTGTGAACACGCCTCAAACAACGACCGAATGCTTAAACGACGTATGAAAAAATAATGATTGTAGGCCTATTGGTGATTTTTGGCAGTAAGTTGCCAAGTTTGTTTTTAATGTCAGCATTCCACTCTTTTCTCAGTAAGTGCTTATGCTACAGACAAAGACAAGCAATGGCAACGTTGAAAATACACATCTCCGGTTTGGATCGCATGGCCCATTTTTTGACACTTCGCCACTGTTACTTCGATTTCGACCCATACTTTGGGAGCCACTGGGCTAGATCAACTAGCCGACCGTTGTGTTAAGCTGCGGCGACAAGTATTATTAACTTCACTCCAGAGCCGTGGTGAGAATCGCTTGTGCCTTCGTTTCTGCGAATACACAACCATTTTCACATTTTGTGTAGAGAGTGGGTGAAACATACGCAAGTTTGTAACTTTTGCATTTCAGAAGCGTTTAATGAAATAAAATCCAAACATTTTTCAAACGCGTGGAGGTTTTCTAGCCTTTACGTTATCAGCTGCATACGTCAATCAGTCGCTCAAAATTTGGATAAGATCCACGTCTTTTATGCGCGCAAGTTTTGTAGACCAACTTCGTGAGTCCGTGTCTTGAAGCAAAGTTGCTACTCGGAATCGATTGAATGTGTGTTGGTGTACACCAGAAGCGCGTAAATATAGAAAGCGCATTCATAATGTCGGTCACAATGACTTCTTGCTCAACTGGAATACAGACTGCAAAAAACATACTGCAAATCTTGCTCTTAAACGATCGCAAGTTTCATCACCGGTCTTGCATGAACGTTTTATAAGCAAATGGTGGCTTTCATCCAAAATAGAAATGTGGAAATTTATTCAAAACAAACTGGAAAAACTTGTCAATTCAATGAAGATTGACTTCTACTGCCGGCATAAATCTGAACATAATTATTCAGAAAAAAATCGCCAGAAAAATGCACGTTTTGTGGATGATGCTTTAAAAACAAGGGGCAATATACATTTAAACGTTGAGACTTCGTTGTTGTTTTCCACCCCTATCAAAATTTCTGGCTACGTGCCTGCCTGGAACTCAGTACTATTTTTCCTAAGGATAAATTTCTTTATTGCTTTGCTAACACGCTTTATTTCAATTTCCTTGGCTGCTTTTATCGTTTTTTCATTGCCACTACGGCAGGTTCTAGATATGTCACGGTTTTTAGGCGTTTTTTGTAATGTGAAATGTCTACGTTTAACAAAATGGTATTCAGTCATTTCAAGAAAGTCGCCAAACAGCAAATAAAATAAAAAATCTTTCAAGGTGGCACATTTTTTGCATCAGTTTTGATTGGCGTTTGAAGGCATTAAATATCATTTGCCATTAGATGGTATGTCAAGCTTTGTGTTTGTAACTTCCTACAAACTATAGTTCCCTTCCGAGGGGTAATGTTGCCGCCGACAGTAATGCACAGAGGCGTAACAACCGTTTAAGTGGATTGAGACTTAAAAAGGTCTGAGCTATCAGAGATGAAAAAGTTTGGGGGGCGCAGTGCATCTAAACTCTATGAACAAATCGTGGCGCACTGCACGTTTTTATCAAAGCGAAGGCCTCAGCTTGCAATTGTTTCACAACGACCAGCAATAGTTTTGGCACAATTAGCCTTGCTACTCAATATCTGTTGACCGACTGCCCAGACAGGCTGACGCGGCTCAGTGTATAGTACAGGTCAATCCGAGAAATGTAAAATAGAACACATGGTTGCTGTTGGTTGAATGGGTAAATGCTGGAGACTTTGGACTCGAATAGGTCTACATCTAGGGGTTCAACTTTTCATCTCATGTCATTTGTGTCAATGTCGTCAATTTCATTTTGACACAATATTAGAATAAGTAATATATGTTAAAATCTGCCATGAAGAAAAACTTCTGGCCTTTGTCAAAATGCTGATGATCCGCAACCAACCACAAACTTTCCAAAACAGAAAAATCTTTCGAGAACTGAACAACGTTACGTTAGCAGAACTGCCATTAAAGTTATTGCAACAGACACTCGTCTCGACCTGTTAATTGCGAGTTGAGTCACTACACACATTGGCTGTAGGCCTACTGCGGTCTTAACTGACACTATCAACAACCAAGTTCCATTCATAGAGAGCGGGACATAGTAGAGCGCAGACATAAAGTCCTAGTGTGAGAATATTGAGCACGTTTGATAAGGTTCGACAGTAAAGACAATTCATCATTCGTTCTAACGAGAGCATTGTTTGCCAACAATGCGATTTATAAGCCGCTTCTACTGAATTACCGAACGCAAAGAGTATGTGGCAAAAAATCAGCAATCTACCCAAATACCATGGCGCGGGCTCCCCAGAGATGCAGCTGCATCGGCTTAAGGTCGGACCTGCTTGCAATCATTTTGAAACTGGCGATAGCCCAATTTCGATCTAACGAATTGACGTTTGCACTCCTTTCGTGATTGTTATGAATGCTCTGCGGCGTCAGTCGGCACCGTGTGTCACGCGGTCGCATCCACAGTGAAAGCTGATGCTCTGGTGGGGAGTCAATGACAGCACCATGCGTGAACCCTTTCATCCACACATCAACGCCTAGTAGGAGGCTGGAGAGGCCGCTTGTGAGGGATTTCAAGTCTTCGGCATGATCCGACAGAGAATAAACCCGGATTAACAAGCATTGGTGGCGCATGCTTAATCAACCGCACCACTAAGCCTGTCCGCTGGAAACATGCCCAAATAAACACTATGACATTTCGTGAAATCATGGGTTCATGCGTGTTTTTGGAATATTTGATAAATGGCATGCTAATATCACTTCAGGCTACCAGGCATTTTGAGAGCAGTGGGCAGTGGTCCTTTATTTTGTGACAAGCCGCCCCTGCACGAAAGTAATCCCCCCCCGCAAGTGTAAAGCCCCCATATTGACGACTTTCTGTTGACGGTTCTGTGTTGAAACACTTGATGTTTGCTGATGATATCTGTGTCACTTGTCTTAGTGTACGTGGGTTACAAAGTATACTAGATGTGTGTCAGCAGTGGCGCAACATGAGGTTTGAGCCAGGGGGGAGCAAAGCTTAGCTGAAGGGGGCCCACTATCCAACACCCAGAAAAAAAATTAAGAAATTGTAGTGAATCTCTGGATGTCGTGGATGTCCATACTAGATAAAAAACGAAAACACCCCGAAAAACGCAAAAAAACAACAAATTAAAGAATGCTAAATATCAACATGTCAACTGAAAGGGCCCAGTTTTTAGATTTAGCTTACCAGTGGGGGGGCGCTCGCCCCCTTGCCCCCCTGTCAGTTACGCCACTGTGTGTCAGGCTTATGCAGAATCGCATAAAAATGTCAGGCTTATGCAGAGTCGCACAAAGTGTAAAATCTATAAACCAATACAAATATTTGGGGATTGCATTAGATACTGAGCTCTCAGAAGACAAAGACATTCAGAGACAACTGCTACATCAATATTGTGCAGCAAACAAGCTGCGAGCGTCTTTTTCCCGATGTTCAAACGCAGTAAAAAATGTGCTTTGTTCCTTCTGTACGTCCATGCGTGCATCACCATTATGGTGCAATTTCAGGAAGCCATGCATGCAGAGATTGCGTGTATCTTATGTGATTTCAGGAAAGCATACATCCGCAGATTGCGTGTGGCCTATTACTTTGGTTGCAGGACTTTGCACAACCTGCCGTAGCGAGCAAGTGTTATAGTCATCAGGTTCAATGGAACATTAGTACCTTTGAGGCCTTATTGAAAAAAAGGGTACCTGTTTCTTGAACGAGTCAAAAAGTCCAAGAATGTATGGTTGCGCGCTTTGATGCAGTCAGATCGGATATTCGTCCTTCTTTGAACACTACAACCGCATTTTACTTGGTGACTGAGTGCCCGGATCTTACAATGTTATTTTGAGGACGTGTGCAGGTCACAACGCATTCGTACGTCATTAGGGCTCAGCCTAGGTTGGACTCTAACATGCGATTTTCGTGTCCTACTCTGCATGCATTGTTGTATTAAGTGTTACGAGTTAGCGAACAACTCTGTCAAGAAAGTGTCTGTAATGTAGTGTTGTACGAAGTGCTGTGAGTTAGCGAAGAAGTGTCTGTAATCCTGTGGTTCTAACACCAACGCCGTTACAAAACGTTCTGCGTCTGGTATTATCAATCTGTGTTGTGTAGATAGTGTGTGCTTGTGCTCCACGGACTTCGTTTCTGGTTCAAAGATTAAAATAAATATCAGTGAATATTATTTTCAAAAATCATAATATGATTATTGCTAAATATATTTTTGTTATCTTCATAAAAAAAAGGTAAAAATGTTTTCAAGAACGGTTGTTTTCTTTGTTTCGAGTGGTGAAAATGTAATTTTGCCACTTTTCCAACCTGAAAAAATATTGTTTGGCTACCCTTGGACAATCCACCATTGGCCCCTGCTTAGAAGCAATCCTTCCGGCACCCATGTTTAGGGGTACATGCTCATCTATCGAAATGCTGAAGGGGTACATGGAAATAGAAAGTTTGGGAATCCCTGCTATAGGCACATCCGGCCCTGGACAGACTCTGTAACCCTGTTGTTCTACCTCCAACCATTGTGCAGACTGCGTGTGTTTGTGCTCTAAGGACTTCGTATCTGTTACAAAGCCTTACAATTAAAGTTAAAAATTGATCAAACGTTCCATGTTGTGGGACGCGTAAGGGTTGGCGCCTACTGGAAATTTATTGACGCCTCCCCGGTTAAGAATCATTGGTTTATACCTTTGATCTTTCACTCCAGCTTGGCACAGACAGAGCAGGATGCAATGTGGGAAATATGGTTGTGGATCACGTAATTTTTACTGATGTTAAGTGCCATTCGTCTTCGAAGCCATCTGAATATTTGTTGTTATGCTGCTGAGCATAACTTTCTTTTTAGCTGTGACAAGACAATCGAAGTAGCTTTTCCATAAAAAAATTTTAAACAGCCTGCAGTTGCTTCCCAGCAGAATGGCGTAAGTGGTATGTTTGCTAAACAAGTCAATTGTTTCGATGATTTACCTCAAGGCCCACTGAAAGAAGACAATGACAATCATAAGCAAGTCAAATCAGTTTTCTGTTCAGAAAATAACCTAGAGTCTCATTTGCTCGGAGTTCTACAGCAGTTAAGAACACTCTGTTTCGTTCCTGTTGTATGCCAATGTATGCCGACACATTTTGGCGCAAGTACACACAGACTTGTAGTTTAAAGACCTACCTACGCGTTGTCTGGAACAATGCTTATGGAAATTGCGCAATAAAATGCATCCTCAGAAACGGAAGTGATCGCCCATATCAAGTTACCTATTTTGTCGGGACATTTAATATCTTGATAGGATGTAATATGTATGCATTTGTTAAAAAATGCACATCTTCATTCAACTTTTTGCGTTACGGGCTCACTTCAATTGTCTAATAATGCTTTTATAAACCGCCAGTTTCTAGCACTATGCAATACGACAATGACGGGTTCCTTTTCAGTATTGAGTTCGTGTACACCCAGCACCTGGTGTGTTATGCGTTGTAGTGTGTAATTATTTCAGTATGCGTCGTAGTGTATAATTATTTCTGTGTTCCTCCAACGAATGTGATCAGGACCGTGTCTGAGCCAAATAGGTAAATTGAAAAAGACTAAAACATGGACTATGTAAAAGTAGGAAAAACTGATTCAAATTTCTTCAGAAAACACGAATTTCGTACAAAAATTTCCCAAGCACGTAACCAAGACAACAACTCATCTGAATTACCCAAGCATTGAATTTGGCAATGTTTGCCCGTGTAGCTGTGAACTCGATATGATTTTTGCAAATAAGTTTTTGTTGCAGTGATACGGATCCAACATAACCGAAGTAAATGTTGGTTTTGTTCCATACCTTGCAAACAACACAGCAGTCATAATATTTCTCAGGGAGATAACTTACTAGAGAAAATGCGGACCGGATTCTGTCGCGGCGAACTTGTGGTTTGTCGGCAGATTTCGCGGGCACTTGCGTGAGAAAAAGGCATGAGTCTTGAGATGCTATTGGTTTTTGTTGGTATTTTACGATTGGCGGAGATTTGACCCAAACACCAAATGCTTCTATTTCACTCACGGCTTCTTTTTGAATTTGCTTAGTGCGGTTGAACAAACAGCGGCGAAAATGTTTATGAATTGTTTGAAAATGCGAGAACGGCTATAAGAAATAGAACGAATTACATGCTGAAAATTAAGAATGCTTTTTATTTAATGGGTGCGATTACTCTTTCATTCTTTCCTGAGCAACAGATTGCGGAAAATAGCGCAAAGCTTCTTTTCGAAAAACATTTTCGTAAGTTTTGACAACAATATTCACTGAAATGAGTTCAACTGTTGTTTTGTGCAGGAATCATTGAAATGTACAATTGCGTGATGCCAGTAATGTTCTAATCCCGGCTTATTGATAGCGTGGAAACTACCAATGATTCTCGCATCGACTGAAGATAAAATTACGGAGTGAATCTGTCGTAGCCTACAGAAAAGAAATGAGCGCAAACGCGTGCCTAAATATAGCGACAAATCGGGGCTTTCGCAGCATCGCTGATAAAGATTAAGATAGTACCAGAGGATGAGATGTTGAAGGGAAAGGAGAAAATAATACATTCGGACGTTTTTATAACGGAGGGCATTTGGTATTCTTCTTGTGTGAAAGCAATAAGAGAATATTTTGCTGGAGAAACAACTCGTTCTGCCTCGGGGCTTCAGGCAAACAGACATTATATAAGATTACATAACATTTACAGCTTTTCAGACATTATATAACATTTACAGCTTTTCATTACAGAAAGTGAGATTTTATTCCGAGTGCATGCACTTGAAACTGTCGCCAAAGTGCATGTACTCGGAATAAACACGTCCAATAGCAGTTGCCAGCGGAAGCTGAAGTGCTTTCAAGCATGAAGATGCAGAAATGAGATCGTGGATTTTCTAAGTTCAAACCGATTAATCCAATAATTTCGATAGAAGGGAAATTATGAAAAAGTAGTCTTTTAATTTCAAGTTCCATGTGAACTCCTGCTGGCAATCTCTTGCTGATGAAGCAGTTGAGGCCGAACATGAATGTGTTAATAGGACACATGTAGAGGTAACACATGCAAAATTATCCGTACACCAGCTGCACAGGTTTTCGGGACAAAGGAGGTTGTTGCCATTCGAAATCAGATTCACTGAAACTTTCTCAAGACTTGCGTGTACTGATCGCACAGCATGCGCGTTGTTTTAGAAACTTTCCATCAACATGTTGTTATTAAAACTGTTATCATGTAACTAGTGTCCACAATTGGCAACGAGGCTGAATCAATCAGCAAATATTTTTAATAAGAAATCGATTTCACGACTGATCATCAGCGCTTATTTCTGCAAGCAATTTTTACGAGTGAAAAGTCGACATGGTGAAGCAAGAGCAGAAAGAGCAAGGAAACTCAAAACTAAATCTGATAAATAAAACCGCAAGCTGCAGCAAATAAAAAACTGTAAAATACGCCGTTTCCAACTAAGTGCTTTCACTGAAACTGGGAAAACTCTAACGCCAATTATCGAGCGACGCAACAATCCAGCATTGACAGAATCACGCCGCTAGAACTCTGTTAGATCGGTGGTAGAATGCATTAACGGGATTGGGTTCGTAAGGTTGAAGGATGTGCTCTAGGATCGCCTTCACATATTAATGCTAAACTGTGTCAAGGGTGGTGTCAATATATGGATAGCTACACAGGCCGTGAATAGCTCAGAGGAAGTAGGAAAAGCTGAATGGAAAAATCATTGAACAACGCAGAAAGATACAATAATTATTTCACAAGAGGGAGGGTCATGCTTTGAATGTTAGGTTTTGCGTTAAGTTTGCTGAGTCATTCATCTTCCAAGGTGTCCATAGATGAAAAAATGTGTTGTTGTTCAAAAAGGTATGGTTGAAGCATCATAGATATAGATTATTTATTTACGATGTCATCTAAAACTGAATATTTTTGCCATTTTCTACTTTCCTCGTTTGTTCGAATTAACTGGATACGATGACAACCTCGTGGAAATTTTGTTGGCATGTTTCGTAAAAATACTGACATAGCGTTGATGGCAAATCACACTATTTGCTTCTCAGTATTGTCATAATTTTGTTCAACGGGAAACTTTTATTTTTGTCATTATTTGAAACAGTAATGACCACGGATGTTTTGTGTCTTCCATGTCAACAACGAAATGCAAAGTTTTTGCAAGACTCTGATGTTTGCCCGGATTGTTTGTTCTTTTGAGTCGGTATTGGTGTGGTAATTTTGTTTGTGACGCCTGGCACCTTGTTCCTTCACCAAATGTGATTGATATAAATGTCGCCCATAGCTGTTGCGATTTACCGTTAATGAATTACCGTTCCCTCTACTGTGTTTTTTTTCGATGTCTTTAGTGACAAACCCAACATCATTTTCAGTAGTTATCCAACGATTAGACTCTTGGAATTCCACTTTGCCCAATTATTCAGCTGTGATGCTTTGGCAAAACCTTATTTCGAAGCTTGTGGGTACATTTTTAGGTTATTGCTTGTCGAATGGTTTGAACACTTTGACGTCCGGTGAGTCATATCATTGTACGGTTTTCATATTGAGAGAAAATTGTTCAGAGAAAATAACAATGAAATGAACGAACGTTCAACAAATCGTACTGTACGGATAAATTCAAAATATAAATAAATAGAGGTGATCGGCTTCATGCGAAGAGATTAATTGTATTGGGTAAGGCATGCGATTACCAAGAAATTCCCAAAGTCAGTCATAGTGTCAACTGTTAGCAATTACTCATAAACGCGTGCTTCACTCACTTGAAACGTCGAGAATCAGATCGAATCATTCATTCCCGACACGGTTGGTTGGCATGCAAGAAACGGATCTGACAACTGGCACGCAAAAATTACAAGGTAGAATAGCACAGCGTTGGATTTGGTGCAAGAGATTTTGAACCCACATTCTTCACACCAGTTGCACACTTTAAATAAAGAGCGTTGACACAGTTGATTCAAGAGGGTTATATTCGAACCACATTCCCAGAAGCAAAAATCATCCGCGTACAACGCTGCAGGAGAGGTCATTCGTTCTGGGAGATAAATTATCATTAACGAGAAGAGTATGGGACTAAGGACGCTTCCTTGAGGAGTACCGTTCTCAAGACGTTTGGTCAAGGATAAAGTGGGCCCAAGTCTTACTTGAAAGGTGCGATTTGAAAGAAATGAATGGATAAATCTAAACATGCGACCTGAAATTCCATACCTAAGTAGCTTGGAAAGGAGAACATCTTTGTTCACCATATCGTAGGCCTTT
>Ga0210059_1016917_pt1 | contig 10471 bp, 4 predicted proteins | sample Ectturendosymbi2_FD_188042 | JGI IMG/M metagenome (GOLD analysis project Ga0210059, IMG submission 188042) | Ecteinascidia turbinata endosymbiont from Florida, USA - Sample 2 (SPAdes) (version 2) | ecosystem: Host-associated > Tunicates > Ascidians > Unclassified | place: Key West, Florida... | reverse complement strand
TTTCTCCTGATTAACCAATAAGAACCTGCAGCAAGATCACTGCAGTTCTATTGCTATGCACTGAAGATGATAACAGTTGTTATCGAAACGTTTGCAAGATGTCAGTTGTATCGTTTGCTTTGGCCGTAGTATTTATTATTTAAATATCTCAAATACAAATCATCATAACTTCCTTCAGAATCACACCAAATCCATTTCCACATTAAGTTTGTTAAACTGTAAAAGCTCAAAATTTTCCTAAACATCAGACATCAGATCTGTAGTCGTAACAACCAGGGGCATGCAGATAAGTCTGGTGATTCCCGGGGCAACTGCTTGATTGTATGCCCCCTACCAAATTTTAGTATTGAGAAAAGTGAAAAATACAGGTATTTAAAATAAGTGAAAACTAGTTTTGACTAATATACAAGTTTTGAAAAATTGAATTAAAATGAATCAAAGAGTATTTTTTGTTTTTAATGTGTTAGGTTTTCAATAATTTGTTTTATTCTGTGGGCTTGAGACATCTGTTTATAAGCAAATTTCTTCCACTCATGGGTAAGCTATGCATTGAGGGATTAGATATTGCATTTATTCATGCAAGTACGTATCAGATAGGCACACCAAAAGAAGATAGCACTTACGGCATGTTAGGAGATACAGTTATTTATTGTTTCTCTTGTATATAGAATCTGAAAAAAGTAGTACAACCATGCAAGTTGATGCATTGCCGCCTTTTATATTTTTCTGAACTATAAACAAATTGCTAAGGATGTTTTGTTCAGTAAAAACAGGTGAAGGTAACGATGCGGTGCATCATCTCTCATGTCACTTAACATACATTTGCATGCCCCCTCAGGCAAGTTCCCATCAGATCCATGCAGCACGTTTTGTCAGCCAATAAGAAGCGTTTAGCTCAGGGTACAAAAATGCGGTCGCGCACTCAAGCCGCGTGACCAAAAACGTGGAGTGCGCGAAAGTTCTTTTACCTTTTATACCTCAAGCATTTGAATGCTGTATGGCAAAGCTTATGTGTGAACGCTACTAAAAATTGCTGCACGCTACTAACATTCACAGAACGTTTTTCACCCCTGATCTAGTTACAAGATTTTGATAAAATGAACTTTTTATAATTTCACCCTTTGGATGATACACTGCCTTGGCTGTACGGGTCCGTCGCCTCGTTCATTCCCCCTTCTGCACATCCCTGGTAGCAACATTGTTTCAGTTTTATCGCTGCTCTAAAAGCATGCACAATATAGCACTCCGCAAGCACTGTGAACGCTGGATTCCCGTCCCATTGTGACGCAACTACAAAATGATAGGGAAGTCGGAAAGTTTGCAACCCTGGCATTCTGAAAGCGTTGCGATGCAGACATGAGTCAAACCACAAGCGGGCGCTTATTGCTGAATGACATTCGACATTTGTAAATTGTAATTACTAGCATCCGCTGACATTTGACATTTCGTAATTAGTACGTAACATTCCGACATCAATTTGGCGCCCCCAAAGTGCTGCGCCCGGGGGCAGATGTCCCCCCTTGCCCCCCCTCGTTACGCCACTGTACAGGTCTAATCCAGTCTTAATCGACTACTCGCACCCCAGTGGCCGGATGGGCTACGCTCTTAAAATACATTTACGTTAGAATCATCGCACCCTCATGTTGGTTCAGCTTAACTTTTCCTGTTTCAATAATGTCATCACCCAACATGGACAAAAATACGACACTCAGAACCACGGTATTACGTTTGGTGATGATGACCATTCAGCATGGTAGTCGTATTAAAAATAGCAGAACTTTTCAAACGTGTTATTGATGGCTTGGGGCGTAACGAGGGGGGGAAAAGGGGGCACAATTCGTCGGGCGCCGAATCACTACGGGGGGTGCCGAATGATTCCGGGTGGCGCCGAAAAGTCCTAACAATGTCACAAGCACTTACTTCAATACAGTACATGCGATCCTAAAGACCTCAAATTCGAGCATGGGGGCGACAAACTTGCTTCTTGCCCTGGGCGCCGTCTAACCTCGTTACGCCCCTGTTGATGACATTATCTGGAGTTTCTTTGGAGAAAAACTAAGAGAATTAATTAAATGTCATCCTCAACAAGTGTTTTAAGACTTTGACTTAGTAGTTGACTTCAGACAAGTTAACACAAATGATGTTGGGTCAACGTGGAACGTCTGGATGTATGCCACCACATGACCGATTCTATAATTTTTGGGCTTTGTCAGTAAGGGCCACATAAAACTGCTGACGATCGGTGTTATTTGAATCGAGCATCCCGCCATCCTCAATCTAGCTTTAAATCAATTGTGTTTGGTGAAGCGATACGTTTGAGAAGGTTAAATGAAACATAATCAGATTTTATCGAGAGTTCAGATAGACTATGCAGCAAAGCTTAAAAGATCTCAGTTCCCCAAAATGATGGTGAAAGACATGATTAGCAGAGCAAAGGATGAACTGAAAGACAATGTACAGAAAAAAAGAAGGCAAAGGGCACCCTTCCGGTCTGGTCTGGGCTTCTGGTTTCACACATTTGCTGAAGCGTAGTCAAATGGAAAGATCATTCCAGCCTAAGGCCATGAGAACGTACAATAAACCACACGACAACGTACAAGAAAATTGCCGGTGGTCAGCAAACAACCCTCGAACATTGTTCTTCTCTTCACCGCAGATGCGTTTGAACCGTATGATGAAACATAAGCACTTCGGCTTGGAAGAAATGTCCTTTTGCATGACGAGAAAATGGGCGTTTGTGGGGAAATGAATCGGGCATTTCTCCCAATCCATTGATCGCTAGGGTTGCAGCACCAGATCACTAGCCTAGTTAGTGCACAGCTCGTTCAAGGTCGAGTGGCTAGTTCAGTGGTTCCAAACCTTTATTGATGCATTCCGCCCTTTGCTCATTTTGGAACTTTTCATTCCTCCCTTGTTCGGGTTCGTAGACTGGTATTAACTACAACTGGAACAATGGTCTTTATTGACGACAATAACTTGATTAATGAAAGTGGGACAAATACTACTTGTTGCCTAATAATAGTACTAAAGTTTGCCGAACAAAAACGTGTGGTAGTCCACTAAGTAACTTACAAATATAAAAGTGATAAAACCAATGGAAAGAGCCAATGTCAACTTAAAAAGGAAGTACAACACTTACAATGACTAGGTAACTTAAAAATAATGTGGAAATTCCTCCCAGGGAAGGAATTCCTTCCCGGTTGTGAACCACTGAGCTCGTTGCATGGTAATCGAAAGGTGGGCGGTTTGCCTCAATAAACCATCGGCCATATGAAAATAAGTTCAAGGTTCATCCGCATCGCACCAAGACCTGAAGTATACCGTAACTGACTCGCCAAACGCCCGGAATTTGAGGTTGGAACAAAGGTCAAAGGTCACGACCAGTTCGTGTACATGACTTACAGAGTTTACTGCAGAAAATTTTTCGTGAAACCTTAAAGTGGACCAAATAGCGTAAGTGCTTCTAGAAGAAAATAATCACAAACCGTCATATTATAGTTATGTGCCTTCACCGTGCCTACGATTACTGCTACTAATTAGTTGGTGGCAAGAGCACGCGAGGTTAATGCACACAACTGGTAATAGTCTATAGTTTGTGTGAGGTTTGTGCGCATGTTGCAGGTGAAGCTGCTGTTTTTCTTGCTTGGAAAAACGTCTTGAAACTTCAGTATGCACAACTGAGTCTTTATCGAAATTTAACGCCGCGCTTGAAAGAAGCTTTTAAATCAAGTCAACTGTTGAGTTATTTGGTTATTAAATAAACTACACTCATTCGCATGCAATCCCATTCGTGCAACACTTGCTACACCGGCAATAACATGCTGTTTGCAGCATAAAAACATTTCTGAAGAGCATGAATTTTATAGAAGTTTGTTACAGAACGCCTCCTATCTCCTGGATCGTTATTTTCTAGATGAGTGGACCTGTGAATGTTGATCTATGCCAGCTATGTCCAACCCGCGGCCCAGGCGAAGGTTTTGTGCGGTCCAGTTTAGGTTTTCGCTGTAGTAAAAGTATTCTACATACTGACAACCTTTCCTTATTTTGATAACCTTGAATTTGACATTTTTGATGCAGGTGTCTCTCCAGTGCCACTTTATCACGTATGCAAACATTGCAATTAGGATTCGAACGCTTTCAGTGTATTAGCTTCAGTTAAAATTGGTTTGCTCAGATCTAAGTCATTCAATGTGCGGCCCTGAAAGGGTTAAGATGGCGACATGATTTCTGGCCCAGTAACCCATCTGTGTCGGACATAGCTGATCTGTGCAGTGAGTTCTGAGAAGTCGCATACCTGCAAACTGCTGGAATTGCCTTCTGCGTTGCAAACAGTTATTTTTTGAGTTAATTTGACAAAACTAGTATTCCGCGTAGAATCTTATATGATGTCAAGCAGAGTTTATAACTTCAGTCTACTGCAGACTCGTTGAATTTCATCTTTCTACATGTTGGCATTGGCATTTTAATAAGGTAATATTATTCTTACAGAGCATGTCACTAACTTAGAACAATGTTTTCATCAAAGCACTGGCACAAGGTGAACGAACCTAATGCAACATCATGAAAAACGATATGGTAGTTCTACCTTTTTCTTACTCAATAGCAATCTTTGGATATTGCATTCTTGGATATATTTTATTTCTATAGAAATATATGACAAAAGCTATGGCAATATTTTCGCTGGTACACGCGGCATTATTCTGAACTGATTAAAAACACCCACGTTCTGTGTTACAGACCTGTTTAAAACAGCAACAATGCACCAAACCTATTTCAATGCCCCTAAAACTAGCATTTTTATGTGCATCAAATGAATTTTTTCAAGCACCAAAGTTTTTTTCTGGTGCTAGGTTTCGCAGCTTTGCAGGTTTTGTTTCGGACGTAAATCCGCCCTTTCTCCTAAACTGCTGTCAGATATAATAGTTACGCAACAAAGCTTTAGATTATGGCATTGGTTGTTGACGAACTTCAGCCAAATTTAATTAGTCAAGTTGACCCACATCCGGGTTCTACGCAGGTACTTGAGTCAGAGCGGAAATGTTCTGTCCGTAGAGTGGTGTCAGATTGTCGAGCAGTCGCAGATGAGGACTGATGTCAGCTGACTGCAGTAAACCTGTTGCACGTTTCAACCTTTTTTCTCAGCTGCAAACAGTATGATATGCTCGAAGGTGAGTAGAACCAGTGCGCGTATTATTGCCTGTTCACAGGTGGCCTGTTCAATAAGCGCCCACTGTCAAACAAGGTGTATTTTGCTGCACATTTAAAAGAGTTGCAGGAATTGTTTCAAACTTTTGCATTATTGATGTGCAATGGATAAGTTTACTGAATTATTTTATACTCTTGACAAACTTACTGACAGAATATGGGCAGTTTCTTGATAGCAAATGGGCTGAAGAAGCAGTACTTTCACCCATTTCCCGTCTGCTTGCCAAATGCGTACCGTGAAGTCTGAAGATCGTCTGATCCTCCTCAGAATCATATGACGTTGCAAAATATTATCGTAATTAGAAATTACCGAAGTGGAACGGGCAGTTGGGACGGCTTGCCTGCCGCAAAAACAAACTCGTGCCATATGGAAAAAAGGGGGACTGAAAGAGGGGCCCTTGGGTGATTTCTGCTTCACTCTGATTATCACGTAGTTCTGAAGGCTTTTTCAACACCTGTGCATGTCTTCATGTGTGTACACAAATGTGTTTGAGTGTGAAATATAATGTGATGTGTGTTTGTCTACGTGTTTTTTACTTTGTACGCATGCATACAATTGTTGTGCGTGTGCGGCAGATGCGACCAAGCGCTTCTACATTCCTGGTCGGTTATCTCGATTGTTGTATCGACAAGTGCCGATCATGACGGGGGAGTCAACAGTTGACTGAATAAAGAAAGAACATTTAAAGAAAAAGCGCTCCAACACAGTTTTGACGAGACAGTCATTTGTAAGAAAACTGAATACACCATTGTTCGAGTCTTTCTAAAAATGTTTACGCAATTGCACAACTTCCACAATTCACAGTTCAACCTGAGTTTCGTAGTGAAATTCTTTGCATGCGACCTGTAAAAACTGCTTCCGCTCAGAAGCCAATGGAGCGTGAGTTGTTGCAAAGAATCTCGTTTGTTCTGACTGTCCGTGTTAATGCGGCATGTGTTGTGGAAAATGTCGTCGGGTGATTATATCAATCTTCGATGTTGTTTTGCGAATGAAGTGATTGTGCTGTGCCTGCTGATAAAAACACACCATTTCAACATTCAAGAGCATGGATCAGTTAATCAGTAGTTATATCCTCAGTGCCATAGCATGTTTTCACACCGTTTCACACGTTCATGAGACACCTCCGGATCCATAATTTTATGCAGCAGAAGCTTTCGAGAGGCACAGCAGCAGCAAGGCTAAAATTAGTGACATCTTTAATGAAATGTTAGTTGTCTTCTTAAAAAAACAACAAATTTACACAAAATTTGATGATTAAATTACATATATTCCATTGTTTAAATCAGGGGACTCCAGACCTTTTTTGTCAGAGGACCACAAATGCTGTTACAAAACAGTTCGAGGGCCGGACATCTCACGTAACATGATTGTGTGGTGATATGCTGCATTCAGTGAAATCAACAAATGTTTCGTAAACACAAATTTTTTCATTATTGACATAATGTCTTTGCGGCCGAATGAAACGGCTTCGCAGGGCGGATTTGGCCCACGGGCCGTAGTTTGGAGACGCCTGGTTTAAATAGAACAGTTGTAGCGATGACTGCATCTGACGCACCGGAAACACTCTGTGGCTGCCCCATCTAAAAAGTAGAAATGCTGATCCTGCTGTGGAGGGCAAAACTCGAAAACTATTTTTAAAAGAATGTATTTTTATTTTTATAATCATGTAGTTACAAATGCCACTTTTATAATTTCTGTTAGATGCTGTCGGAGTGACGCAATTCGGTAGTTTAGTTTCGCTAGTCTCCAGACAAACCAGTGGCTTGAGGTGGTAAACGATAGAATTATTTCACCTTCATTCACTTCATTTCTTGTCAAAAAGGAAATGGAACGTATTGCAGCAACTGTCGGACAGTATTCCATGCAAATATTTTATAAAAAGCTAAGTATGAGATAAATACTGAGATAACAACAGGCGTATCCGATTAATTTATAAAAATAAGAATGAATAACAGAATCGCAAAACATCTTACCCTGTTTCAACAACAATCTAATCTGTAAGTAAGCAAAACTCTACTTTCACTCTTTTGGAAATGTTTGGGACAAGTTAACTCCACCTTTAAATTGACATTTCACAAGTTTCATGTAATGGTGTGTCTTGAATAACTGTGGCCAGCTGTAAATTATCAGAATAATATCGTAAAACAAAGTACAACCCAGGTTTAAAGATACAAAACCATGCCCAGAAGCAAATGCTCATGTTGATTTTAGCCACAGTGGAAAACTGAGATATGACAAATCATTCCAGAGAACGAAGTTTTGTAAATTTTAAACTATTTAAAACATATTTTGAAAATACAGTCATTTTCAACAATCTTCTGGAAAAAGGTCATTTCGTGGTAGTGCAATGGTTGAAGTGCACGTTCTAATGCGAAGATTTGAATATTGGTCAGGTGACTCAGGACAAACTGCAGCAGCCTTGATATAGCCTTCACCTTCCCGTGGAATAAAAACAACTTAAGTGATTGTGATACAATCAATCTTTTATATCTAAATTTAAAATCGCTGCAAAATGTTGGCAAACATCACCAATGACAAAAAGTTCATAAATAAACGAAAGTTATGTTGGTGGACTGCACACTGATTGCTGTGTTTCAGGTGGAGTTGTTAAAGCAGGTATCATTGCTAGTATCATGGAACTATTTCGACAATAATATACATTTTGTTTTTGTGCAAAAGCGTTTACAAAAACTTCTATTTTAATTAAAAGTCAAACACAGGTTTCATGTTTTTGTTTTCAGTCTTCAAATACCACGCCCGCTAAAAAGTGGATGACAGGTTTGCTCATGACGCAAGTATGGCAGCTTCATTCAAGTTATGTACGCCACGTGGGCTCAGGGCAAAACTTGGAAATACATCTTATCTTGGAGTGGCTTGTTGGGTCTGCTCTCTCAGCTGCGTTTGTCTGTTTGCTTTAAAACAAAAGACTTCGACAAATGTGAATGATGTCATTCTTGAAAAGAAAGAAGTATTTTCAAATGAAGCGATGTTAACCTCTCCCTCTGGCTACAAATACGAAGGAACGGTAAGTTTTCTTGTCATATTGAGATGTAGCTCATTCGCTTTTTTTCTTAGAGGTGTTGAAGTGTGTACAGTTTCACACAATTACGCTGAGCTTGAAAACATTCCACAAGTTGCAGACGAGTGAAAGGTTTGGCAAACAAATAATAAATTTCAGCTTGCTCTGTTCATCGAACTTCAGTTTCCAGATCAAACAAAAATATGAATATTCAGGAATCGAGATTTATCCCGGGCCGCACCTGCGCTCTTGTTCAAACAGATGTGTTTCTTTCGATTCATCTTTCTTTCTGATTAGGCATTATCATCTCTAGTTATTCCAACTTTTTTTATTCCTTTTGCCTGTTTTTTCGTTATTGTTCGATATTTCCTTGTTGTGTACGTTATTTCATTGTTTTACGCACATGTTTTTCTTCTTCTTTGAATAGAACTTTGGAACGCACGTTTGAAATAAGCCGCTGTTAATTTCAGGTCTTCATTGGCATTTCAGTAACAAACAAACAAACAAACAAACAAACAAACAAATAAACTAGTCATCACTTAACATTAAATTACGACGAAATTCAGAAAACCTGCGAAACATTCCACAAAACCCCAACTTTTAACTTGAAAAAACTAATATCGAATGAGGAAACCGACTGAAAACAAGGAGAACCGGAATTCCTGTCCCATACCAATGGCAACCCAGCATGATAGTATTGAGTATGGAGTAGTCCAGCGGTTCACAAACGGGTGCCACTTGTCTCATTAGGGAGGAATTTTTAATTCCTTGGTGGAATTGGGGAGGAAAAGCTGTGAAAGAAAAAACTCTGTTTTATCATTTATTTATTCAACTCATCAAAAACTGCACAACGAGGTTGGTTTAAATGGAAGTGTCCATAGTGCGCAAAGACAAGCTGCCTTCACTGCAGTGACTGACGTTATAGAGTCTGTGTGGTTCATAATCGTCTATTGTTTCTTTACAGTAGTTAGTGTGAAATTTTTGTAATGATCTTTTTCGTGATTTTTGTTGTTGGGTTTGTAAGGGGGAACATGAAAAAAAACTTCGAAAACCACTGGAATAGTCTAACGAAAAATGTCAATTACTTGGACTGGTTTTTAGATCTTCTGTAACTTGCACAAAATTATTATTATAATTTGCGGCGAAAATCGCTTTGAAAGAACATCACTCAATGAACAACAGGTTCAATTTTCCTATTTTGACCCTCCAAGGCACATGCTGCTTTTATGACAGTTCCTACAAACGTATGAAGTTTTTCGTTTGACCAACCTCTTACCAATGCCAAAAGTTTATGTCTCCTTGGAAACCAAATCTAAATTTAAATAATATTCGAGTAAAATCAAAAGCTTTTGCTAAATTAGTGGAGGTTTTCAAACTGAAACAAATAAAATTCTAATTTAAAGCATTTAAAAACTCAGGAAAAATGTGAAATCAGCACAAACCCACTTCAGAAAAACATCCGAAGGTGAAACCATGAAGCCACAGTAAGCTTGCAGAAACAAACCAACAGTTTAAGGATGAAAGTTGCTTTGCCAAACCAGCAGGACGTAAGTGGACCTAATGCGGCACTTGTATTGTTTCTGAGGTAAAGACTGCACAAACAGGCTGTCTCTTTTGAACTTTCGGATTCTAAAAGTACTGAGTTCCGCGTTTTAAATTAATCCTGTGCAGGTCCGTAGTCATCGGAGTATATTCGGGGACAGTGTCCCCCAATTTTTTCATGCCACCCCAAATGCTGCTGTGTCTAGAAAAATTTATTTTGAACATAAAATAAAAACATAAATCTTGCCCCCCTAAAATGTATTTCTCCCCCAAACCTGAAAGCCTGGCTACGGGCCTGATCCTGTGATAGACCAAGATGTGTCCTAGCTTTTTGTGCTTTTGCGAAAATGAGGGTTGAACTGAGAAGATATCTTATGAGGCTAAAACCAAAACCAAAGGCGATCTCAGTTCTTAGAATTTTTTTAGGATTAAGGGCAAGAAAAACTCACGATCGAGTTTTTGAGAAGTCAAAAATGTAGGAAGAAAAAATTATTCCAACGAACCACATACAGTGATCTGAGAACTTTTACGGCTGGAACTATGATTGTGAACTTCCTGAAAGATGCGAATTGTTTTTTTTTTTTGCAGTCAACTTCATACAACAAAGACATGCCACTCATTTTCATTGGGGGAATGCCCAGAAGTGGAACTACTTTGATGAGAGCCATGCTTGATGCCCATCCAGATGTTAGATGTGGACAAGA
>Ga0210059_1016915_pt1 | contig 10472 bp, 9 predicted proteins | sample Ectturendosymbi2_FD_188042 | JGI IMG/M metagenome (GOLD analysis project Ga0210059, IMG submission 188042) | Ecteinascidia turbinata endosymbiont from Florida, USA - Sample 2 (SPAdes) (version 2) | ecosystem: Host-associated > Tunicates > Ascidians > Unclassified | place: Key West, Florida... | reverse complement strand
GGGAGTCTAAAACAGCTCTGATTTTATCTCGAAATTGCCCCAGTATTTATACTTTTCAGCATTTCCTGTTTTGCATTTTTTCTCCTATGAAAATGACGCTGAAAGTGACGTGCATTTCCGTGTGCCCCCACACAAAATAACTTGTGTAGACATGATGCAGCGCTTTGTGTGCCTCCACACACAATACCTTACGTAGGCAAATTGCTGCCATGCGATTGTTTTTAGAGTTATTTGAGTTTTTAAGAGCTTTAATACTTGGCCCGTTACTTTTATTGCGTGTTTTTCACAAATTCACAAATGTCACAAGTGCAATTTTTTGATATATCTAATTGTAAAGCTTCAGATACTAAATCATCAATAGATTTTTGTTCTGCAACGCTATTTAATATGTCCGCGTGTTCAATACTTTGTTCTATTTTTTTACGGACAAACGTCTATAAGTAATTTCGGTGTTCCAGTGATACAACAATTTCCCAAATAACTCCGGTGCATGTTTAACTTTTTGTACACGCATACCATAGTTTGCAATATTCTCCAAAGTTATGGTGTAAGCAGTTTGTTTATTCTTGTCCACCATTCTTACGTCCACTTGTTCAACAGATTTCACATGCCACATGATCCAATTTAATATTTGTGCAGTTACTTGTTCGTTTGATAGTGTACAGAAAGGTTTTCTTGCATTTTCTTCTTGTGTTACTCCGTAAATATGTAACACTGTCCGTACACTTATACGTTGTTTATAACATTTTTTTAATGCACTCACTAAGTTCATTATGCAGTTATCTGTTTGTTCTGAAATCAATATAGGTTCAGGCGAAATTATTGCACCTCTTTTTCAGCTTTGTCAATTTTCCATTCAAGAGCCAAATGCAATTCCGTATTTGACAACAACGTCACAATATCAGCGCTCTTCACGCTTCGTTGTACCGCGGCACTAGACAATGTCTGGAAGGTCACATCTTTCTCCCAGCAGTACAGCATGGTACCAAACGTTTCCGGTTGGTCGTTCGTACACCTGATAGACCAATTGCGATTTCTTTTCCCAATGCGCGTAGTATATGCAGTTTGTGCTTCATCAATTTCAATTCTAATTTCACATGCTTGATCATTTTGTGGTATATAAGCGCATACGCACAAAAACACAACCTTGATTTGCGGGAAGGATGTTTAGTTTTGCAATTTATCCATTCATTTCCCTACAGGTCTCTGCCAAATTGCCACAGCGTGTCCTACAGCTTTTACAGTTTCACAAATGGCTTCATCTCTTTGTATACTTCTTTTATCTGTGGTCAACTTTCGGTAAGTGACATCAGGAAGCCAGCAATAAAATGCTCTTTCATCTTCCTTGGGTATTTCCCAACAATGTGTTACTCGTAAACCTCTTGTTTGGTTGACCATTCTTAAACCATACGTTATCCCCAACTCTTCTACTTGCTAACGTTTTTCGTATGAGTCTCCACCAGCACTGTGACAACCCATCCATTTGAATATCATCTGCATAGCTTCTTCATTGTTCATAATCGCCAAATGCTTGTCATATGCTTCATGTTTCTCAGGACCGCAGTACTGTAATATTCTCTTTACCCTTGGTTTGTCCTGGTGTTTTGCTGCATTTTCACTTGGTCATTCCCAGCTGATTTTAATCTTAATTTTCAGTTGATTTTCTCAAATCTTGTAACCAATTCACTATTTTTCAAAATTTTGCAAATGTTGCTTTTGTTTCCGAAATTCCATCACTTCCCTGTGAAGGTTGCATTTTTCCCAAATACATTTAATATATATAACGATATACATTACTCAACTCACTAGACATACTATAATTTTTTGCAAAACGTTACTTACTATAGTACGCGATTAATACACAACATATTCTGTCATTGATTATTTCAGTCCCATCTCCTGATTGATTGTTTACACAAGTTATTTCTTCAATGTCGGTTCACCGCTACTTTGAGTATGATGATGGTTCGATGCAATTAGTGTATTCTCCAACTGTTCACAAGATTCTGCTCAACTCATTTCATGTAACCACATCAAGTTTTGTGTTTTCCGAGCCCAAGTGTATCACAAAATACAGAGAAAACAACGACGTTTTCGTCATATCATGGAATGAAAAGCATTTCAATTTTTCTGATTTGTGTTGTGTGTCCAAATTTCGAAGCTTCTATTTTTGAATATACAAACGCGTTGCTCTATAACCAGGGTGTAAATAAACGCGAGATAAAACGTTTCAAACATTTTCGAAACGTCTCTGTTCCAGTGTGATCAATTTATACTCTTCATCCTACAACCTGCTGTCTTGAAATTTCCTAAGAAACTTGCTGTTTACCGGGGATATTTCATGTTAATAAAAGCAGAAAAAGACTCATTCTGGGAAGCAAATGAATGTGAACGACACCAGAAAATACGTTCAACCTGCTTAAATGCTGAGCTAATGTAACAGCGTTCAAGATAAACGTCAGCAGTAAAGTTTTTGTAGTCAAAAAGTACACAGCAGAATCAGGAAAAAAACTTTCTGCATCAGAAACAAACCGGAAAGCGGATGAGAGTTTTAAGCAAGCAACAATCCGGACACCAATATAAAATATCAGTAGTGAGCTAAATTAAAAAAATGTTAGCCCGTTTGTTATTGAATCAAGTTTGGAGGGAGGCTGGTACTCGAAATTACATAGCAGTCTTCTCCAAAAAAAGCTGGCGCTATCATTATTTTCAGGCTTTCTTTATGTAATGGATCTCCGCAACAAAATATTGACGAGGTCAGTCGTGCAACATTTTTTTCTTTAATGACCATTCTTGATTTTTGAAATCCACGCCGTGTTTTTCAACCAAAAGTCCTGCTAGACGTTTGCAATAGCAGTAACAAATCGACCCTCTGCTCAATCAAGTATTTTGATGCTTTGTGTCACTGAAACAAGCATAACTTGTGGCGAAATTACCATAGCTGTGATGTTAAAATTTTAATACCAACAGAAACTATTAAAGCAGCAATGGTTTTTCTTCTTAAGTTTGGATGATGCCTTCTGAGAATCAAAGCTGATGTGCTGTATGTTTAAAACTGAAAATGGTGTCAGCCTGTCAGGGCATTGCACCAAGGTTTTTCATTATTTGCCGCCTTTTGATGATGAAGTTTGCTTCGGTTAATACTGTTACAGATAACATCACCTTTCACTGCAACAAAATTAATTTTCATAACGAAAAATTTCAGAACGAAAAGTACCATTGATTTTACTTGTGTCAAATCGCATAGTTAATGTGAACTCTGCGCTTAGTGCTTGCTGGCAATTGCAGTAATGTTTGAGTCGAAGATGCTAAGTTTCAGCCCAAGGTAACATTTGTTTTTTCTCAATGTACTTTTTAATAACTTTATTGTTCACGGCTGGCTTCCTACACAATTCCTGTTTAAACACAACAATAATTCCCATATGCAAGAACAAGAATGGGAATATGACTGACACATCAAATTACAGACCTGTGGCGGTTGCCACAAGGGTGTCCAAGCTACTTGAACACTTCTTATCTAGCATCTCTCCATTCCTTGGAACCACATACAATCAATTTGATTGTAAGGCTGGCATAGTACTGGTCAATGCACATTATTGCTGTAGGAAACTGCTCAGTGACGTACGCAGAAACTTTTCATGAGGGGGGCTCCATTCAGTGGCATATGATGGTCATTTCCATTTGGTGTGCGCTCTTTCTGACGTCATAATTTGACGTCATATTCATGTTTCCAAACCAACGTTTTGGCGAAGTTTGTTGAAATAATAGGCATATTTTTCTACACGCACTCCCCTTATTTTATGTGCCATTACACTGAGTATAAACTATCAGAGCTCAAAATTAGAATATCGGAGGAAAATAAAATCAACGTTACGACACAGCAGTTCATAACTGCAAAAATATCATCCTGCGTGTTAAAACAGGGTAGTGAAACACACTCATCACTGCGTCAGAGCAATTTACAACGAAAAATGAGGCTGCGCTAATGACCTGTCGAATACGAGCAGTCGAGTATAGAAAGTGTGCGGCTGGACTGGCTGGCGCACGTCCCGGTTTGAAAAATCGAATCTTGCTAAAGTACACAAGAATTGAGAATGCGCATAAAGTACGCAAGAAAACTTTCAATTTTTTGTTATGTATAGAAGTCTAGCAAACTTTTACTTTTCATTTTTCCCTGCTGAGGCATTATCAAACACCTGAATGCTTCTATGTTAAAAACTGCTGTTTTTGAGCTCGTGCAACAATTCTATCATGCTACGTAAATTGGTAATGCAGCCAATGCGGTCAGCGCTTGCGCTGATCAGCCTTAGCAGACAAAACAAAGGCAGTTATTTTGGATAAAGCGAACTATCGCATAAAACAATCTGAACACATGCGTAGTGGACCAAAGGTCTGCAAAAAGTGGTGAGATGATTTCTAGACGTAGACGATAACGCAGGTTCTCACCAAAACCCAATTATTACTTTTTGGTCCATTTACAATGTTCCTTGAAATTTGCATGCAAATTTAGTCCGTGGTATTTGCATTAAGTCGACAAATTAAGAAGCAAAAAGCATACGAAAACAATTAATCTCCTTTGCAAAGGTAATAAAGTTTTTGTAAAATACCAAGCTCAAGGGGGGGTTAACCCCACCCCTTGCGTACGCCCTTGAAACTGCTTCATAGTTTGCAAATTATGCTTCATAATAGCATGCTGTTTTTTCAGACGCTTCGATAGGGTATCAAAAGTGAACTTATTTGAGAAATTAATTCAAAGAAAGGTGCCAATGTGCTTTGTGCGGCTACTGAGAAATGGGTTCAAGGAATAAACGATGCAAATAAAATGAGGCAAGCATTTGTCTCAACTGTTTCATGTTACTGATCGGGTTAGACACGGGGGAGTATTGAATCCATATCTTGTTTGCTATATATTTAGACGATTTATCCATTGAACTAAACAACATTAAAGCAGGGTGTTATATTAGTTAAGTCTTATTAAACTATTTGATGTTTGATGATGACATTTGTGTGTTTTTTCCAAGTGTACGTGGCTGCAAAGTATACTAGATTTATGTCAGGCTTATGGAGAATCGCATGGAATTTATTCCAACTGCAGCAAAAGTGTTTCTATGGCGTTTAAGGTTAAGTATGCAAGAAGCACAGTCACACCATTACTGACACATGGTGGTCAAAATGTAAGATCTATGAACCGCTGCAGATATCTGGAAATTGTACTGGATATTGAGCTCTCAGACGACAGACATGCAGAGTCAACTGCGATATTAATACTGTGCAGCAAACAAGCTGCGTGCCTTATTTCTCCTATGTTCAAATGCAGTTAAAAATGTACATTTTGGTTCCTTTTGTATACCCATGTATGCATCACAGTTATGGCGGAATTTGAAAAAGTCATTCATGCGGAGATTCATGTAGCCTATAATTTTGGATGCAGCGCTCTCTACAACCTGCCCTGGAGAGCGAGTGTCAATATTCATCAGGTTTAATGTAACAATCCTACCTTTGAGGTTTTATTAAGAAAACATGCGTACCTGTTTCTCACAAGATGGAGAAAGTCAAACAACGTATGGTTGCGTGCTTTGATGCAGTCAGATTGTTTGTATTCGTCCTTATTCTTTGAACACTAGAACCGCATTTTACTTGTGACCGAGTACACGGACATTGCAGTGTTTGTTCGTTTGAGGGCGTGTCATGCCACAACGCATTCGTACTTTACCTGACCTAAATTAGTTTAGGAATTATCGTCCTACTCTGCAGTATAGTGTTGTACCAAGTGCTACGCGTTAGTGAACAATAGTGTTAATTGACGGCCGGTCTTCGAATATATCGTACGTGGAAATCGGCCTAAAACCAGCGGTCTTCGGTTGCCTTACCAACGCCATAGCACCTCTGCCGATTGCGCTAGAGAGCTGTTCAAACGCTCAAAACCGCTTTCGGCGCCAGAGTTAAGCTGGCGCAAAGCCACATGTGATCCGTTTTTTTTCGCGCGAAATCCTCGTAACCTGTTGGACGCGAAAGAATGTGACTTAACCATAGGTGTACGGGAATGCATATTTTTGGGGATGCAAAAAATTTTTGCCCAAATTTGACCTGTTTTTTCCAAATACCATATAAACACCAAGCCTTAATGTTAAGACAAAAACCAGCCATTGTAAACGATTCAAAGTGTCTCCACACCTAATTAACAATTACCGGAGTTCAAATGGGTGCGCCCTCAACTAGCAATCAATATTCTGCATAGCTATATGTGAACAATGGTAATATTTACTGTGTTGAAAAATTTTATTTAATTTCGATGAAATCCCCAAAAATTGCTGTTCATGCCACCACGTGTGGAAAGTGTTGTTCAGCATTTTCATTTTAAAGTTTTTATATACGTTCTGAGCTTATTCTTCCAACACAATCATCCTAATAGCTAAGATCTGTTCTTCTCTAGCATAGATGTGTACACTTGTGCTGGCCACAATCGCAATCAATCTGGAAAAGGAGTAAACTATGAGATTACGATCTAAAGTAGACCTACTACATTGCTGCAAATAGGTCAGGTCTCAAGTAAGGAGAGGGAAAGGAGGCAATTTAATATATAGGATATAGCTTAGCCTTCCACATTAGGCAATCATCACTGCAATGTGTTGTACTTAAAATACTGTAACTTACTTGAACGTTTCAAGCTTCTGAAGTCACATCATGAATGCCAAAAATCCACTCCAGTTTAGATAGTTAAATGTGCACTGAACACAGTATGCTAAGGAAAAATAGCAATAGGGGCTGATACGGCAAAAAGTGCAGCCTGTATGATCAACTAACAAGGAAATGCGCAAATACACATCCAATGACAAATGACTTATAACCTCAACAAGAATAGTATATAAGAATAGCAGCGCTTCACTGGACTGGATTACCATTAGTGAATTATGCAGTGCAATAAATAGTAACCTACACTTGCTACTGTTCACGAAAACTTCACTTCACACCATTAAATTGAAACATTAAAACTTGGCAAGATCCAATATATGAAATTCATTGCATGAAACAAACGGAAAGTATGAAAGCCTAAACAGTAGCCTATGATATCACAGCTACTTTACTACCACTACCAAACAACATATTACCGCCGCACAGAGCCGTATCAGCCGCACTCCATAACCCCAATTCGGGAGGCCCACGCTGTGACAGGGGGCCAAAATTATGTCCCTTCGCCACTTAGCACCCCAGAGAAAGCTTCGATACCCTAAAATGAAATACGAAACACTAGAAAGCAATGAATTTAGGGGCACCAGAAATGAAGCACCAGAAATCAGTGAAGTTGGGGGCCCTTTGAAAGAAAAGTGCTTATGCATTACACCGTTACTTTGGGCCCCTTTGAAATAAGATATTTACGCATTACAACTGCTTCTGGGGCGCCTTTGAAAGCAAAGTATAGCTTACTTATGCGTTGCAGTTGCTGTTGGGCCCCTTTGAAAGCAAGGTATTTTACACATTACAGTTGCAAAGAAGGGCCCGGCGCAAATGCCTCGCTTGCCTTCCCTTAAACACACCACTGTGTATAACCCTGACAATGATCTTATATGAGAGTATGAAATCGATTGAACACGTTCTATTTCATCCGTTATGCGTACTTTCTTACCTGATGTGCGCATGTAAACACTGTAAAGTTATCTTTTTATTATTGAACACACTGAAGTTGCTGATGTGTTATCACTTCAAAACATGAAACCTAGACAGTAGACACACAGGTGGACTAAAAACAGATCTGGATAAAAAAAACTCAGTGGGAGCCCTGCTAGTCACATGCGGCAAAACGCCTACTATTCTGCAACTTGAAGTGAAAATTTTAAGATTTATTGCCTTGTTATTTTTATGCAATAAAGGCCAATAATACAACAATCCGCTAACATAGTGGTTCTCAAGCTTTTTGATCCCATGCACCCCTTTTACCGTTATTCATAGATAAATCCCCCCTTCAGAAATTTAGTTTGTAAAGAACACTCTTACATCAGTAGCCTACACTAAAAAGAAAAACTAAACTCGTCACAATTGATAAGCTATACTATATCACATTTTAAACAAAATCCTAAATACAAACTTTGCCCTACTAAAAATGTGTTTCCCCTCCCCCAAATCGTAAAACCTGGCTACGGGCCTGGTTCTGCCAAAATTGTGTCTGCAATTAGGATATTTTGTTTTGAAGGCCATTCGACCTCGAGATGTAGCATAACATAAGTTCGTTTTATAAATCACCATTCGAGGGGCCCATGTGAGCATTTTTGGGGAAGCCCAGAGTTGGGCTGCGGCACTGGCGCCGCAGTTATGCAGTTAATGTGTTCATGAATACTTCCGGGAAAGAGATTCACCCTTGCAAATCTCACAACATCAAGCAAGTTTGAAACACGAAAACTTCACAGTATCATATCACAGCCACAGCACATTACCACCAGAGAAAGATTTTGCAGGTACAGCTACAACTTAGTTGTAGGCAACACTTTACAGCATCAACAATTCGAGGTTTACAAAAATTAGGGTTGGTTGGAATGGTGAGTTTCCACTACACTTTCCTAATCTTAAAATATTTCTACCTCTACCCAAATTTGAATGAGGTTGTTTCAATTGACCCAAATTTGATTTGGGCTCTTGTAATTTGCCCACACATTTATGATATATGTAGGCCTAAATCTGAATGAAACTCTTCCAAGTTTCCCAGATGGTTCCAATTGTAGCAAGTTTGAACGAAGCTGTTTCAATTACCCAAATATGGTTGGGGCTGTTGGAATTTATCCAAACATTTCTAATTGTATGCAAATTTAAATGAAAAAATTGTATATTACCCAAATTGGAATGAAGCTGTTTGAAGTTCTCGAAAATTGAATAAAGCTGTTTGAAGTTACCCAAAATTGAACGAGAATTTTCCACTTGGACCAAATTTGAATGGAGCTGTTGCCAGTTGGACTGAGTTGATTTAGTGACTAAAGGAGAGGAAAACAAACGAGTGCGTTGCAATCGGGATTTTCAAAAGGCTCTGATAAACCCGTGCTGTAGAAGACAAGGTGCAAGGATGGCCAATTTCATGCTGTGTTATCAGAAGACTTTTGTGTCCACAAAATTCTTTCATTAAAATTCTTTCAGATTTTTGGGGATAATGACAGAGCTTTTCGTCTAGTTTTGCATATGCTTTCACTAGTTGCTAAAATTCGTATGTATTAACGCAATTTGGAATGTTACAATACAACAGTTTTTTCTTCAATCTTGACTGAAATTTCAAAGTGGGGATAGTTTCACAAGAAACCAGTGATGCGCTAGAATCATTTTTATCGAGTCTGAGACGAGTCAGAGTCACAAGCCCTTCGAGTCAGAGTCATCTGAAATTTTCTCGAGTCGAGTCAATGTCGAGTCATGACTTTCTCGATTCAAGTCAAACTTAATTCACAAGAACTGTAGAGTCACTTGCATTCGTTGGTTTGCAAGCTCGAGTCAAATGAAATTTCACACTTTTCGTCCGTCTTTTTTTGCTATGAAATGGCGCCCAACATGCTATAAAATGGCGCCAGATAAGTTCGATAATGGTGCCCAACATGCTGTTAAATGGTGACCGATAAGTTACAAAATGGTGACCAATGTTGTTTTAGCCAGTTTGATTGCAGGTGATTTATATCTAAGGTTTTTGTGAAAGCGGTTTGCATTGTATACTTGTCTCTTTCACTCAGTCATTTCAACAAGTCTACCACAACATTGCAGCAAGTGTTGCAACCTCTTGGATGTGTTAAATGTGCGATTCACCAAGAATGGGATATAAGTGAAGAACAACACCCATGTACATGTGGCACGAAAAAGCAATAATAGAGTGATCTTGTCGGGTGATCCCTATTGTTGCTTGTTGCCACAGTGTGAAGGTTTGCGCACTTGCCGCTCGGGCTTTCCGATCGCAACACAAGAATTATACTCCCTTGTCTTTCGCATGTCCAATAAATGCAAATGACTAGAGATGAACAGGTACTTAGTTTTTGATTTAAATACTGCGACATTCCAATATATTGATGGATTTGGATGTTATCATTTTTGCTTAACCAGATTTGGATTGGATTGATGATATCCTTTGAACTTATTCGCAACTTTCGGATCAGTTTTGGAACTGCAGGTTACTGTATTGATCAGTTTGTCAAATCCGTTGAGATTGTTCATTGTGTTTCTTTAAATGCTGAGCCTTGTCTCAACCCGTGAAACAAGTAAAATCTGCTCCATTGTCTATGATGTCATCAAACTGACAGAATTGGTTGGACATTGATTGATCCAATCCCTTTCCTTGACTCATCATTGTTATACCTTACGTGTAGGCTACTTAAACAACATTTAACACAGTCAATCACTTTTTATGTGTAGCCCAGTTCTAATGAGTCGTTTGTGTTGCGTATTGTTAGGCTTCTGGTTTGATATCTTAAACGCTATTGCTGAGCTTAACAGAGCTTCTCACTGCATTGCTG
>Ga0210059_1016914_pt1 | contig 10472 bp, 6 predicted proteins | sample Ectturendosymbi2_FD_188042 | JGI IMG/M metagenome (GOLD analysis project Ga0210059, IMG submission 188042) | Ecteinascidia turbinata endosymbiont from Florida, USA - Sample 2 (SPAdes) (version 2) | ecosystem: Host-associated > Tunicates > Ascidians > Unclassified | place: Key West, Florida... | reverse complement strand
CCGTTGAAGATCGTCTTGAACCAAAGGGTAAGGGTCGAACTTGTGAATTGAGAGTTAAAGTATGGATGATAGGTGATAGAACTTCAAGCTAATGGAGAGAGAAGTGATGTGGCGGCAGGTAGATGGCCCCACATGTAAATAAATGGTCACCGCAAGATGGTGCCCATAAGTTACAAGTCACTGTGATAGTCCCCACAAGCGAATTATCGTAGTTCACTTATCCCTATATAATCATAGTGCAACCTAGTAGTAGTAGGGTGAACTCGTCGAGGGAGCTCTGTTGCTGCTGGTTGCTTTTCTGTTAGTTAATGCCCCGAATTGCCATCTTTCTCTTGTGCTTGCCTCAGTAGTTCAAGGCGATGCAGTCAACTGCAACAAATGGTTCCCGATACGGGACACCTCGTTGAGGAGCTGGGATGAATAACGTGCGTCGCATGGAAAAAGTAACAAAAAGAAGAGATAAAGAAGACAAAGGCTCGACGTACCGAAGCCCACTCAAGCATGACACGCACGTAATCGGACCTGGCTGGACTATTGATATCAATTGGCAAGATAGTTCAAAGAGAAGAGAGTGGGCAATCCAAAGACTTCGAGGAAGGAAAGTGATGTAGCAGTCACGCTAGCGCGACCGCTACATGTGAACAAAGCAAGGAGAAGGGAAAGACCAAGCAAGTGACACTTATAAGTGACTTCCATGCACATGGAAGTAAGAGCTCTCTTTGGCCGATTCGTCTGGCGTGGAGTTAACATTCATGACGTCACAATCCGTGTGGAGTTAACATCGATGACGTCACATTCCGTCCTTCCCGAGGTTTGAGGATCTATCCCACACTGAAGGTGCGCGAACACAACCGGGTCGCACACGCTTCAACTGTCTGTATTCGGCAGTGCATACCAAAATGTTTAATTTTAGGCGAATAACACTATTTTGTTTAGAAAAACGCCTCTCAAAGCACAAAATGACTATATTTTCTAAACATTTTGGGGGGACATGGCCCCTTTGGCTCCCTCCTGGCTACGCCTATGCTTTGGCCCCCCTCGGAAATTTTCTGCGTACCCCACTGCTTGCTACTCACGTTAGATTTTGCTGCTGACTCTTCTCGTTGCAGTTAAATGATTTCAAATAATTTACTGTAGGATATGGTGGCAATTAACATCAGATGAAAGTTGAAACACTGAGCTTATGAACAGCAGGTCGGAGCCAAATATTTTGAAAAAGACAAATTGTTTACTCGCCGGCAAGGTAAAGGGAAGTCATTGATGAAAACGTTAAAGCTCCACATACTGTAATTGTGATTGAACCGCCACAATACATCTCATCACAAATAAATATCTAGAATGAATGCTATTGCTGCTAAACAGTTACTATGGCGCAATTAAGAAGACTTTGAAACTGATTCGCTTCTTAGCCAAAGTGTGAGCTTCAAGACATATAAAATTTATATCACCGCCATATTCACGCATGTAGTTCTAAAACTGTGCAAAAACAAGTTTGCGTTCGACTAAAAGCTGAAGTAGGATAGGTTCCTTGAGGCTGTTTCGTTGATTTGCACTGAAGTATTTCTTTGGTTTCTACTTCAAATATTTTATTAACCTGAAAACTTTGGAATTGGGGTGGCATTGCCCCGTTGCCCCCACGCAGGTTACGCGCTTGGTGGCAATCGTATTCTGATTGCAGGCTACAGACCAGCGCAGGAGTTCGTAATTGAGCGAAGTTCATGTGCACACCGATTCGGTAATTCAAATTAACCAACAGGATTTTCAACAATCATGACAATTCAGTTTACATAGGAAACCTGTATAGCCCACTACAGATAATCCAGTGATAATGTTCATTTTTCTCGTTTATTCCCTGGTTTTATGCTGGGGAAACGTTTCCAACAGTAATGTAACTATGAAATTTTCACAACTACATTACTTTTTATCACAAAATGTTTGGGGAACAAAAGATATTATGTCCCCCCTGTCCAAAAGTTGGGAGGGACATGTCCCCCCCGTCCCCCTTAAACTCGTTCCCTGGTTGGTTGACCCCATTTCAAAAAAGTGTTTTCTAGGCGACCCCTTGATGGATAGTCTAGATCAGTGCTCTTCAACCTTTTTTGTTACGGTGCACTCTTAACGATATTTTGACGAACTCACGCACCCTATTTACTCAAACACTTAAACTCATGCACCCTATTTACTGACACTTCCCCCGTGTCCCCCACCTAATTGCGCTCATGCCTGTAAGTACTCAGGTCTAAATAAGCAAGTCCCCTAATTCAGTAACTCAGCTACATAATTCAGTTGATAATGGCTCTTGCCTGTTGCTTATAAATCACAAAAAATCATCTAATTACAATTAGCTTGATATGGTGTGATGCTTATGCACCACACTTTAGATTGTGCAAAGTCTCGGTTAAATCCTGAAAGTCATTGGTTGGTTAATGGTTCATTTTTGCTAGCAGAAAGTTTTTGTAAAAATTATCTATTTAGTGTGACAAGCTTGTGATGCACCTTTGTGAACCCTTTCTTAGTGATGCACCCCAGGCATATTTTGGTGCACCGTGCGCACCGGTTGAAGAGCGCTGGTCTAGATGGCAATGATACATGCAAACGTCCCATTAGTTTGCAAAAACATTTATATCTGGTTTGTCAAGCCAATTAGTTTCGCGACCCCAAAATTATATTTCGTGACCCCAAACGCGGTCGCGACCCATAGTTTGAGAAGCCCTGAACTAGATGGCCGCCATGGTCCTTCAATCCTATGCGACACAGTGACACTCTTTGTTTACATTGATAATGATCAGTTATTATGCCAATGTATTTCATTTAATCTAACGTGCACTGACGATTGGTCTCCTTATTGCGCGATGGCTCTTTGTATCGATTGCTTTTTATTAGCTGAGTCGTATCAAACAATAAACCAATAAATCAATGCACAGGGCACTCAATAAATATGTCATGGGAGTGTGGTCAGATAACTTCATAGCTGCCTTTTTCGTTCGTTTCATTGTGATTGTTTTTGTTCCTGATGTCGACGGAATTCAGAATAAAGTATTATGTTTATGAATTGGAACAACTTGTTCAGTGATTGTATCCAGCACGTATAGTACTAATTTGTATGACATTAGTCATCGCAAACTTTCCAAAAGGGCCCCCGATTTTAAATAGCCTAGAGCCCTGAAAATGAAAATTAGCCTCCGTAAGGAGGTCATTATATTTTCGACGTTCTGCAGCCGCACGTCTGTTGCTGCAGTGCCTGCCTATCTGGCGCTGTCTTTGTAGTGGCACCGAGCAAAAGTGTCCATGGGCGTCCGCGGGGGGACGGGCATTTATCCCTCCTGGAACTTGTGACTAAAACAAACCCAAAATTTTCTGGCAAAGTTGAAGTCAGCAGTTTTCCGATTAATTAAATTTAATTCTTGCAATAACAGTTTATTTGCCAGTATGCCACTCACTCACGCTGTACAAGAGCCAGGTTCACTGTTCTGGTTTCATGCATTGGTGAGCTTGACAATTCGCTTATGTCCACAGTCTGTTCCTTTGCCTGCAGAGGCAGGTTACGAAACTTGCGAGCGGTTTGTTCCACTGTTGGCCTTTATTGCGTAACAATAACATGGCAACAATCCTCAAAGCTTGACTTCAAGTTACGGCATTAGGCGTTTTGTTGCATGTGACTGTTGAACGCGGACAAAACATCTTCTTGGCAGGTAATTCAGCGAGACAGTTAAGTTACTGCTGACAGCAGTAAGCCATGCAGTTTTATACTGTACCTCTGTGCCAGGCAAGGGCGTAACGAGGTCAGATGGCGCCCAGGACAAGAAGCAAGTTTGGCGCCTCCATGTTTGAACCTAAGGTCTTTCAGAAGTAAATGTACCATATTGAAGAAAGTAATTGTGACATTGTTGAGACTTTTCGGCAACCCCCGCAGTGATTTGGCACCCGGGAAATTCAAATTGTACCCTCCTTGATCCCCCTTGTTACGACGCCCCTGGTATTACCAGGGGCCCAAAGCCAGGCCTGCTCCTATCCCCTGTCAAGCCAACGGGCTCAAAGGTGGAAGGGAGATGAATGCAAGTTTATGATCTCCTGAAAATGGAGTTGATGGCTGAATGTCTCGGAAAGCAGCCTGCGTTTTTAGTGCATGAGCGCCCATGGCATGCAGCCCAAGTTTATCAACAATTTTACTGCAGTGGCATTTTGTGCGTACAAAATTTTTGGCACTGGTTTGGAGGGCAATTGCGATATGAATGGAGCTCACCAGGGTTGAGCAGGTTTCCAACGTTAGGGATTGGAAATGACTTCTGACCATGCAGCAGTAGTGTGACTTTCTTGTGCAGGGATTAGTTACTGAATCTCTGCAGGTGAGGTCATCCCAGATTGATTGTATTTCTTTTTGTAGTGGTGAAGAATCATGGTGTTTGGACCAAGTGTCAGTTGCGTTCTTTGCTTCCCCATGAGGCATGAGTTGTTCCTGGTTGAGAGAGGGAAGCAAACCACTGATGATGCTGCTACAGGCATAAGATGGATCATGATGACAGGAAACATGTTACATGGCAGAGACAGTCTGAAGTGGAATGGAGACCAAGGCCTCCGTGCCGGATTGGTAGTGCTGCTTGTGACCAGCTTTATTTCCCAAAAGGCACATTGCATATTAGTCCATGTCGGTTTTTATGTTAGTGTCAAATGTTTCCAGTTCCTCTTTTTACTTGAAGCATGTGGCACTATGCAGCAAATATATGAGTTTGGAGATTGAGAGGCACATTTTTAAGATGAAAAATGCTTGATGTGGCCTAGTTAACTCAAGGTTTTCTATGATGTTGTCAAGCGCTTTATTTTTTATCTCTAAGAAGTGCAGTGGGTCAGATTCCTGATGCAGAGGAGAGGGGAATTTAATGGCTGCCATTATTTGGGGTCGGGGATTGAGAGGGATGGGAAATAATCCTGGAAGAGCGTAATTATTTTGAGCCAATATTTGGTGATTGTGTGGTTGATAATAAACTACCCTGGAATTGGCATAGCCCAAGCTTTGTTATTTTTAAAAATATGTGCCAAGTAGTAATTGTACCCAGAGCAAAGAAGGAATATTGCCTTGCATGACAATTAAAAGCTCTACATTAGCTGTAATCTTTCAAGGAATCAATATACTAGGCTCTGCTTTCTTCACTTTGCATTGATTCAAACTTGCACACATCTGTTCATGACATAAAATGTCATGATGCTGAATCATGGCATAAATGTCATGATGTCAATGTTAGATGTGCAATAGGTGGGTATATGTCATAAGTCATGACATTATCAATGAAGTATTATCTTTTCTAGAACTAAATTACTCCACTCTTTAACTAACCCTATTTTGTTCTTTCATATACCCAACACTTATTGGATTACCGTTTGCTGCTAAACCTTTTTGTAATATGTCTATACCTTTGCTTATTTAACCTCATGTGGCGATGCTATGTGCCTCGTGGGACATGCAACTTTGGTGCTCTGTTATGATCCCCAGGGTAATTGCATTACATCTTCACAATTTGGGTGGATAATCATAGCTTTTGCCTTTGCTATGCTTTTGTTCTGAAATGTTGTGTTTACTGCATTGCTTTCTGCTTCGTAACTCTTATTGTTGCTTACTTCTCTCACCTAGATGTGTGTGCTTCACCTGCTCATCTGTACATACCTTAACTCTTCACCCTACACACCTTAACTCTTTACCCCCCTTGTAGACATCTCATTTTCAAAATTGGAAATCAATTTCCTATTTTAAAGATTTACTGATGATGCAACTTTGCTGCCTTTGTAAAGACTATTTACTTGAATACCAGCTGACATTTTTTAGGGGGCAACATTATTGTAACTTGTTGCACTATTTGTTTTGGGGGAGGGTAAAATGGTTGTACCTGATAACTAAACACAATTTTTAAAATTTTGGGGGAATTGCTCAGTTGCCCACCGCCTGGTTGCGGGCCTAGATAAGAACATGAAATAGTAATCTCAAATGACTGCATGTTTTGTAACAATCTTAATAAATACCATCTATTTTCAGTTACCTTATGCTCTATCTACATGCATTCAGATCCTAAGGATGAAGTTTTTTTGATCATATGTATGTGCTACCTACTTGGTGTTAAATATGCTGCATGTTTCAAAAATTGAAACATCCTTTATAGCAATAAAACACTTGTAGTAGCTACTAGCTATACAGTACCGCAATTATGTTTTTTTAAAACTTGCAAAACTATTCATTTGTTATGATTAAAGTAAATCTGATTGATCAATAGCAATGCTAAAAAAATAGCTTGAGAATGCAAGTGCATGTCAAAGCTAAATGGCTAATGGCTTGATTACTTCAAAGATTGAAGTGGAAAAGAATTAGTATGAATTGATCAACCACAACACAATATGAATGTTGTGATGATTTTTTACTGCTAATGAATGACATGGTGATTATTGAGAGTAGCTGTGTAATTTGGACAGCACTAGCAATAATTATCATGGGTCTAAAATTGTAGGATTGACAGCAGTCATCACCAAACATTTGTGTTTATCAAATTACGTCCAGCTTGATTTCCTTTGCATGTTTCATATTTGTTTTTGATGACATGTGTAAGTAATAGCTCTGTTTGTAGTCAATTAATGTTGTTTATTATGTTCACACTTGACATCTGCTTAATGATTGAAATTTCCTTTAGAATCTACAGTATTCTCCCAAAACATTGCCTGCAACTTGTCATAGGAATTTCTGTGTGACACATGTACATGTGATAGAAAACAGTTGCTGGTAGCATAGAGTTTATTCTTTGTCAACAGTTGCAAAGCCTGAGCTAGCATGTTTTACTAATTAAGTAGAAAAGGATATAAATTTTCAAAACTGCTTTATGGATACTACTAAGGAACAGGCATACTTGGATGGTATGTATAAGGTTTATGTGTATGATATTTTTGATCTAATGTGTATATATCTGTTTGTGATGATCTGACTAATTGCTTAATTCAATGACTTATGAGTGTTTGGTCACATATTTAATGGCTTACTTTGATGTTAGCAAACTAAATTTAGTTCAAGCTAATGTTTTGAAAGCATTCAAATTGTAACTGCAATGGCAATGACTGTTTGGTACCTTTAACTATTCTGTAAGTGTACCAATGGAACAAGGGTAGAAATCAGAAAGTTGGCAAAAAGTCATGCACCAAGGTGTCAGTGGGTACATGGAAATCTCCAAGCATGCAGCACAGACAAGATAAAATGACACTGAGGACCACCTGCATCAAAAATACCAAATTTAAGATTATCAGAATACAAACAGGTTGTCAATATGTATAAGCTACTTATACCACAGCAAAAATTTATATTGGGCGGCATGCAGGCTGTGGGTTGGACATAGCTGGTTTAAAAGGAACTTGTTGCCTCATTGGCCGAGCACTTATAAACAGCAGTGATTAACGTGAATAACTTAAATTTATTTGGAATTTCCCAAAAAGCACCACAGGTTGTACAAATCTCTTTGCGGGCCACGTGTGGCACACAGGTTGCATGTTTGAGACCGTGATTTATACTGTGAGCTTAAAGAGAAAATTCATAAATTGTATGTCTTAGTTGTTTATTTGGTATTCGTTATTTTGTAAATATGTGCTTATAATTTTTGCAGCAATGTCAAACCAAGAGTTTGATGAAGCAGTAACAAATATGCACAATGACATTCAACATGAAGTAAGTCATGTCACAACATATTATGATATGATAAATTGGTGATGGTGAGCTGTCTTTTGCCATTAAGATTGCTGTTCAATTGTATTGTAAACATTGGGTGACCTTTATCTGTTGCTAGTGTTTTTCATGTCTTGATGAATAAGGTGGACTTCAAATTTGTTGTGATTAAAGCTTGGTGCAAACATGTTTTAGAATGTGCAATCCAAGACAAAACCAAAGTCTCATCATTACCTTCAGATAAAAACTTTTAGGTACCTTTTGCCATTAACTTACTCAAACAAGTTGCATGAAAGATAGATTTTTTAATAGAAACATGATTTTGATGATGCTTTGATTCAGTTGAAAAATTATGCGTGGTGTCAGGTGTTGAAGAGCAGGGCCTGATCATAGCATTAGAAAGGAAGCTGTAATTGTAATGTTCATGAATTTTCAGAGAAAACATACACACATATTTTTTTGGCATTTCAGAAGCTTTGCATGTATAGAACTGATGAAGACACCTTTAGCTGTGCTGGTTTGATTCATATGCTTTGTGTGCTGTTCATCATTAAATATGATCCAGCAGGTCTGCACTCACTATATGTCAGTTGGATATGGTAGTGCTTTGTTCTGCGCCAAGCCTTATTTTTGTGTTGTAAAAGCAAGTTTGTGTGTACTCAATAATATCATTATCTTGTTTTTCAAAACTAGTTTGACTGTTACAATAGATTTCTGCTTCATCTCTTTTGATTGATGAAAAGCAGGAAGTTCTCAGTTTGCTAGGAGACTATGCTCAAGATGATTCCCAATATGTCAATAAGATTAAGGTGAATGGTGTAAAGGACTGTTGGTTTTTACTAAGTTGTGGTTTTCTTTTGGAACCCTGTAATAGCTTTGCAGTTCACACTCTATCTGTGTTCAGCCACGTACGTAAATGTTTTTCACATTGTAACAGATCTCTATCTAATTTGCCTGATTCTGCTTCAATATTTAGCAGCTTTAATTAAACAGTATGTAAGCACAATCCACGTTAATTATTTGTGTATTTAAAGCTAAGCCATTTGTATATTTTTCACTAAACATGCCTGTTATTCTATTTTTTTCTGCTTATTTGCTTAATCACAGTTATTATTAGTACTACTTTCTATTTCAATTAATATTAAAACTTTTGATTGGAAAGAGTTGGTGCCATATTTTTTTATCACGTAAAGACACATTATCATCATCACTGTAATTTTATGCTTGAGCACAGTTGTTTTCCATATGCACCAATCTACAGGCTGCAATTGCATTCGCGGACCCTGTGTTATGAACCGATCACATGTGATGAAGTGGCTGACGTGACAAACATGCACATTGTAAGGCTGTTTCTTTTGCGCTCAGATGCTCAACAGCAGTTACTCACACGTTCGAAAAACAAGGGGCGACGGCAATTGCTTCTTCCGCGCGTTTGGCTTCGGCTACCTCGAGCGCATGCTGCATCGCCCGGATGACTTACCAACGTAAGTGCACAGGCTGGAGCGTCGCAGTGCTCACGCTTTTCCTTTGGAATTAGGGCTAGGAAACTCGCATTAACCTCTGGAGAGTCGCGGGAGACCAGCACAGTTCTCGTAACACCTCGCGGCCACCTGGCTGGTTTCACACCTAAGCTTGACGAGCTGTTCCTGTTGATGTCCGACAATTTTTTATTTTGCTCGACGTTTGAATCTCTTTCCAAATGCTATTGCCAGCAAGGTTTGTCAATTTCTATGGGATTATGGTGGACTGGCAGCGTGGATCAACTGCAAACGTTAACAAGGCTGTGGAGCCGTCGTAAGGATGACACAGCTCCGGCTCCGCAGCGTTTCCTTTTCAGGAATATGGCACCAGCTCCGGTGCTCTTGGTTTTTATGAATATAACTCCGGCTCCAAAGCTCTGTTTTCATAACATGGCTCCAGCTCCGGTCTCTGTTCGTTTTTAGACATAAATATTTTCAATTGTCTTGGTGTGCCTCTAGTTGACTGGAAAATATCTAGTGCACAAAACTAAAAGAATATACCACACGTATTTGAGTTGGTTAATCTGGTATTTCTTTTACAATCAACGCTCTTAACCATGAGAAAAATCAGCAAATAAATAACAACTGCAAGTTCAGACGATTCAGAAAACAGTTACTAGCAGAAATGTTACTCAAGCTATTGAGTGGCAGCACAAACAAATTCTGGAAAGGGAGCCACTGGCTTTGCTATTAATGCCTGAGAACCTTTTGTTGTTAATGACGATTGGAATCAAGAAAACGTCTGTTTGGAAAACTACATTTGTGTCCAAGTATTTTGACACAGTCCGGTCCCAATCGACCCAGTGTTTTGCACTCGTTGCATGCTTTGCCTGTTGCAGTCTTGGCGATGCCAGCTAATAGCTTTGCCCAGGCAAACCATGCAAAGAGCGCAAAACACATGGTCGATTACTTCTCTCATGTGTTCTTTCTAACGTGCACACATTTCCATTAACGCAAATGAAAAAGCCGTTAGTTCGAGGAAATGGCATGGTATCCAGCAAGAAATTCACTTTCAGCTTTCTTAAAATAGCTGATAACTTCTGCTTTCTTATCTTTTGCACTGTATTGTATTAAGTAACGTCGTCACTCCCACACGCAAGGCACTTCAATTTAAGCATGCATCGCAGTAACATGGAATACGCAAATACATGAAGGAAGACGAGGATACATACATGGCGGTAGTAGAGAGTATACGCTTGATGGCGCAAATACATTTACTTTGATGAAACACAAGCTTTTGAGACATACGCATGAACGACATCATC
>Ga0210059_1016913_pt1 | contig 10472 bp, 6 predicted proteins | sample Ectturendosymbi2_FD_188042 | JGI IMG/M metagenome (GOLD analysis project Ga0210059, IMG submission 188042) | Ecteinascidia turbinata endosymbiont from Florida, USA - Sample 2 (SPAdes) (version 2) | ecosystem: Host-associated > Tunicates > Ascidians > Unclassified | place: Key West, Florida... | reverse complement strand
AATGACTTTGTTGCCAGCAGTAATCGCAGATCTGATTTCGTGCTTTAGCATATATAAAATTTGTGAAAGGGATTATTTTACTAAAGAGAAAGATTTGAAATGAATATTGTACGACAAGCAACTACTTTGCCCATGGCCCTATAGGTAGGACCAACACTTAAGAAACTATACACATTGCCTGTCCGCCGGTGTATTCGTGCTATCGCTACTATTCCGTTTGCCGTGACGGTTTGCTTGTATGAGAGAGTGAGAGATGTCACGTGCTTAGTTGGCCAAATAAGCATGCATGGGTTGCTCCAAGAGCCTCCTGAAGAGCATCTGTCTCTGTCCATTCTCTCATTTCAAAATTTCTACGGCGGCATCTGTCTGTACCTTGCGCAATTATCTGTAAAGTTAGCGATATGTCGGCTAAGCTTTGTTTGCTACCACTACCTCGAATATGTTAGATGATGCACTAGCAATTTGCAAACGTTTGTGCTGCCTTTTACGAGTATGTGTAGAAACTGTTCTTTCAATTCTGTTTTGGTGATTTAACAAAGGTATTTTGCTTTTGGTATCGACCAACAACCATGTAGCGTGACTGTGAGATAACTCTACGATCTGTTGTGGTACTGCAGTGCATTTTGCTTGTCTGCGATGTTGAGACAGTGCCGTGGCAAGGCAGCCCCGTACCCCCCGAGCATTCGTAGGGGCCCCACAATATGTATTGCATTAGTAAGTTAGAGCCGTCTCTCTACTCTTGACTTTTACTCTTCTTGTTTTTACCCTCAATGCAGAGTCGGTAGATTGAGCATGTTATGTCATGATTCGTTAATTTCGAAAAAGAATTGCGGACGTTCGGACACTATAGCAGTTTTTGTAAAGTTGTGGTTACGTCAGAACAAGGCCGATTGTTAATAAAGTCTTGACCTTCACCACTTAACTTCGCTGGTATCGCCCTTGTGCGTTGAAATTCTCGGGGAAAATTACGTCATAATGAATGTACTTTGGAGTGTTGTTCATTGCTTTGTAGATGCGTACAGATAGAGAGACTAGGTTTCTAGATCAACGCTAAAATCGTTTTCGTGAAAGCTGCTTAAGACAGGTTATGTAAAGTTGAAACGAAGGCAGGGTGTTGTGTCAGTTTATTATATATATATGTTTGTCCAGACTGTGTTAAGACAGTCTAATTTAAAGTTTCGATCAGAAAAAAACGGGGATAATCTCGATAAGTTTAACGCTCGCTTGATCGATCTTTAAAAAGCCTCCCCAGATTTAATCTCACTTGCTATATATCATGATAAAGATGGATAGTGTCAGATTCCAATAAATTCGTTCTTATTAGAAGTGAAGCCAGAGGGAGTGTTGGGAAGCAGTTAGTTCTACCCACTGCTTCCACTTATCAGCTTTTGGTGATAGCACCATGTTGATTACATTGAGACTGGCTATTAAAAGGATGAGGCTGTACAGCGACCACCAGACAGACGCGGACACAGGGGGGATGCAGGGGATGCATCCCCCCACTAGATCTAAAAAGGTGTTGACATGACACTTAATTTAATTGAAAATCATCGCCAAAATATTTTTGCACTGCACGTTACTCGCTAAAGATGCTAAAATTTAACTTATGCTAACAATTAGTCAAAAACGCTTATTCGTTTCATTAGATGAACTGACCTTGCTTATGGAACCTGATATTAACATAGTCAATGATCCCATGGGCGTCCGCAGGGCAGGGGAGGCAAAACGGTCATTTGCTTTCCGCCTGGAAATTGGGATTAAGAACCAAATATTTCAGGAAAAAACTGAAGTCGGCATCTTAATTGCGATTAATTGATTTGATTCTTGCAATGACAGTTTTTTGCAAGTATGAAATTCACACTGCACAAGAGTCAGGTTCACATCTATAGTGTCATGCAGTGATGAGCTTGCAGTTCACTTATGTTTCCTCCTTTGCCTGCAGAGGAAGTCGCGAGCGGATTGTTCTGCTGTTGGTCTTTATTGCGTAACAATAACATGGCAACAAATCTGCAAAGGTTCACTTTATATTACGCTGGCAGGCGTTTTATTGCATGAGACTGTTGAACGCAGACATCTTGGCAGGTAGTACAGCGAGACGTGACATGCTGATAGCGGTAGGCCACGTACATTTATACTTTGTGAAACGAACAAAGAAGCATGAGTGGATCTGTAGCAATGCTTCCACAAGTTTGAAAAATCCATTATTATTGCGAGTGTGACCAATGTGCCTGAGTGTCAAACTACACTTATGCAGGCTTCTTGTCACGCAGTATAAAATTACGTGGCTTGTTACAGTAGAATACATCTATGCAGGCTTGTGGGAATACGTCTTAATTGTTAAGGTTTAGTTCTGACATCTGAGTGAATACTGAGTGCAAAGCTACATTTGCTCTGACGAGTTTTCATAATTCATCTGGTCAATTTTGCAAAACCTGCTTGGTGTTCTAATTGTAGTAAGTTTATCGGTAGTCGTGTTCACATGCAAGTCTACTTAATTGTCCGGTTTGTGTAGCAAGGTTTTGTTGATCGCTTCGGACGAGATCCCTGAGTTTGCAGCTCTTGTTTCTAAATGATGCTGACAAGTCTTGCTAGCTGATCCGCAATCAGGGGGAGAGCAACTGGGTAATTCCCCCGATATTTTTGAAAACATGTTCAGTTGTTGGTTTAGTTGAATATATCATCTGGGTGCGTTCCTGCTCGCTAAGTAAAATAAAGTCATGATTCGTGATTTCGTTGAAATGGCAATTCAATGCTTTATTGTATTGTATTATTTACTGCAAAAACCGGGTGCGATGCAATAAAAAACAAACGCCATTTGTAAACACTTGAAAGCATTCCCAAGCTTGCAGTTGGGAGACCGAAAAAACCCTCAGGTTATGTTGTCGATACTCCCAGAAGCTCGCAAGATAACAAAAAACAGAGGAAACGCATAAAACAAGAACACCAAAAAATAAGGACAAAAGTTCACCAATATTGATTTAATAGATGCTCCAATTTAATATATAAACCAATATTCTGTTGATTAAGTTTTCGCAATTTGACAGGCACTTTTGAAAATGAAACCAAGTCTTTAGTACTGCGATAGCCAATAATTGCACATAGTTTTTTTAAATTAAGCACTGTCTGTGCACACTGCACCAGTAACAAAAATCAGCACGCATTGATGTTATTTAATGGAAATCGATTTCGCCATACGGCATCTTTCAGTTCAAGTCTAATTTGCAACTGGTTCGAAAAAGCACACATCTGCCTAAATGCTTGTTGATATTAAAGAGCCCCAACTGGATTTTTTGGGGGGAGCCAACAGCCTTTCACACGGCTCTGTGTTGAGAAAAGTGCTGTTGATAATATTTCGTGACAAATAATAGCCGACTGAGACACCAGAATTTGCTGGAAGTGGTATGAAGTAATGCTACTATCTAACACAAGAGTGCTTTTAAAAACAATATCTCGGGATACTGATCGTGTTACAAACTTCCAGTTTGCAATAAGTTATGCTGTGGAGCGATTTTTATACCGCATGGGTCTCTCTCACTGACGCTGCCATGTGCATGAATTTGTTAAATAAGTCTTTGTTCAAGATAATGATATCGTAGGTTATTTTTGGTCATTGTGATTTTCTATTGTGCAAACACAACTGCATTTCATTTGCCTGACTGCAATTTTCCGGAAGGGGTCGTCAGGTAAAATTGGGTTGCAAAATGGGTCGCTGCATGAAAAAGGTTGAAAACCACTGATTTAAATAAACAAACATAATCAGTTGTTTATGTACAAAAATGTCGCGACCGAAATGTCCTCAGACCAGAGATGATCACGGAGCTGGAGAGCCGGAGTGGACTCTGGCTGGAGTTTGCATTTTTGGCTGGAGCAGTAGCCAGAGGCAATATTTTAGGTTCGAGCCGGAGCCGGAGTCACCATTAAGGTCTGCGCAGGAGCCAATCAATTTTTTAAGGGACCTAATTTCTGTAATGATGCTTGTTGTCAAACAGAATGGAATTAATTGAGACGTGTTTTCTGACCAGGGTCGTATATATCACAAAAGTGTGACACTGGGTAGGAGTACCGAGTATTTCACCACTAATGATGGTTTCAAAGTTTGGCCTATGCAAAATACAGTGGGTAAGTGACAATGTAGTTCGGGAATTTCGGAATCCATGCCTTAACTATGAGAATGTTGGTCTAATGATGTGGACAATAACACAAGACACATGACAAAAAACAATGCTTCATAAAACAGATTATAAAGAAGAAATAGTGTGCCGAAATGACCTATGCACTGTAGGCCTAGTGACAGGATTTGACGATGATGTTAGAAGTAAGAAATGAGCAGTTGTACATTATTCGCACTGTGCAGATTTCTAGTCTGGCCACCGCTTGTATAGGCCAACCTCTGCTCACATTTTGAAGCCATACTGGGCAAAGTTGGATGTTTGCCCTGATAGTTGCAGCTTTAAAGATAACCTATATTGTTCTGTATCTCTTTTGCGTATGATAAATTTGAAAGGGATTGCAGTCTAAGCTCTGCGTAATGTAAAAGTTCATCTTGTTAATTTTTTTTGTACGATTTGCTTGCACATTCATGTTAATGGCTCAGTTTGGCACAGTCATAGTTCAGAGTTTTATCTGGAGCACATGATTAAAGTACGATTCAATATTTGTGCACAGGTGACCAGCTCCTGACCTCGGAGATTTAAAATGAGTCTTTTGTGAAAACTGAAAATTGACACTCACTTCAAAGACTTATCTATCTGGTTGATTATTGAAGCCTGAACTACTTAACTAGTGTGTCAGTGGTTGCACTTCATAATTTAATTATAGTAAGAACCTATATTTTTAAGGTGTATATTTGATAAGCAGCTTCTATTTTGCCTCATGCGACAAAACAGTTCTGGAGTTACGTTGTCAATAGCTGCACGCCAGAGGTGAGCATGGAGAGGATCAGGATTGGATATCCTGCAGGATACTTACAATTTTTTTCGGATCAAGATTGGATGTGGACATTCATTTTTGAAAAAAATTGGATCAAGACAGGATCAGGATATTGGTTTGATTTCCACAACGAAATTTTCCTGAGAGTGATTCAAGATGTCACAAATGATGGTGGCAGTATTTTCTTTGCTATGTTCTTTTTTTATATCGTCAGTATGTGCTGAACTCATCACAATCAATGGTAATTCGTGTTACTTCATCGTTATTTTTTCCGGCCAAGTGGAAGTAGTGAGCTGGTTTTATATTGCTGATATGCTGCTTTGTTTGTTGTGCTGAATGGCATATGTGTGTGTTGTGTAGGCTAATATAGTCTGTTTCATGGCTGGCCAATTTGTGTTCGACTGGGATCAGCTAGAAAATTTCTTGATAACTCGCGATCGACCAGTCGGTAATAAAGTCACAAATCCAATATCACATGCCAAAGTTGAGTATCACATGTGCAAACATAAGTGTACGGTATGGGGATGTGGTCGCATCCCCAACGCTGAAAAATTGGCCAATATTCAGGCAAAAATTTTCAAAATTTGGGCAAAGTATACAGCTACATTCACATGCAATGAGATAGTATTCTATTTTCCAAATTGAGGCAAAATAATAACCAAATCAACGGCAAAATAATGGCCAAAACGGCAAAATAGTCTGAGACTAATTTGCCATTCTTTTTTGCCCCTAATGGCAAAATAAACACTGTCCTTGAGTGAACTGGAATCATGTGGTAATTCCAGCAGCCTTCATCAAATTTAGGCCAACTAAAAAACTTTAATAACGTTTTGGGTAAAATTAGAAACATTTGAGTAAAATAGGAGCTTTGGGTAAGGTCCAACAGCCTGAATTAAATCTGGGCAAATGAGAAAAGCTTCAACCAAATTTGGGTGAAAACAAAAACAACTAGATTAATTGGAAACACTTGGGTGAAGTCCATCAGTTAAATCAAATTTTGCCAATTTGCAACAGCTTCATTCAATTGTGGGCAATTTCAAACAGTCTTGTTCAAAGACGGGCTGTGTAGAAAAGCTCCAGTAAAATTTTAGTACATTCACAGATGTCTGGGTGAATTATATGAGCTGTATTCAAATTTGGATAAAATCAGAATCATTTGGGTATATTTTAACAACCTAAATAAAATTTGCACAAATTGGGACTACTTCATTCAAATTTGGGTGAAATTAAAAATGTTTCCACAAATTGGAAAAATTTGGGTAAATTCCAACAGACTAAATCAACTCTGGCCAAACAACAATAGGTCCATTCAAGTTCGGGCCAAGTGGAACATCTTTATTCAATTTTGGGGAACTTCAAACAGCTTTATTCGTTTTTTGGGAACTTCAAAACAGCTTTTTCAATTTTAGGGAACTTCAAACAGGTTCATTCCAATTTGAATAATATGCAAACCACTTCGTTTAAATTTGAATACATTTAGAAACATTTGGGAAAATTACAACAGCCCTAATCATATTTGGGTAATTGAAACAGCTTCATTCAAACTTGTGTACAATTAGAAACATCTGGTCAAATTGGATGAGTGTCATTCAGATTTGCATATATTATAAATATTTGAGCAAATTACAACACCCCAAATTAAAATTGGGCCAACTGAAATAACTTCATCCAAATTTGGGTAGAGTTAGAAACATTTTATAATTAGGAACATGTTGTAGTGGTAACTCACCATTCCAACTAACCTTAATTTTTGTAAACCTCAAATTGTTGATGTTGTAAGGTGTACAACTAAAATGTAGCTGTAGCTGCAAAATGTTTCGCGGCAGTAATGTGGTGTACTGTACCTGTGATATATTAGTGTAAAGTTTTCGTGTTTCAAATTTGCTTGATGTTGTGAGATTTGCAAGGACAAATCTGTTTGCATGAAGTATTCATGAATAAAATTAACTACGTAAGTGCAGCTGTAATATGTTGCGTTGTGGTAATGTAGCAGTGATTTTATACTGTTTAGGTTTTCATATTCTCCGTTTGTTTGATGCAATGAATTGCATATGTTGCATCCTCCCAAATTTTATTATTTCAATTTAATGCTGTGAAATGAAGTTTTCATGAACAGTACTGCATACTTCACTTATACTAATGCAGTGCTGCAGTGCAGTGAAGCACTGCCATTTTTCTAAAATATTCTTGTTGAGGTTATAATTCACTTGTCATTGGAAATGTGCACATATTTGCAGAAACTTTGATTAGTTTACAATGGCACGTTTAACCTTAACATTAAGACTTGCTGTTTATACGTTATTTGGGAAAGCACGATCAAATTTGGGCAAAAATTATTTCATCCCCCAAAATATGCACTCCCGTACGTTTATGTGTGCAAATACAGTGCACCATCGCCTTTGATGCACAGACAGAAGGCAAAGTGTCTGTAACGCCTAAATCGTGATTGCCACGCAATAATCTGCCGAGCTAGCCCATGGTCAGCCACTGCAACAGGCACCAAAGAATATACGTGACCAACCAATTAATGGATAATTTTTATGTACTTTCTGGAATATTGTTTGAAAAATGTTCTTTGTAGGTATCTTGTCAATCCAATGCAAAATCAGACGCGATCGACCAAGCGACACTCGACGATCAATCAGTCGATTTCAGCGTTTAAAAGCTACATTTTTTGGTTAGAATTTTGAAGTTCTACGGAACGTTTTATACAGTCAACCTTTGCTAAAAGACGGTTTGAGTTTACAGTGTTTTGTAATGCTTTTATTATATTTCACACTTTCATTTCGTCTCAGAGTTACAAAATCTATTTTCTTTGTTTTAAAAATTGATTGAATGCTGGAGTTCTTTTGCAATCAGCTGAACCAGATTGGTTGAATTGGTCACATGACAACTACAAGGACTATATCCTTGGATTAGCGGATCGTCTTTGCCATATAACCTAAAACCCTAACCCAAATGGTAAACCTGTGTCTGATTTTCAAAACTTATTAAAAAAGTAACTTACATCAAAAGTTTTCCCATAAAAAGAGTCGTCTCTATTAGACGAGCCGAAACAACAATGCTGAGAGCCCAAACGACGACCACTCGCACAGCAGGAATTCCCACTCGACCAGGTTCATTTATGTACTCAATGCTAGTGCCCAGAACTCAGTGTTATAAGTGGACAAAGCCAGATGCACTACAGTTCAAATGGAAAAATGACCGGAGCAGGGCTATACCTCTGGCGGCAAAATACACACTATTTTCTTGCTTTTCCGATTGAAAATGCACAACATGTGATGTTATTTTTATTAACTGGGTCACAAAATGACAGGGTGTTTTTGTTTGGAAGTGGCTATAGGTCTTCTGGCGGTGGCAAGGTAAGAAATAAAACGCTGAGATTGCGATATTAGCAGCACTGTCATGGTAGTCAACTGTACGTGCCTTACTGTGAAAATGTGGTTGCACTTTTTATGGTACCATTTTTATTAATTTTTTTTTAAGTTTCCAAACTTTTGTGGTCAGATTTGCGGTTTAGGTTTAAGTGTTAGATTTAGGGGTTAGGTTTAGGTTTACGGCTCAGGTTTAGGGTTTAGGCTTAAAGGGTTAGGCTTACTACGTTTTTACCAAGCGTAGTGCAGTCTTCTGCATACTTGTAATGGATTAGTGTCATGTTACAGGCGACGGATGAATACGTTTTCAAAACTGAAGGTCCATTGGCAGACCTATAACCACTACCTCTTTGTTTCGTATTTAGCCAGTGTCGCATTCAGATACGGATGGATATCGGATACTAAATTTGAGAAATTTTCGGATGAGGATTGGATACGGATATGCCAAAATTTTTTTGGATATGGGTCAAGAGTTGCAAAATCCATATCCCCTCACCTCTGCTGCACACATTTGTTTGAAGTGATCACATGACAAGTTTGGAATGCATGATATTTAAATGTGGGCAAGCTTTTCGTGGCTGTTTGTCTACGCTGTGGAAAGAATAGGCTAAGCCATTACTTTTAACCTCTACATGTTGTGTCTCTCTGTATTGTGCTAGTCACGTGACCATTTCAAACACTTATGTTCTATCAAAGGTAAAATAGCTACGACATATATTTTACCTCATGAGGCAAAATAGACAGTATCTTTTTGATATGAGTTACTTGGAAGTTTCGGAATGTTAACAGGAGTCGGAGTTGATGTTTGAAAATTTTTCAGAGTCGGAGCAGGAGCAGGAGTCTGAAAGCATGGAGCAGGACAGGAGTCGGAGTGTGAAAACTGTGACTCTGCTCATCTCTGCCCCAGACCCAATGGGCCAGACCAGAAAGTCGCGTACCGATAGCGACACTTTTTCGTCGTTACCTGCAGAATATTTCGTTCCTTTATAACGACAGTTGAAAGTTAGTTTTCTTTACTGTTTGAAGTGTAAGTTCGGCTATGTGGAGCTATCACACAAATCTTTTGTGACCGAAGAGGAATTCAGTCAAGCGGCCAATCGTTGGGCAAGACAGGTGCAACGTAACAACGGCATCAAGAATTGCGCCATTAGCAGCAATGGAGGCAAATCGTTACATGAGTTTTATTTATTGTATGAGGGATTGCTGCGACTGTTGCCCGTTTGAACGATAGTCTTTTGGACCAGAGCGTAAAATGTTGAAAAAAAGACGCAATATCTGATTACTGAAAAAGTATGACAACGTTGTTTCGTTCAATAACGAAAATGTTACAAAAGTGGCAAAACGTGTAAGAGATTTCGATATTCTAACAACGACGTTGACAACAATTTTCAAAAATAGGGACAAAATAATTTCTGACTATGAGGCAGGATGTAGCAGCGAAACAGTTAACGGCAATCCTGATTAAAGAGCATTTTTGCTCCTTGCCATGCAGGCTCTGGCATCGAACTAAAATGCCATTTTCGGAACGACTTATTGCAGTTCGGATATAACGACCTTTTGCCTATAGACAGCGATGCTTTTTTTCCTGTCCCATGAAGTGACGTTATAGGAGGAAGCTATAGTACAGGGGCACCAACATGGTGCCCGCGGGCACCAGGTCGCCCGCATGGACCACGTGGGTTGCCCGCGGGTTTGTTCTGACAATAGCATAAACATAATTAATGTCTTCACATTGATATATATCTTTAATTTTTATTAATGATAACATAACTGAAGACAAATTTTATTTATTTCAGAACAAAGGCGCAGCCAGGGGGGGCTGAAGGGTCTCAAGCCCCCCCCCCTTAGCGATCAGAATATTGATGTTTATTTTCTTAGTTTTTCACCAACATTGTACTGTGAGTCGAGATCGGGTGCATTGCAAAATGTTCTTTGGCAGTATCACAGGAGTAGCAACACATTCGTTATCAAACCAAGCGGTTATGAATTTTCGAGATTTGAGAAATATTGAAGCAGCTTTCTTCATTCCTGCGTGTTTTGCGCTACCATATATAACAAGAGCTGGGTGTTGCCGTGCTCTGCCAGTGTGGAAACAAGCATGACATTTGAACTACCAACAGTGTCGATTGATGTGTAGTTTAAACGTCACAAAGCTGGGACATTCCTAAT
>Ga0210059_1016912_pt1 | contig 10473 bp, 4 predicted proteins | sample Ectturendosymbi2_FD_188042 | JGI IMG/M metagenome (GOLD analysis project Ga0210059, IMG submission 188042) | Ecteinascidia turbinata endosymbiont from Florida, USA - Sample 2 (SPAdes) (version 2) | ecosystem: Host-associated > Tunicates > Ascidians > Unclassified | place: Key West, Florida... | reverse complement strand
ACTGTCTATCAACAGTCACTGTCTATCAACAGTCACTGTCTATCAACAGTCACTGTCTATCAACAGTCACTGTCTATCAACAGTCACTGTCTATCAACAGTCACTGTCTATCAACAGTCACTGTCTATCAACAGTCACTGTCTAGCAACAGTCACTGTCTAGCTCAGGGGTTCCCAACCTGAGGTACATGTTAAAACATGTATCCTAGCATAGGGGTATATTTGCCTATCTGAAGGGGTGCAATTAAGGTTATCAATAGAAGAGAAAAACATGTTGATATATTATTTATTTCCAAATATTTATATCTATATTAGTGAATATTAATTTTAAAAATCATGTGCATTTTGTTAAATATATCTATGATTTTATTAAGAAGATCACGGCCAATGAAAACGACATCAACGACATATTGCAAACATTTCGATAACTCTTGTTATTATCATCAGTGCATTGCAAATCTATGATTAATCATGAAAAATTATTTGGGAGAAAATCGATCCTTGCCATAGAAAGGAATTTTAGGTGTAGGCCTGCATGCTCATCTGTTGAAACTCTGAAAGGGTACATGGTCAAAGAAAGGTTGGGAATCCCTGATCTAGCTGCGTTACCTGCCAAGATGTCTGCGTGCAACAGTTACATGCCGCTAAACGCCTACTATCCTAGCTTCGAACCTTTGGAGATTTGTTGCCATGTTATTGCTGCGCAATAAAAACCGACACTAGAACAATCCGCTCGCAAGTTTCGCAACCTGCCTCTGCAGGCAAATGAACGGACCTGAGTGAACTGCAAGCGTATCACTGCATGAGGGGCGTAACGAGGTTAGATTGTGCCCGGGACAAGAAGCAAGTTTGGCGTCCCAATGTTCGAACCTGAGGTCTTTCGGAAGCAAATGTACTGTACTGAAGAAAGTACTAATGACATTGTTGGGACTTTTCGGCGCCCCTCCCAGTGGTTCGGCGCTCCCATAGTAATCCGGGCCCCAGGGAATTGTTCCCCCCTTGCCTCGCCGTCTTTCCGCCCCTGCACTGCATCACACCAGAATAGTGAACTTGGCTCTGTGCACTGTGAGTGTCACACCGGCCAATAAACCGTCATTGCAATAATAAAATCGTTAAGTAAGAATTAGGCTGCTAAACAAGTTGTTTTCGAGAAGTACCCGTTGAAAGCATTCGGTGGCCCGTGACTGTCTTTTTCAAGCTCGTAGTGTGATCAGCTGTGGCTAGAATACTGCTCATCGAGACCCTCAACCATATTTTTCTTATGTTACGTGTTTGGTGCCAGCGACCTTCAACTACAACACTCTACTTGAACAAGAGATGACAATGCCAATCTATCAGCATTCCCGCAGTTAGGCTTTGAGGAGGAAAATAATTATTTACAGGGGCAAGATTTTTTAGAATTATACATATGAACATTTTTCTGGGCATAACGAAATTTGGGGAGGCACTGACCCCAAACTCCCCCCGTGGCTATGGGCGTGTCTAGTAGGCGAAATATATACTTTGTATGATCTTAGTGTCTGATTCTTTGTTGCGAAGGGATTGCTTTCGACAGCGACCCACAAAACGTTCTGAACATTTGTTGTGATTGCGGAGTACGTCGCTGAACACAAGAACGCCTTTAATTGCAGAAAAGACGTCGGCGCAGTCTTCTTCCTAAAACGCAAAGTCACGCAACACAAGTTGTTTCCCCGAAGTGCTAAGTTCGCCAAAGAAGTAAACATCTGGTTTATTATTTCAAGGCTCGCTGAAGAAATACTGAACTAATACAATGACCATCACAAGCTGCAAGTGAAATGATTTTATTATGCAACAAACAAACTCAGAGGCACCTTTGCTTAATGCTCTACTGCAGTTCAGAACTCTGTTTCGTGTCCATTGTATGTTCGGTAGTGGTTCACACTCTGGTGTTGATCGCCTCCACATGTCCTGCGTTATTCGACTTTGCATCAGGACGCGCGAACTTTTAAGTGACAAATTGTGAAGTTAAACATTTCCTCCTCAATCAATCAGATGGACCTTTCGAGAAAGAGGCCTGCGACGCGTTTCAGAGACTGGAGTCGAAGTCCTGGTGGCGGATAGCGACTCCGGTTCCAATACGACATACGGGCGGTTAATCCAATGCTGGCATCAACTCCATCACATAGAAACAGGAACTTTGAAGTTAGTGCTTGTGACGGGGCGGAAAGCTGTTTCACCAACTTCATGCTGAGGAGTCAAGGCTGTTTGATTTTTGTATTGCTCACCTGAACATGATATGATTGCATGACATACCTATCATATGATCGTGATGTATCAAAACGCAGGTCAAGTAGCAACATTATCAACGAGAAAATGATTTTGTAGAAGAAAAATCGCGAAAAAAGAAAAGTATCAGCAAATGACAAACAGTCAATGACTATTTAAGATACACAATGATTGGAGGACTACTGCTTGTTTATTGCAACTCAGACGAAGCAACCCTGTGTTTTACAGCGTGACTTCGGGACGTATGGTGTTAATTTGAGGACAGAAGTGGTTCGAAGTGAGTTTTGAACTTTGACCACATGGCGACACCTTCTCGGTTAAGTTTTATTTGAAGTATTGAATAGTTGATCAAAATTTCGCGTAAATCCGCCACTTTTTGAGTTTTAAACAATTCAACTTCTTCAATGGCCTCGTCCAAAAACTCCTTCGCAGCGACTTTACTCGATTCCAGGCTTTTTTCTGCTTCAGCAATGTTCTTATCCAGTTGCTCGATCCGGTTCTCAGCACGTTCTCCTTTCTCCGATCCCATCAGCCTCGCCTTCATCCCACTGAACGAAAATCCTTTAGTGCTCCCGGACAAGATCTGCTTCTTCTCACTCAGGAGCTGGGCGGTCTGGTTTTCATACCATTCCACGTCATACTGCAGCGCCTCGTGCTTCTGGCAGATCACCTGCACAAGCACACCAGCAGCTCAAAACAGTTTCAACTGCAAGTTATTTCAACACTTGCTGCAATCTTTGTCGATCAACACGACTCGCAGAATTTTTGTTGAAAAAGTCTGTTTAGATTTTCGTTGGAGACAGTGACACGATATTCCGAATTACAAATCAGTATCAGAAATGCGCGTGCTGCATTTTCTTTGTGATTTTGCGTCAAAAATTTCAAATGAAATGAAGTGTTAGGACTTATTTCGCACATAATGATAAAACCAAAGGAAATACAACCGTCACCTGAGATAACTTCACATCAAACACTCATTTCAAGGTAGTTTACGTTTTAGGAAAAAAATCCACCCGGACATGGTATTGTTGCGATCGGAAATCCCGAGCGGCATGTGCGCAAAGCTTCGCACTGTGGCAGCAAGCAACAATAGAGTTCACATGCCATGATCACTCTATTATTGCTTGTTTGCGCCACATATATGTATGTTGTTATTCTTCACGCACATCCCGTTCGTGGTGAATCACACAATCAACGCAACACCACCGGAGAGGTTGCAACGCTACAATTACACAAGAGCGACGCGTCACCTTCAGCGCATCTGTGAAGTAAAGATACTCTTTGATCTGTTCGGCGATTAAATCCTCTTCATCGATCAAAACGTCGATCGACTTTCCCAGGATCTCGATCTCCAGCGCGGCCTTTTGCAGCGCGGTCCGAAGGGGAGGATTTTCAGCCAGCGCCAGCTCCTTGAAGACTCTCTCATAATTCCCGTGGATCTTGTACATTCCGAAGAGCCGCTCCGCCAACTTCGCTCGAATGCGGAGGAGGTTGGATGAAGCTGTCTGGAGGTGATTGGCGTAGCTCTTCAGTTGCTCCAACCTGCAACGGGGTCAATATCAAAGTCACATGGTGAATAAAATGTTAACCTTAAGTGGATAGTCGCAGGGAACATTTACAGCAAGGACAATATTTTGCAATCTGTTTGGACTCTGAAAAATAAATTCCTCTTTATTACGCTGTCTAGTACCTTGATTAATTATTTTTCAAATGATTTCAAAATTTTAACAGCTTGTGTGGAAACACTTCACAGTATTGTTCGATGTGTTCACCATTTTAGTGTGAGAATGGTATCCACATCCAGGGCTGCGGTGCCGGAGCTCAGATTAAAATTAGGACCGGAGCCGGAGCTAATACCATTTGAGAGGCAGCTCCGGGTCCCTTCCTAGATACTAACGGTTTTGCTGAATAGACTTGTGTGCTCTTTATAGCACACTGAACGCGATTGTACGAGTTACGACACCAGACTCCAACAACAAATCTGCGATTCTTTGATATTTCTTTGGTTTAAGCATCGCTAAGGCTGTGACATCGTGGCAGGCAGGCGTGGTGTCACTTGTTGAAGAAAAATTACAACATCTTACTTTCTAGTCAGAATGATCAAACCAGGTCTGTAGTAGTGTAGCGATCTAAAAAGAACTGAGGTATGAGTAGGTATTAGGGTGCATCAGGAACCCTCGACCTTTTTCAAACAACTTCTACCTAGTGTTAAAGTGTTGCATTTTGGTAAAAAATGAGACCTCTACAATTTTTTTGCAATTGGTTGATGTTTAGGGGTGCATCGGGACTCCCAAAGTTTGACCCTGGGGGCAAAACTGGCAAATAATGAAATTTGGCCATAACTTAGTAACTACTTGGAGTAGGAACATGATTTTGGTGTTTAACCCTACTAAAATATATACCAGCTATTCATTAAAGCTATCAGAAAGACCGAAAAGGTTAAGCAATTTCCATTTACACTGATTTCTGCTAAAATAAATCAAAATTATGTGTTTTTTACAAAACTGTTTAAACTTCCATTCTGTACTCTTCTTCTTGGTCAAGTTTTAAGCCCTGGTGGTATTGCTAATACCACTTTTGGTGAAATAAACATGTATGTATTTGTGAAATTATGTAAAAAATAGCTGAGTGTGCAAACTTATGAAAAACAAGCAGTGCAGGACCCATAGGCGGAACCCAGGGTGCCATGTGTTCCAAATTTTAGCATATCTAGTCATTTTATGCTTTGAGAAGCGGCATCCCAAACAAAAGTGCTGTTGTTTGCCTGAAGTCAAACATTTGCCTCCACCAAAGTTTTGGGTTGGCTACACCACTGGCAGGACCTCCAATGGCCATGATGACAATAAAAAAATTGATAATCATCAACACGACACAATCGTCACTATTGTGTTTCTGCGTCACAAGACTTGGAACAACAAAAAGATGTCAATTTTCTGTCATTTTCTTATTTCTTGGTTGACGCAAGCTTGGATGTTTTTTCTATCTTGTTCCACCACTTGTACGAAATTTTGATAGCGTCGCTAAGACCTTGATGCAGCAAATACATTTGATCCAAGTTTTAACACCACGTTCTGTACAGTTATTTATCATATTAATGGCATCAATTTTGACAGCAGCATTGTGATAGATTTACTGGTGGGTCTGGCCAGTTTAGACCATCTTCAACCAGAAAGGAATGATCATTGTATAAGAGAGTAAAGATAACTAAGTATGGCAGCTGTCAATATTTTCCTGGGAAGCTTGGCTTACCATACCCAATACTATTTTGGTGTTGAGAAAAGGGGATTTTTGGCTTAAGAGCTAACAAGCAATCTACCAATTCTGGTTACTCCACCTCATTCAACTTGCAGCTAAACAATGAGAGTGGAACCATTTCTAAAGTAAGATACCAAAGATGGCGACTAAATGCTTTGACAGCACTATTTGAAACTGAGCTGTCAACAGCCTAACGCTGATACAACAGAAGATCTTCGCAAAGTCGCAAATCATTCATTGTAAGCCCATCAACAGTACAACTGCTGGTAAACCATCACAGAGTAAATTGGAGTGACAAGCAAAAGAAATCTTTAGCTGTAGCAGCTGCATTCTTGTTGTGATGGTGCCTTGGGGTAGTTTTAGGATCCTTGCTTCAAGCAAAAATATTTTACTTGCATAAAACATCTTGCCTGTCTATCTTGCTTTCTGGACTTCTGGTCTATTGAAAGGAATGATTTCCTATTCAAGATAAGCCAAAGCTCAACAAGTTCAAGATAATCATCTGCTATGAAAAGTCCGTTACAGGTTCTTACAACAGAATTTCATACAAGTGGTGGAATGAAGCAAGAAGACACCCAAGCTTGTGTCATAAGAAACAGAGAATTTAGAACTTCTTGCTGTGTCTTGTGAGAACACAAGACATTTAGAAATTGTGTGTCTTTTTGCTGTGTATTCTGACACAGCAGAAATGACAATTGTATCATGTTGATGATTATATCAGTTTATTAAATCGCCTTTCCTCAGCATGGGCATTGGAGGTCATGCACTGCTTGTTTTTGTTACAATTTTGCGCACTGATTTATTTCTCACGAAAATTCACACATATTTGCTTATTTCACCAAAAACGGTAGTAGCAGTATCCAGTGATAGCATGACTGGAGTCAATTTTCTATTTTGTCTGTGCCTCCTGTCAGGTGTTATGCTAGATTTTCTGGATTAAGTGTTCCACCTAAGACTGAGTTAGAGATGAGTCTCAGCTTTTCACTGAGTAGCCAGCAGCACACAACGCATTGTAGGCTACAATACATCGTGGTTTAATGAAGTATTTACATATCACGATCATGGCAGTCAGCCTCATACTTTTACTTTGAGTCTTTCGTTGGGGCATGTGACACAGATGGAGATAGGCTATATTCGTTGCAGCAAGGTTAGGCTAAAGTTGTGGAATTATCTGAGAGTGAAGAAGAGAACTAAAATGAAAGCTAAAAAACTGCTTTCACCAAATATATATTTAGATCTAAGTAACTTGATAACAAAAGTGCTGAAACAATATTGGGCACTACCGACTCGAAGAGCTTGTGACTCGACAAATATGATTCAAACACATCACTGGCAGCACCGCCAGGGCTTAAGACTTGTCCAAGAAGAAGAAGATATGACAAAATTTTGAACATTCTTGTGAAAAACATAATTTTGATCTATTCTAACAAAAATCAGTGCAAATGGAAATTGCTTAACCTTTTATGTCTTTCTGATAGCTTTAATGAATAGCTGGTATGTATTTTAGTAGGGTTAAACACCAAAATCATGTTCCTGCTCCAAGCAGTTAATAAGTTGTGGCCAAATTTCATTATTTGCAAGGTTTGCCCCCAGGGTCAAACTTTGGGAGTCCCGATGCACCCCTAAACACCAACTAATTGCGAAAAAATTTGAGGTCTCATTTTTTACCAAAATGCAACACTTTAACACTAGGTAGAAGTTGTTTGAAAAAGGTCGAGGGCTCCTGATGCACCCTAGTAGGTATACAATATCCATAGCTTTTGTAGCTATGTAATCATGCTGTTAGCACTTAACAGCGAGTATGATTAAGATAAGATACCATTGCAGATTTTAAGCGTGAAATGCACAGCACGAAACTGTGAAGTAGGAATTTTTATTATGAACCATTAGGATTACTAGATTACTGGCAAAATTTACTAGGAAGCATTATGTTTACAAGCAGTAGCATATCATGAACGTTATAAATAAGTGGTAGCAAACTAGTATTGCTTTGCATAGCAGTACATTATCAGGAGGGTATAAAAAAGGAATGTAAACAAATGTGGATTTTTCTTGAAGTTTTCGTTTGTGGAAACAAATTTTAGGTTTTCAGCACAGTAATGATTCATCACAGCTTATCATGAGTGCAAAAGATAAGAAATCAGAAGTTTTCGGCTATTTTTAAAAGGTCAAAGGTGAATTTCTTGCTAGAAGTCATAATATTTCTTCGCACTAACAGCTTTTAAACACATCTTGGCATTTGTGTTAATGTAAAAGTGTGCACGTTAGAAAGAACACACATCATAAAGGTAATCAACTATGTGTTTTGTGCTCTTTGCATGGTTTGTCTGGGCAGTGCTGTTAGCTGGAATCGTCAAGACTGCAACAGGCCAAGCATGCAATGAGTGAAAAACACTTACAGTCAACTGAGACTGGTCCGTTTTTATATGCTTGGATAGAAATGTAGTTTTCCAAACAGCCATTTTCTTGATTCTGTTTGTAAGAAATAGCAAAAGGTCCCCAGGTATTGACGGCAAAACCAGTGACTGCCTTTCCAGAAATTGTTGATACAGCATTACTGTTACGTTTCGCTAATAACTGTTCTCTGAACCATCTGAACCTGTGATTGTTGTTTTTTCGCTGATTCCCTCATGGTAAGAGCGCTGCTTGTAAAAAACTACCAGATTAAATTACTCAAAAAACTTTAGTATATTCTGTTAATTTTGTATACTTCAATATAATTCATTTTCGATTCAACTTGAGGCACACCAAGACAATTGAAAATATTAATGTATGAAAACAAACAGAAGCCGGAGGTGGAACCATGAAAAAAGAGAGCTCAGGAGCTGGAGCCACACTCATGAAAACCAAGAACTCCGAAGCCCGAGCTATGTCATTTTTACGATGGCTCCGCAGGCCTGTTCACACCAACATTGAAAGCATTGTGTGGTTTGGATTCGGTTTGAACATGCAGCGAAACAACCAGGGGCGGATCGGGGGCCTGGCCACCACCACCCTGAAACCTACACAATTAACTTTTTTCACCATAATTTTGTACAATTTGGAAAACAGCGTTTGCGATATAAGGCGATTTTGTCCATTGTTTTGTCACAGCAGTGTTGTGAAGTATACATCATCTCTCTTACTGTTGCGAAGCCGTAATGGGACTGGCTACCAAATATTACTGAATTTTCCCCCCTATCCTTACTAGCTAGTTCCACCCTTGCGGACAAGAAGTGCATTTGTAAGTGAACTCTGCTGAAAGAAGCTACAGAACCGATTTGGAAATAAATTTTAAAGAGGACATTGTTCGTGTAGGGCCGAACAATCTGGACGACCACCAATAAAATGTGATGCAGCGGCATCATGCTTTTACCGATGTCAGGCTACTACAACTATGCTCCATCCATAACATACCTTATGTCAGGCATCTTCACTCTCAACGAAGCATTGATTCGTCTCAACCATGAGTCAGACTTGGCATGGTAATCCGAGGCTGCAATCTTTTCCTTCCATCCTTCTTCTTTCATGATAAAATCTTTCACAATCTGATCATTTCCAAGTTTCTGATGCTTTGCCAAGCGATGCAGAAATGATTCCAAGCCTTAAAAAAAAATACTCAGCTTATCTAATCGAATGCCGCACATATGTGGCATACAACACAGTTCACTTTGATTAATACTGCTCTAGTTATTTTCAGTTCATTTATATTGAGATAGCAAAAATGGAGACAAAACTCTAATGTGATGTTCCAACAGTTTGAATCAACAGTCCGTAGGGATTATTACCAGGCCCGTAACCAGCTTGGGTCACCAGGAGGGGTGAAGAGTTTTCTGAGAGGGCCAAAATTTTTTGAACTATGTCCAATAATTTCAAATTATATGCAACTCACATTTCCAGGGGGGGAAACATTTTTTCTAAGGGGGGCTTTACAAAGTGAAATGAAGTGCTGTGCAACAAATATTTTTTAACTGTATCTTGATGAGTTACGGTTTCTAACATTTTTCTTTCACCACAAACCATGAGAAAATATCCAGTGAATGTAGAAAAACTCAGACTTTCAAAGAATAGATTTAATTAATTTTCAACAGAAACAAGTATTTTTTGTATTCAATCCCCGACTTGACACTATTTCCTAGGCTTATCAGCATTGTTTTGATGCTCACCCAAATAAAAAGTGTTTTAAATAACAGACACAATTCTTTCCATTATTCTGCACAACCACTGCCCCATAAGAAATAAAATTGAAGCCTAAGTAACATCTAAAAATTACACAGGGCAGGCAATATGAGATAAAAATTCTCAAGGCAGAAGGGATGACAGTAATAAACAAGAAATAGTGAACATAATTTTATAAACAAATATTCTATTAACTCTTTGGCATCCGATTGGTTTCAGGGATTTTCGGAAAAAAAAACGCCTAAACACACATGGCTTTGCGCAGTAATTTCTCCGGTCTGGTATGCTTTACAGACCTGGTAAAAGTCGCAAAAGACGCGGCAAGTCTTCTAGTCTGCACTTCAAAAATAAATTTCTGCTTGGGGAGTGCAGTTTTTTTGTTAGTGACATCATAAGGAGGATTTTTAGGCCACCTTGGCCCACTTTGCCTGGCCCTGGGCGCCAACCGTTAGGTGGTAGTATTTCGCTGAAGTTTTTACTGGAAACTTGGCTACAATCCGAGTCTTTTGATACTTTGGATGACCTGCTGGGGTTTTGGGTTCAAAAGTTGTGATGTAAGTTAGTAAAAATATTTGACTAATTAGCTAATTAGTTAATTAACTAATTTGTTTATTTTAGATCATAACTTTTGAACCAGAAATGCTAGAAAGTCTATCAAAGGCTCAAAAGACTTGGACTCGAGTCTAGTTTCCAATGAAAACTTCAGCGAAACACTTTGGCCTAGTGGTTGGGCCCTAGACCAGGCAACATGAGCCAAAATGGCCCTAAAACTACTTTACTTATGACGTCACTCACAAAAAACCCGCACCCCCCA
>Ga0210059_1016911_pt1 | contig 10474 bp, 7 predicted proteins | sample Ectturendosymbi2_FD_188042 | JGI IMG/M metagenome (GOLD analysis project Ga0210059, IMG submission 188042) | Ecteinascidia turbinata endosymbiont from Florida, USA - Sample 2 (SPAdes) (version 2) | ecosystem: Host-associated > Tunicates > Ascidians > Unclassified | place: Key West, Florida... | reverse complement strand
AGAGCGGAAGTCTTTGATAGGGAGATCAAGCAAACTTAGCTTTTGTGAGTATCGTCCTTGCTACGTCTATGATCGAACTCGCGTAGGAATTTCAGATGTAGCTAAATACGGCACTGTTTAGCCTAACCCCTAAACTTTTCCGTTATGCAGGGCAAGCTTTGTTGTCACAAATCCAACAGGCATCAACTTCAACGGCGACTGATCGTGAAACACGGTTTCTGAAATACAACAGAAACAACTAAGCGATTCTACCAAGCGCAGCAACAGCAAGCTATCAGATCGCACTATCAATTAACTCAGCGTGGCAAGACAATTAATCCTTGAAAGCGCGACTGCGAATTAAGTCAGTTCAACAATTAACTATGAAAAGGAGTTTGCTGCCACTATACTCAGGTAAATCTACGCGAACTAAAGGCACAGCGATAAACTTGTACTAGATTCACTGTGAGTTACAGATGTTCAAGAGAAGTAAGAATAAACATATACTGTATTACATACCAATTGGTGTGAAATCCACAGCTCAGATCTTTGGTCTTTTCGGTGATCAGAAATACTCTTGACTCAGTTAGCAGAATTTGGTTTATACACGAGGAGAGCCGAAACGTTACTAACTCGAAATTAGACTGTACTGTGGTTTTTACTGCATGCGAGGCGAAATAGAAAAACAATTCATCTTGGCGCGAGATTGCGCAAACCGTCAAAGGCCGTTGCCGACCAACTAGGCAACCACGAGAGACGATATACCAGGCGATGGAAACAGGTCAATCGGCTTGCGGGGTCTTGGTGCGGTATTGTGTAAACAGGCAAAGACGGTCAAGAACCTGCTGGCCTACACTAGGAAGCCACGGGAACCGTAGCTGGCAGGAATACTGCGGTATCTGTACAGATGCTGTCAATCAATGTTAGGCTTTAAGGTAGCATCAAGTAAATCAAGCCGCCTTTGAACCTAGAAAACTGCACATATAAGATAGCTAGTAACCGCATGAACACAGCTTGAAGCCATTAAACACAGATGGGACATAAGTCGCTGCGCGCCGTTACAGTGTGGATGGACAAAGAGTTTTCTGTGCTGTCGAAGCGCACATTTGAAGTTATTGAGTATTACACGTTTTCAAAATACTTATCCTCAATCATCATGAAAAGAAACATCGATCTGGATTGATTCGTAAAGACGACATGAAGTGTTCAAGATGTAGAAAAGTTGTGATTTTGAATGTGTTTAAGACAGGTATCAGTGCTGCGTCATTTTTGCTTGTTTTTTATGCTGTGTTCTCGATGTTTTTAACAGCCCAGTGACAACTCCAGCACACGGGCTGCTCGGGCTTAGCCCGAGTCTTCGAGTGCGATTTATATTGGAGAACGCAAGCTTGCTTGCTTTGTATATTTGTGCCATCACCCACGGTCCCACTTCACTAAGTTGTTAACTCGGGTTCTTTTCTTTAGGCCTTGTCACTGTTCATGTATTTTCGGTTCATGCCTGGCCTTTCGCGTTCATGTTGCAAGTGACCTGAATAAAACAATATCGTTCGTAGTAGGCGTTCTCTCGACTTCGTTCGCTCGCACTTTACTCGGGCTAATCCATTAGAGCCTGAGCTGTCGTCACATGCAATTACCGTAAGTATTTTTTTAAAACATAATTCATATCGGACTGAGTGTTTTTGAAGCAACGGATTTGTATAGAACATTGGATTTGAATACCGAGCCAGTGGACAGATCCCATTTCGACAATAATTTCAAATTAACGATAAATTGTCCAGCAACTCGGGCTAATATGAATGAGCCTAGTACGCAGCAGATCTGTGGAGCCGGAGTAGTTTTGGATGACTGGAGCTGGAGCCAAAAACTTTTAGATGGTGGAGCCGGAGCCTGAAATTTGGGTTCCGGATCCACAGAGATAGTTTGTGGGGCAAGCGAGCTATACAAATAATACAATGTTTTTCTGAATTTTTGGACCTAATTGTTCCGGAATCGGAGTCAAAAAATTTAGATGCCCGGAGCTGGAGCCGGAGCCTGAAATTTGAAAACCGGCTCCACAGCATTGGTACACAGAGGACTTGCAGGCGTTATTATTCCTCTGTGACGTACGTTAATCAACAATGGAGAAATTATCATGCTAACTTCTCATTTATTGTTACGTAACTAATGTCACAGAGCAACAATAATGCCAGCCAGAATGAAAGCAAATGGAAATTTCAGTGACGCAAGCGTCGAACGGTTTTACTCCGTCAATATAAATCGTGTGACGAGCCTAAGGAATGACCATAAAAACAATATCATTGGCCCGAGTGACGCTGTTGACCTGGGTCGCCCCTGTAACAGCCTATTTGAATTTCAGGTGTTTCACCGATAAGTTTTCTTAATGGTGTAATTTATGCCTTCATATGGTGTATAGGTAATAACGTCGTATTTCAATGCCTGTGACGTCGCGGTTGCCAATTCAAAACAAAAAAATTATCTATAGTTTTTACACGTGTTCTTGTGTCCCCCCACTTTGAAAAACATTCTGCCACCCATGCATTAGCGCAGTTTTTTTTTAAGGAAAATGTTAGGTACCCGGTATGGACCTGTAGGGACCCGATTTTCAATTCTAGGGACCCAAATCGAGTCCCTAAAAAACCTTAAAAACCTTGCATTAGAGTATCTTTTTCAAGCGTTGTTCCAAGAATGTCATATATTGTGCTCATGCGCATAAAACAAGCACAAAAGTTTCACTGAGTGACTGACTGGTTGAAATTGTTTGTCATTTTTCAATAGAAGAAACATTTAAACATGGCTGTATATTCATTCCTTCCTAACGTTTTGCCCTCTGACGCAGTGATATGCCTGTTCTTATGAATCTGTTTTTCTAATTTCAACAAGTTCAGCACACCATCTCTTAAAAGTATCCATGCTTGCTTGTAAAAGCATTATATTAAAGTTTCATCTCAAAGACTGGTAATTTTCGTACAGACATTACCCTAAAATTGCTTCCAGTAAGCACTAAAATTGATATGTCTGAAGGTAAGTTTACAACATTTTTTCAGGAGAACCTGCCCCGCACCCTTTTCAGAAAAAGTCATGCCGTGACACATGAAATAGTGTTGGGCTAAATTCCATTTTTCGATTTAGTTAAAGGGTAAATGAGATGAAAAAGGTTAAGAGCCACTAGTTAGTCATATACACCTCTGCGCTGTCCAAGTGTTGTGTTCAGTACCAATTCATTAGTGTTCAATGTTCGTGTTTGGGGTCTCAGAGCAAGCGATAAAAAGCGAAATGAACCGCACGTTAAAGAACAAGCTTTCTATGTTCTGACACAAAACACAATGAAAATGCTGAATTGAGATGACAACAACCTCTAAAAAAGCAACGGTGAGAAAAATTCATTAGAAAACTAACAGGTCAAAACAACAATGGCGAAGTGACGTTTTTGCTTCACTTTAGATGATTTTGGATAAAAAGTAAGCGTCTGATGGCGGTAGTCAATCTTATGCATAAAACCTAATTAAAATTTGGCAGAAACAAATCAACGCTTGGTTTGCATAACATATAGCAGTAGATGAAGTATAAATGAGCACGTTTTTATCAGCCGCATACTAATAAGTTACGAGAAGTTTCAAAAAAGAGTAGCAGGAGTTCAACATACAAATTCCACCACCACGGCCGTTACAAGTATGAGACGAATAAGTAATGTTGTTATTAGATTCGCTCACAGACAAGAATTAATGCAACTTCACAAAGAAAACACACGAAGCCTGATAGCAAGCTCTGCGAAGTACAAGATGAAAGGATGAACTGGATGCTCGAGTTGTGGACAATTGGAAAATACAACAAGAAGCTATGATCCAGTTTAGATTCTAGCATAATGCATGTAACAAACGTTTTGTGATTTTCTGATTAGAAATGAAAGATACGAAGGTACGTTCCATGACGTCATTTTAGGAGATGCAGCAAATTATACCGAATAGCAGCATCGGCCATAAACACAGGCAGGTTTACAAGTCATACAGTGCTGGACCGAGCGATAGATTCTATTGTGGGATATCAACTAAGTCCGCATGTTAGCAAATGCATTTGATTTCTTTAATGCACAGCAAAATGAGAAGCACGTTTTTTGGGGATACGTTCATTCTAGACTCGCGGTGTCAGGCGGTGGACAATATATTCACACGAAGCGCTAGCATTCAGATTAAAATCAAAAAGACCCAAAGCGTTAGTGAGGAACGGTTAAATACATCTAAGCGAACTGCACAGGGAAAGGAATCGTTGCGGTGTTCACGGCATGTGATGATTGCAGTGTTCATGGCTTATTGCAACAGCTGGAATGTTCGTGATCTATCTACCAAAATTTACGAAAATTAAACTCCAGTAGGATCTATGAAGTGATGCACCACTTCAACGAACTTGGCCATGGAATGATTCGAAAGTGACAACGACAAAAAAGTTTATATTCCAGAGAACCATCACTACTTTGTTGTTCTTTGTTCTTTTGATGACAGCTGTGCGTTCACCAAGCTGAAAAAAATAAAACATCATAACGTTTACGCTGTTGCACACATTGCTTTATTATTGTAGGCGCGCGAGCATTAAAGATAAGCCTTCAGGAAGGTCATATGCTGCCAGGTCTGGGGAAGGAATGGGTGCCCACATACTTTCAAACACCTGTCTTGCAAATTCAAGCAATAAACTCAAATGTTTGCATTATCTTAGTGCACTGCAGCTGTGAAGACCAAAGTCTTCACGGGGTCCAAGCGCCACACTGGCGGCCAACAACAGCTGCAATAAAAGTAGACATTTACATTTGACACTCGATCAGTGAAAATGTTTCCAAGCTTATACGGAACTGATAACGAAAATCATCATAAGGATTGTACAAGACGCGCCACAGAAAATTTCGAAATAGCTATCGTAATACCAGGTGACTTGAGTTGAAAGGACAGAAAGATAGGGCTGCCATGTTTTCATTATCAAAAAAGGAAGTCATCTTTTTTCAACCTAAGCAGAAGCTGCTAAATACTCACTTGTAATCAGATAAGTGGAAACTTGGCCGGAAACTTGGTCTCTGGAAACTTGGCCGAGTATCGCAGACTGAACCGAGAGTATAACGCCGCCATCCGCAATGATCGACAGAAATTCTGGAATGATCAGGCGGAACGTCTAGAAATGGCGGCCCAAACCAACGACTTCTCCCAGGTTTTTAAAATTATTCGGAGAGCAAGAGCTGGCCACTCAATAAAGACGTCCCTAGTAAAGGATAGGGAAGGCCATATCATCAACAATGAGAGCGGTTGCATCTCTCGGTGAATGGAACATTTCAGCTATTTGCTCCACCACCCTCCAGTAAGCCTTGATCGGGATCTGGAAGCTTCTTCACACCCCGCTGAGCTATCTCTGGAGTGCTCCACCGACCCAGTAACCGTGGATGAGGTAAGAAAGGCTGTGCAACTGCTGAAAAATAACCGAGCCCCGGGCATTTGCAAAATCACGTCTGAAATGCTTAAAACCGGTGGCGATAATATCATTCGGTGGCTGACGCAAATCATCAACGAGGTCTTGTACTCTGAAAATCTCCCAGAGGAGTGGACGTGCGGAATCATATTGCCATTCTGGAAAAGAAAAGGCGACAAGCTGGTCTGCAGCAGTCACCGAGGTATAGCCTTCTCTCCATTCCCGGCAACGTCTTTCCCCCTGTCCTACTCGGTAGCTCGTTCCCAGCAATCCGTAGCTGCAGGCGACTACAGCAAGCAGGTTTCATGCCAAACCGCTCAACGATCGACCAGATATCTGCTCTTCGCCTCACAATTGAGAAGACTCGAGAGTTTCGCAAGGGCTGTCACTTGTACATTGCTTTCATCGATCTGAAAGCTGCGTTCGACTCCGTCGACCACGCCTCGTTATGAGCAATTCTGGCATGCATTGGTGTGCCTGGCAAGATCCTAAGGCTGTTCAAGAAGCTCTACGGAGGCTCCCAAAGCTGCGTCCGCATAAACGGGAAACTCCCGGAGTGGTTTAACATCAACAGTGGCGTTAGACAAAGATGTGTAGCTGCTCCAGACCTATTCAACTACATTGTTGACCACCTCATGTCACCGGTCTGCGCACAGATACCAGCCGTGTCCTTCGGCAACCTCCATCTTGCTGATCTCGAATACGCTGACGACACCATCCTGTTGTCCAATGACATCGAGAAACTCACGGCTGCCCTTTCAGTTTACGATCGCGAATCACGCAAATCGGGCTTGAAGGTCAGCTGGGCGAAAACAAAACTGATTCATGTTTGTGAAGCCCCGATCCTCAATCTTTAAACATCGATGGGATTGATGTGGAATTTGCGGATTCATTTGTGTATCTGGGTTCGACAGTTACCAACAACGGTGACCTTAAGCCCGAAATCGAGCGCAGATGTGCACTATCGTCAAATGTGATGCAGACGCTCCGCAAACCATTGTGGCGCCAGCAGTCCATTTCGCGTACCACCAAGATGCGCATATACAACGCTGCAGTCCTGTCTGTGCTGCTGTACGGCGCGGAGACCTGGCCTCTCACTGAAACCCTCTCCTCCAGGCTTGACGGCTTTGACAGTAGGGCTCTCAGATCGATTCTTGGCATTCACTGGCGCGACCTCGTCTCCAATGAAACGGTGCGGGTCCTTGCCGGACAGCCCCCGGCCTCCTGTTTGGCTGCCCGCCGCCGGGTCCGCTGGTATGGACATGTGCTTCGCACGCCGCCGCACCACCCTTCTCGGGCTATCCTGGACTTCGACCCTGGCTCGTTCGTCTGGAAGCGACCCCGAGCAGCCCCACGTACACGCTGGATTGACGTGGTCGGACGCGATCTTGACCAGCTTGGCCTCGATCCAGCCGCAATTGAACCCCTCGCGCAGGACCGTGACGAATGGCGGGCTCTCGTTAATCTGGTTGGCTCTACGCACGACGCCCCGAGGAGCACCGTGCATGAGACACGATGATGATGATGATGATGAATCAGATAAGTTGCCAATTGATCTAAAATTTTTAATTTAACTATAGGATATTTCAGTGAGCTGTGACATAAAGAATGGAAAATGAACAAACCAGGATCTTTGGAAACGCAGTGCTCTAAATAAGCAAAGCAAACATACAGCTGTGCGGAGTAAAGTTATGTGTTCAGTCGTTACTGTGGCAGAAACACTGAGACAAAAAATGAACAATAAGTAGCAGCGTAGTGAGTAGAATAAAATGCTAGTAGCAACCAAGTTATGTTGTCCTGGGCATAACGTGAAAGTGGAACCGGTGATGGAGCTGTAATTTGGAAGTTTTGCAGTTTTTGGGAAATTGGAATGCTTTTTAGAAGTCCTTATTTTCAGGTCTTTCTGGTATGGAGTGTTGATGCTTAACACGACTCCAGCTGTGGATCAAATTGTACTTTTTCAAGGGCAGACTTTTCAGTCATGCAACCCAGTCAGTATAGGTATGGTGGACCGATAATTACGTGAAAACAATTCACAAGTCTGCAACCACTGCAGCTGAACGTAGCTGCAACATACTGGCCAGGCCTCTTGGGACTTTCTAGGGGATGCAGGCTGTGGTCTACTGATGACTGAACAACTCTGCGATTCTTACCACCCTTGCCTGACACACTGTGAAGTTTCTTAAAATGATCATCATCTCTTGTGAAATTTCAGCCACACACAAGACAATGAAGGCTTGACGCGAAAGAGAAGGAAGGCTTAGCGAAAATTTTTCACAAAACTTTGTCTTGTGGTACAATAAACTGCAAAAACGCAGCACTGTTCAGAACGTAACCATGCCAAAATTAATCAATTTTTTTCATAGGCCTGCCTTACAGACATGTACGTTTTGTTTATTGTAAGGTGTTTCTTCATATACCACCATTTTGCGAGCACAGCTCAACAGTTTATAATGTGCTCGACTAACTCCTTGGCGCTGAATCACTGCTTGCGCATTGACGTTTGTAATGACTCTGTCCAACATCTCGTGGAGTATTCTCCTGATCTCGGTTCGAATATTATTTCTGAGCGCATCAATATCTTGAGCATTTTTCGCATAGACCCTGTCTGAAGGTGTGAAGCATTGCAGCAATGCGGTGTTGCGCATAAATTACAGTATTCATGTCCAACCTCGCTTCCGCCCCCGTCCCGGGATGAATTTTCTTCTCATTAGTTCAATGTATCGCTCTGTGTTCACAATTACCTGAAGTCCATTACCATCCTCGAACCAGAAGGGCCTGATTATGTCCCAATGCGCACCAAACAGTCACTTTCTCCACACTGAGTGGGCGATACTGATGTTCATGAGGCTGAGCCCGAGCCCAAACGCCCGAATTGAGTTTGCTCACGTGACCACTAAGGCAGGGGCGGATCCAGAAACCTAGGAATGCAACGTTATTCACCATGAATATTTACAATTCGGAAAACAACATTCGCGATATAAGGCCATTTTGTCGTCCACTGTTTGTCACAGGAGTGTTATGGAAAGTATGCTTCATCCCTCTTACAGTAGCGAAGCCGTTGAGACTTGACTACCAAACATTACTGAAATTGCACCCCCCTAACCATGCTGGTTGGATCCGCCCCGGCAGTAAGGTGGAAATTTACCTTGTCACTGAAAAAATGAAGTCTAGAAGTAAGGATGACTTTCGATTGATGGTTTGCCCAAAAGCGTATTGCTCAGCCTTATTTGAATCGGTATGAAGTTGTAAAATCTGTATGCGGAAACAGGTGAGGATCTTGGGGCAATATGCACATAACTGAAGTCCTTGTAAGACCTGTCTTCTAGAACAAACGCCTTGTGGATTTCGTTGGAGACTGCTCCTAGCATTGTCTCACAGTCCCGTGATTTGCTGTCCTGACTGACCGTGGCTAGCCACTTCGACTTTTAATGTTATCCTGTACACTTCTCATCTTCCTGAGTTTGTCCAGGAGGCGTCTTATTATGACTCTGTTTGTAGCGTTTGTGACTAGCAAGTTGAAATTGTCGTTACGTTTGGACGACTGGTTTCGTTGCCAAAGAGTGCTTTCAAATCTTGATAAACTCCTGCACGGAATATCTTGCCGCTTGCTCCATTGAAACTGGTAAATAAAACTATGGCTCTCTAACTATGGTTTACATGGAAAGCAGCAGCCTGGGTTGATTTGATATGAAATAATAACGGTAATAAAATGGATACATCTTTTTGGACCACCCTTCATAAAGTAAATAAATTTTGACGGAGTCACAATATATGCACCAAGACAAGCGAAAGATTTCGCAGAATGGCTGCAGTCATGGCAACAACCTCGAAAACGATCAATTTCACGATCTCTAACTGTTATACCAAGCAGCTTCTAGTGCATGCTTGCGTTATCTAACTGCACCTTGGACAAACCAACAAAACTTTTAATACGCCTTAACAAATATTAAATTGTATCGCCCTACAAACAATATGAAGGTTTCTTAAAGCTGTCTGTGTATTGCAGCGTGTAAGTCAAGTTCAATTTAAAAAGAACTATCTTTTTGAGCACCCAAAACGGAACTATACTGCGGCTTAAGAATGAACCACAAACTTTTGTTATCCATTCAAAAAAGCAGCAATCAGGTAAATCTCGACAAAAACAACTTTTATTTTTGCAATAATCGAATGCCATGAAAAGTAAAAGACCGCTTTTGTTTTACAGACATATTTTGCATACAAACATATATATCATTGCCTATGATAATTTTTTGCACTACACATAACCTCGTTCAAATGAGGGAAGTCAAAAAACACGACAAAACTTGATATTGGCCAAAAAGACCTATTTTTCATGCAAAAAACATGGTTTTGATTTGGATCAAAATCGTTTGGCGACCGAGGCGGAAGGTATACATTACCAAGTTCGTGGAAATGAAGGAGTCACAGTAGGTTCGTTTGGAAACTAATCCCTGGTATCATTTGAATCATGCGAAAAAGTTACTTAACACGGATATGTTAAATAAAAGAAAACGTACCTGAAGTAAGCGCCTTTCAAAGCAATCAACTCATCATGAGTTCCTTGTTCAACCACAACGCCGTTGTCAATGACAGCGATTTTATCAGCATTCCTAACCGTTGTGAGCCGATGAGCTATAACTATGCTGGTTCTTCCCGAGCGAGCTGCATCTAAAGCTTCCTGGACAACCTAAACAGAAAAAAATGACAAACTAACATATTTCCATTTGCTCCGCAAGTAAAAATCTCTTTTTTAAAAGATAAGACCGCTTCAGCGATCCATACTTCCTCAGCCATCGATTAGAAAGATGGCAAAAAATACAAGACTAATTTCCAACACGCAGTCGGTAGTTGGTAACACGATGTGATGATTGGCAAACACCTGGCATACCGCAATGCACGCTAGAAAGTATGACAATCAACGCCAACCTTTTCGCTTTCCGAATCCAGTGCAGAGGTCGCTTCGTCGAGCAACAGTATTTTTGGATTTCGAAGTAGCGCGCGAGCAATCGCTACTCGCTGCTTCTGACCACCGGAAAGTTGGCCTCCC
>Ga0210059_1016910_pt1 | contig 10474 bp, 5 predicted proteins | sample Ectturendosymbi2_FD_188042 | JGI IMG/M metagenome (GOLD analysis project Ga0210059, IMG submission 188042) | Ecteinascidia turbinata endosymbiont from Florida, USA - Sample 2 (SPAdes) (version 2) | ecosystem: Host-associated > Tunicates > Ascidians > Unclassified | place: Key West, Florida... | reverse complement strand
AGTAAAAACTTCAGCGAAATACTACCACCTAACGGTTGGCGCCCAGGGCCAGGCAAAGTGGGCCAAGGTGGCCTAAAAGTCCTCCACTTATGACGTCACCCACAAAAAACCCGCATCCCCAAGCAAAAAATTTTTTTGAGTGCAATCTACTACACTGGCCGATCTGTTTGAGCCGTTGAACAGCTCTTTAGCGCAATCGGCAGAGGAGCTAGGGCGTTGGTAAGGCAACCGAAAACTGCTGTTTTTTATGCGAAAATCGCCGAAACCACCTGGGTGCCAAAGCGTTTGTGAACATTGTTCCCTCTGACGTTTGCAGTATCACCTGACCATTTGTGCAGTGAAATCGCATTCTTACACATTTTCAACAGTTCAAATGTAAATGAAAAGTCATTAACTCAAATCGCCTGGCAAGTTATGGAGTTGCTAAGTGACGCAAGAAATGTGGTTAATGTGAACTGTCTGAGCACAGGTGATAAGACAGATGCAGCTTAGCAAACACTGCAGTAATTACTTGACATTGCTTGTGCGTATGCTGAAAGCAAGGTGCATATTATCTGAAACCAGAACAAATGTGGAACACAAATCAAGGGGAAAGCAACATCAGACCCTGATTTCAAACCTGATGTTAGGACTAACCCAGCTGGAATGTCCCTACCAACAGTCCCACACCAGCACAGGTCAAGCACCACCTTGATACTGGTATTGTAACCTCAATGTGTATCCATGGGTCTGGCTTCATCAGTGGCCATATGTTTGGCACTGAGGAAAAAATTGCATATTGTATTGCACTGGAACATAACAAACACTAACCCAAAACAGGGCATATGGTCTGACAATTGTGAATAAAGCAAGAACTGCTTGTGCATTGCAGAGAACGAATGACATAAATGACATGACGGTTATTCATAGCAGCACCACAAGCATTCACTCAAAGTCTAGGTCTTCTTTCAAACTCTAGTACTGACTTAAATTATTACCTGGAGCTGCAAGATCAAGTTAGATCAAAGTTATATTGTCACAACTGTAACCATTGCATCCAAATACACTGGTTCAATTTGAATATACTGATCAGAAAATACAGAGTTTAAAAATGGCATGATATTAGCCAGAAAAACTTCTAGTTAAACTGATAAAGCTACGTAAGTTCCAAGTCAGCACACCTGAATGATTCAACGAACTTCTCAGGACGAACATATTTCTCATTCATGTTAGTAATTTCTTCATCATGGTGCATATGGTTTTTGACAGAAAAGCGTTTTTTAGTGAGATTGCTGAGCAGGTAACTTAATTCTGCAAAATACCAAAAGTTTACATTCAGTTATCACATTTACAATTAACTTCATTGTTGAGCTACACACCAAGAACAAATAAAATTTGAGCTCACATTTAATAAGTAGCACAGACTACTCACAGAAGGTACATTGAAATAATTCTTGTAATAGTTGGGCTTATTTAAATACAAAAATAAGATTGGATTGGTAATTGCATCCTTTTATGTATATATTTACTATGTACATACTAAGTTCCACATAACTTTCCAACAAAAACCAGACAAGCTGTTCAATGTTGAGTGATAATCTGCACACAGAGTTCATTTATTTCAAATCTACCATGATATGACTCCAATAGAGTTGGAAAAGTAATTTAGCATTGAAAAAAAGGCCAGTTTGTAAATCCAAATGACGCTTTTTACCACTTTGGCACCCGGGTGGTTTCGGGGATTTTTGAAAAAAACACCTAAACGCACATGGCTTTGCACGGGAATATCTCCGCTCCTGTACGATTTACGGACTTGGTCGAAGCGTCAAAAGACATGGCAAGTCTTCTCATCTGCACTCGAAAGAAAAATTTTTTGCTTGGGGATGTGGGTTTTTTGTGAGTGACGTCATAAGTAGAGGACTTTTAGACCACCTTGGCCCACTTTGCCTGGCCCTGGGCACCAACTGTTAGGTTGTAGTATTTCGCTAAGTTTTTACTGGAAACTGGGCTACAATCCGAGTCTTTTGATACTTTGGATGACCTGCTGGGATTTCGGGTTCCAAAGTTGTGATGTAAGTTAGTTAACTAATTTGTTGATTTTAGATCATAACTTTTGAATCAGAAACGCTAGAAAGTTGATCAAAGGTTCAAAAGACTCGGACTTGAGCCTAGTTTCCAATGAAAACTTCAGCGAAACACTTTGCCTAGCGGTTGGGCCCTAGGCCAGGCAACATGAGCCAAAATGATCCTAAAACTACTTCACTTATGACCAGGGGCGCATCTAGCCTGGAAAAAAGGGGTCTGTCGCGGAAGGGCAGCTTTTGATCATAAAACCACATTTTCTCTTAAGACCAGAAATTGACCGATGAATTCTACAATTTTGCCATATTTCAGAAACCCAAGTTGCTACTTTGTCTCTGATTAATTAACGCAAATTCTTTGTACTCTTCCTTAGGATGCGCAGCCCTCCGATTGCATCAAGTTGTGCGCAAATGCGCAATACTCATACTACTCCACAATTGCCCCATAAGCCGCTCTATGACGTAACATTCACTCACAGGTTTTACGTGCGCAGTAAGCAAATGATTGATTGCCTGCGAACAAATCAGGGCAACTACTGTATTTTTCATACCATAAGGATTTTCGTACCATTAATTATCTCAAAAATCGAAAGTGTGCCTTATAATGCGGTGCGACTAATGTATGAACCTGGTTGTGCTTTCTCATCTACAATCAGTTTTATGTGGTAAACGGTACCATTTAATGGCTAGTTAAAAATTTTTTTGTTTTTTGTAAACAGTCATAAATCAACAACAATTGCAATGAGCAGCACACGAACAGTAGCCAGCACATACCACAGATAGTATAACTCAGCGAGAGTCAAGGCTCCTGACTACATTGGTGCACACTGAATCATACGCGTACAACTTTTATTTTATTCTATTCGTGTCTGGCAGATGAAGCATGTGTGACAGATTAAACTCCCTCGTATGTAACGACAGATTAAGCTCCTAGTGGCGACTCCAGCACTCAGGAGCTATTGGGAATGAGTTGAATACAGTTTGACTTACCTAAGTTTTGCTTCGTTTAATGTGCCTTATAATACAGTGCACTTTAAGTATGAAAAAAGAGAACTCAGTCAGAACTTGTTTATCTGAACTACTTTGTTTCGTAAATTAATGTTGGTTTAGCGAGGTGTCCAGAAAATCTGAATCAGGCCTGTAGCCATGGGGGCATTCAGGGTCAATCCCCCCTAAATTTATTTAAGCTCCTCCAAATTTTGCTTTGTAAAGAAATTTTTTTATTAAAAAATATAATAAAAACAAAAGTCTTGACCCCTAAAAATGTTTTGTGCCCCCCAAACCTTCAGACCTAGGCTATGGGTCTGGCCTAAGCGAACGTTCAAAGGGGAAACAGAAACAGGGTTGTTGTAAAAAAACCTGACCCAAAAAAACCTACCCGGTTTTTTTTTTAAAAGCTCACTTAATAAAAACATAATAAAACCCACCAAAAAACCCACTTTTTATTTTTTCTTTGAAAAAATCTGCTAAGGAAAAACAAAATAGGCAGGACACTTGTACAGTTAACTTTAACTTTTTTTCATCAAACAAAACGAACAGCAATGAAATTTGAAGGATTTGAAAAAAATAATTGAGCAGTTTGTAATGGTTAACTTTCTCAGCTCTGCACAATCAGTATATTTTAACCAATGTTTCTGCCCTGTGTGCATCTACCAACTTTACCTGATTTTGGACCATACCAAATCATAATATGTTGAAAAAAACACTCTAAAAATCAGGGGTCACCAATGTGGTGCCCATGGGCACCAGGTCACCCGCAAGGACCAACTAGGTTGTTCGCGGGCATAGGTGTAGCCAAAAGGCATAGCCACCAAATTTCTATCATTGTTTTTCACTTTGAGAGTCCCAAACAAAATACTGGTGCTCGCAGAAAGTCAAAAAAAAATTTCAGGCTGGCTACACTACTGCCCGCGGGCTTGCTCTAAAAATAGCATTAGCATGATCAGTGTCTTCACATTGTGGAGTATCTTAACTGTAAATACTAAAATAATTAAAGGTAAATTGAGCAACATTTTTATTTCAGAAGCATGCATCAAATTTGTAGCTCTTTACATTAATCGGCACATAAGAAGTAGCTCTCAGCTTCAAGAATGTTGGTGATCCCTGCTATAAATGCTCGGTGTATAAAGGTTTTTCTTTGTTTGCTGTGCGCATTCTTGCCAAGCCTTACCACTTTGGAGTGAATTGACCAAAAATTTGCAATTTAAACAAAGATGGGGTACATTTCTTTACCCTCAAATTTGAATGGCATAATAGGTATAACAAATTATTATTGCATAATTCTGATAATAATGATATTGTATGACGCAATAAAAACAATTAAGAATATGGTTTTTCTATTTTCCTTAAAAAAAGAACAAAATATTGTATCTTTTTAAAAAACAAAAAAAAACAAAAAAAACTAGGTGGGTTGTCTTTTTGAAAAACCCCGGGTTTTTCTCAACAGAAACAAACTGTATTCTCAGACGAACTGTCAACTTAAGCAAATATGTAGACTGCATGTGAAACATGACAAAATGAAACTCTCATAGTTGTTTTTATTTATTAGCAGATCCGTATACATGAGCAAGTATGCATTCAGAATGAAGTCCTCCACTTATGACGTCACTCACAAAAAACCCGCAACCCCCAAGCAAAAATTTTTTTTCGAGTGCAGACTAGAAGACTTGCCGCGTCTTTTGACGCTTCAACCAGGTCCGTAACCCGAACAGGAACGGAGATATTCCCACACAAAGCCACGTGCGTTGAGGCGTTTTTTTTTCCGAAAATCCCCGAAAGCAGCCAGACGCCCAAAGCGTTAATTAACATCTTTCATCTTTACCACATTAATTGCTGCCAAATTTGGTGGTTTGGGTGAATTTCTGATGCACCAATTGGCTGCTTAGGATTTTTCTTCCCACAATGAAGAACAATTGCTAAAGCTGCTATTGTATTTTGAAGTGGAAAAAAGATAGCAAATGCAAGTATTATTTCATTGTCTAGATTAGCCTTTTAGGCACTTATAATTCCTTCAAGGACCACAAAAGCCACTTTAGCAGCTCGTGCAGTTATGTCCATAACTCCTTATCCAATACAGACGACTTCGGCTAATTGCATACTGGTTAAATGCATAAACTGCTTTTATCGCATAGGATTCTAGAATCCCAAACCAAAGCCATTCACACGTGAAGAAAATAGTCCAGTTAATCACATACCAGTTATTTGCACAGAAATGTACCATACATTTGCAAACTTACAACGCTTAATCGCATAGTTAACTTCAAGAGTGTAAAGCGCACTGCTCCGATAGTGTGAAAATCCTTGATGACATTAATCCGATTAAGCAACTGTTGCCGAAACAACTCCCTTCACCGACATGCCAAAATCAACACCACGCATTCAACTTCCAGGTTTCAACACATTGTATACAGGGCTGTCTGGTTGTGTCTTGTTGCTACAGGTGCGAAGTTTTGTCTCGAAAACACTTTTGAAGTTTATTTTATGGCATTGGATAAGGATCCAACGCATGGAACTATGCTTAACTCCTTCGCATAAGATGTGTTAAATTCTTTACCGAACAGAAATGGTGCACATGGAGGCTACTGTACACCAACTTGGAATTTTAGTTCCATTTGACGACTTCTACTTTTCCGAAGCACAGTGCAGAGTACACTTCACAGTTTAAAATGCGAATTATGCCGTGTCTAGCAGTTCAAAATATGGAATTATTCTGTGCGTTTTGCCGCAGACAATGCACTGTTTCAACTTCGTTACTTGTTTGGCTTCACTCTTTCTGTTTTCTCATATCAACAAGTTTCATTTGGTGAATGCCCCAACCAGATGATGCATAACAAACACCATTGGGATTATAAAAACGTCATGACGCCACAGGCTAACAAATCAGTTAAGTGTTTACGTACAGCGCCCAGCAGTATCAGGACCAAGAAAGTTTAGAACTTCTAGGAGCATTTCTACATCCTGCAGTTCTACAAATATTCGTACACGACAGCTGTGAGACATAAACATGTTCACAACTGCATTACACTGTCCAAAGCAAGCAGAAAATGGCCTTGAGTGTGGGAAACGTTCCACTATTGATACAGGCGATTATTACATCACACACGCAGTGCACACGTATAAGACAACATGCACCATATGGGCCCACAACAACTTTGAATTTACATTTCAACTGACGACCGCTGGTTTTCTAAACACTGAAGGATTTCAGAATTTAAAATACTGTATTAGGAGCAAAGGATTCTTAGAACAGGGTTCCCACACATTTTAGAAAATCATTTTCCATACTTTTGCAATACCTTTTCAATACTAAATTAAAAAAGTTCAATACCATTATTTCTCTTCATTTTTCAAAATTTTAATCATAAAACTCAATTTTACACATTGCATAATAATGAAGTGCTTTGCTTATAGTAAAATTTTGCTCAGATACTTCTGGTCTCTTTTCCATTTATAATTTCCATACTTTTTCAACACCTAATACACATTTTGGCCAAATTCAATACTTTTTAAAGGTCTTGAAAATGAATTTTGACATTCAATACTTTTTCAGTACTGCATGGGAACCCTGTTAGAACATCTAGAAGCACTTTGTATCCCACATTTCTAGAAATCTCCACGTTCAGTGTCAAGCTATAATACACCAACGGTGTCAGGTAGCAAGCATGTGGACAGAAGTCAAGTAGTGCTTCAAACTTGCAGATATTTGTTTGATACGGATAATCGCATATTTTGGTTTAACGCATAAAAAAGCTTGGCAAATTGGCTATGTGATTAACTGGATTCGTCTGTAGTGCTAAAGAACTAATTGAAGCATCAAAAATGCAGAAAGTCTTGTACTTTCAATTAAAAAATTGGGTAGACTTGGATTTGGATCTTTTGGGGTAGTGTGATGTGGCAAGTGGTCCCAATGACATTTTGGGAGCCTGTGATAAACACCTAAGAGCTAATTCACCCATTTAAAAAAAATGAAACTAGAAAAAGTGTGCTTCTTCTGAGCACTTATGTAACTCTAGTGAAATCAGTTGCCGAGTCATGGCTGAAATTGTACAGAAATCCACTATAGTAGCTTTCATAGTCCTGCCTATCACCATACCAGGAGCAAAAGGAATGTTCTATACAACTATCGCATCAACTTCTAAAAGAGAAAAAGATGATGCGTACCACATTGCACAGCAATAGCAAGCCCGGACATTCCAGAATGTACTGTACTTACAAGAGGAAAGGGTCAAGCAAGGCACTTTTGGCTGGGAAAAATGTAGCTATGTTCAGGAGCATACTGAAGTGCGCTATACAAAAACACTTACGTTCTCAAACATACCTCATTGCCCAAAAGTATTAAATTGACTAGTTCTGGCAAAACAAAATTTTCATACTAATGATATATTCATTTGCTGCTCCAGGAAACATCATAGATGACAAAACAACATTTTCACCTTTCATCACATTTAACTTGGAACATTTGACCTTTAGATCATCACATCCATGATCTTCCTTTCCCACTATTAGCTTTGTTTGTGCAAGCTTCAACACAAAATCAGGGCAAAAGAGCAAAACCTACACAAATAACAACATTTATATTAAAAGCTTAATCTGTATCATAAGTCAAGTCACTGCGCCCATGAAATAACATTTACTACTACAGTGTGTTTGCAAATATCTAAACATCATATAGTCAAATTGCACATTTTCACGTTCTCAAATGTAATATAAATCATTGCCAACAATTTGCAGTGCAATTACAAAAGGCAACAAAAATCAAATGCAATGATTGAATGTGCAAACTTTGCTTTGGTTTTTCGTGCAGTTAGGTCATAATAAGCTATGTAATGAAGTGTTGGGTTTGGTTAGGCCATGTGGTACGTATTTTGTGTTGAGTAAAGCAAAATGAGAGTGGTTGAAAGTAGTGGTTTTATAGGAAGAAAAATGAAATGCAGACAAATAAATAGATTGAATACAATCTTCAGCAAGCTGCAGAGATTGTGCGTAAAATATTTTGGATGCAATAATGCAGTGAGTACAATAGTGACATCATTAGCAGTAAACTGTGATACTTGCAATTTGCAACACATTGCTGCACTTAGTGTGACGCATTGCACAAAACACATGAAAGTGTAAATTGATGCAACTGGTTGCTTGCTACAGAAACTCTAAATTAGTCAGTCACAACTTGGTGAACCAAAATCAAAATTTTTTCTGATACCTAAATCCATTAGACTATTATCATACAACATTTAGATAAAAACACACTGCACGTAAACAAATCAAGCCTTATCAACAGTGACACATTCCCATGTTATGGAACGATACCAAAAACACACCAATGTTCCCTCGTGCTTTCTGTGGGATAAGTAAGGTTGATTTGGGATAGCATTGACATGGCCCATATTTTGTTAGTGTTTACTGTGGTACTTTCAGTGTATGCTAGTAATAAGACAGACACAATAATATGTTCTAAGGTTCTAATTAATTCTAAAATATTAGTGATAAATATTTGAGTAACTGTTTTTTCTTTCAAAAATGCATTTACTATTGCAAACACTTAATCAACCTACCAATGGACCACAGATGGCATGTTGACATTAACTCAAGTTGTCATCAACTACTCTACTAGGATCAACATTTGTATCTTTGATAATTTAGATGCAATTACTTTAACACTTTGACAGCCGGCGTACGATATATTCGTACTTCGATTTCGGCCTATTTCGTATTTGAAAAGGATGTTACATCATGTTTTCACAGATAACCCCAGAATGCATTTTGTTATGTGTATGTGCGCGTATATGCTAGCTTGATAACTGGAATCACATATCGGGTTGGTAGAACACACACTAAATTACACAAAACTATCCTTAACGCAAATGTTGGTATTTTGCCATAACTTTTAAAACAGAAAATTTGTTTTTCATTGCGAACTAGAAAACTTGCCAAGTCTTTTAAGGGTTTGAACAGCTCTTTAGCACAATTGACAAGTTATGGAATTGCAAAATGGCACAAAAATAGCGTCTCAATGCATGATTTTGAAGTACAATATATTCATACACCGGCAGCGAATGTGTTAACATGGGAATTATTTGCTATGTTGAGCACCATGCAAAATGACAAACACTGAAAATCAAACACAAGACACAGAATAAGCAATAGTGCTACTAATGCTGCAACAGTGATTAAAAATGCAATTATTTTTGTAGCTGCTGTCAAAGAAAGATGAAAGAACAGTTTTGCTGTATCACTTACACATTCTTAGCCATGCTTAGATATTAGATGGCTAGAATAACATGAAGAATAACCCATATTAATTTTAAACTTAAGTACTACTTACAAACCTGCAAAACACTGTTTAGATAACATGTGTTTCCCATATTTTGAAGCCCCAAAAAAGGAAGCACAGTGGAATCCATCTTCATTAAATCTATGGTAACTCTTTCGTCATGCATAACTGCTTATCTTTATTGAATAAACAATTGAATTAAGCTTCCCAGCAATTAAATCATCACTTTAACATGCAATAACCTGCAAAAGTGTACCTCAGTAAAAAATAGTGAGAAAAAATTATTGGATACCTATTGTATACAATAGACTGTCATTCTTAGATATATCACATCTAAGCAACTAGCTCAAATTTTTCATACTGGTATAAGGAGTGCACGTGTCAACAGCCAATTTCACGTAAATGTTGATATCTCTGTTTCTAGAGAAATTCCAATCAAAAATTAGATAAAACTTTAACAAAGGCTGGCAGGCAGTGTTTCCAAATAAAAAATATGAATTTTTAGCAGGTGTGCAATGAGCATGGAAGGCTCGTTACAAAGGCAGGCTGTTTCAAAAATGATGACTTTAGCCAGCCTACACATGTCCATCAAGCTCTTAATCTGCTGCCAAGTTATGGCTGGCCAAAACTTGCCCTGAGAGGGCATATCATGCCTTTTGTGTAATTTCTTCATCTTTGTTGAAAATTAGGTTTTTGAGCCAAAATTTTGGCTCCAGATATGCTAGAAAGCCAATCAAGAGCTCTGAAGGCTCAGATGATAACCTAATTTTCAAAAAAAGACATGAGCCAAAAAATGGCCTGTTAGGTTGGTGTCCACTGTTCAAGGCCAGGTAAACTTGGCCAATAATTCGAAAACACCCTTGACTTGTGACATCACCCACAGAGAACCCCAAACCCAAAACTCACTTTTTTTTCAACTGAATCGAGAAGACTTCCTGTATCTGTAACAGGTTGAACACCTGTGTAGCTCTAGCGGCTAGCAGGCCTGTAACCAGCTTGGGACACCAGGAAGTGCGAAGAGTTTTCTGAGAGGGGCCCGAATTTTTTGAACTGTGTCTAACAGTTTTAAACTATGTCCAACACAGTTTTCCAAGGAGGGCGAAGGCCCCCTGGTTACAGGCCTGGCGACAGTGTGAGTTATGGC
>Ga0210059_1016909_pt1 | contig 10474 bp, 5 predicted proteins | sample Ectturendosymbi2_FD_188042 | JGI IMG/M metagenome (GOLD analysis project Ga0210059, IMG submission 188042) | Ecteinascidia turbinata endosymbiont from Florida, USA - Sample 2 (SPAdes) (version 2) | ecosystem: Host-associated > Tunicates > Ascidians > Unclassified | place: Key West, Florida... | reverse complement strand
TTGTGTTGCAAGTTTCGTTGAGAATTTGTGTGTTTTTGTTTAATAAACCTTAAATGTTTGTTTTAATATAAAATCTCAAGATATATCATTTGTTCAGTCTAAATTTTGTTAGGTCAATAAAGTCAATTGTTTTGAATTCTTACTTAAGTCAAATTTTTTTAGTTTTTAGGTCAATAAAACTTGCCCTAGTTATATCCAAGCCGTAACCAAACTGCAAAGCCTAGTCCTATCCTAAACCCTGACTCTAAAACCGGTGGCGTAGCCAGCCCAAAAATTTTTGGGGGGCCAAAATGTTTGATGTTAGGCGTATAACGCTATTTTGTTTAGAAAAACGCCTCTTACAGCACAAAATCACTATATTTTCAAAAAATTGGGGGGCATGGCCCTTTTGACCCCCTCTGGCTACGCCTATGCCTAAAGCTCTAGCACTAAAACCTTGCGTCCGCAAGAGCGTTGCCGCTTCCATGTGGCTGTACCTTGCATGGCACTTGGCAACTGAAGCAAGGCCACCGTGATAGTCTGCTGAAGTGGTGAAGGTAGGCCTACTTCATTTGACTGCGTGTAACTTTGTAAATACCCACGGATGACGGCTTTCACGCATATTCGTTGTCATGTGAGAAGATATACTTTGATATTAGGATCACACATCCTACTGTACCTCACAATACACTACAGTCCTATTCCAACTGGTTGATTCCATGAACAAATCTACTTTTTGAAAAAGACAAGAAATGTTGATACAACCAAAGATTCATTGATACTGAAAAATTATCATTCAATTCCTTTGTGTTCACAGCCAAGACATATGTCATAGCCAGTAATCTTTGTTTTTCATGTACCCTTCACATTACTGGATTATTTTTTGTGTTTAACTTTTCAAATTCATTGCAATATCTGAAACTTCCGACTGGCTGACTTGAATGCTACCCTCTTCTTTCCATCTTCATCAGGCTTGTGTAGGTAACTATGGTACCTCAACATGGTGTCTGAACTGTGATATTTATTCATGGTGTGTATTGTTCAAATGTGTTTCCACCATGGCATGTATGTCATGTTCTTTACCTACCCACATCCTTATTGTTATTGTAATATTGTGGATGTTGCATTGCTTTTTTCTGCCCAATCTGCATTCCTGTTCACTTTTCTCATCTATATGCATAACTCATTTCATCACCAACTCTTCATACATTGCTGTTATCTTTGTCATGATTAGTATTATTTTGACATATGGTCTTTCTTGCCTTTGGTAGTTGAGGTGATAAAAATGCACCCTTGCAAGAAATGGAAAGAAATCTTTTCAAAGGGTTAATTCCCATATTTTTAGCATATATGTATCAGTCAAATTTTATTCATTATTCTGTAGCATAATTGATATTTGCTGAGTGCTCACATTTTTGTAAAAATGAGCAATTGAAAAATAGTTAACTCCTGAACTGTCAGTCACTAAGTCAACTATGCACAACTCTTGAATCATTCTAACACAAAAATTGTTAGTGATTTCAAAGTAATAGCCTTGTAGGCTCTCTTTCACTGTTATTTTGCATGGATTTCACAGCAAGTAATTCCCAGATGATACAAAACAATGGATTTTATGAAAGTAAATTTTACTGCTGTTGATCATATTCCTGAAAAATTGCAATGGAAAGTTGGTGGACCTCCAAAACAGTTCCTTCTTGGTGAAGATGGGTGAGAAAGAGTCTGCAATTAACGTGTATTCATAGTTTGCCTAGGACTATCTGCCAACTTTACTTGTCTACATTGTAGTGAAACAAGCATAATTTTGGTATTTGTTTCACGTCTGTAAAAAAATCAACATCAGTGGGGGGACAGGGGAGGCATTGGCCCCCACTGGATAGTGGATTTCAAAATGTAACATTCTACTATAAAACTTTTAGCAAAGAAAAGCTTAGTTGTTAAGTAGGTGAAATAATATTTCTTAGTTTTAAGTAGGTAAAATAATATTTACCATTTTTGTCCTCCCCCTGGAAAAATCTTTTTGGCTACCGTGGAAAAATCCATTAAATCATGGACCCCCGCTGAAAAAAATCCTTCTGACGTCCATGATTATACCATTATTTTTGAGGTGGTTATTTTCCCTCATGCAAAAATCTGTTTACAGCCCTAAGACATCAAATTGCCTCTTTTCATTTTGAGACTTTTATAACCTAGTCTGTGCATGTATACATGTAATGTATAATTTGTCATGATGCTACATCCAAGTGCATGTGCAGTTATAACTTCATTTGCTGGTATGATGGTTTGGACTTACCCTCTTGGTCCTTTTGTTAGTTTATTTATTTATTTACAAGTTTATTTTACTCTTTGCTATCATGGGTCAGTGATGGGTGAGCCAACTGCTTTTGCAGGAAATTTTTACTGATAAAGGATACCCTGGTGGACCATTGCTTTTTTAAGTGCACACTATTGAACAACAGTTTTTTCAGTGCTTCTTTGTGACATCTCATATTTGGGGACAAATAACCTAAAAAAATTTGCACATTATTTTTTAGCAATTTTGCTTGTATTTATATGATTTTGCCCATTGTTTCTTTGACTAACCCCAGTGGTATACACCATAAGTCTAAGCAAAAAACATCAATAATAAAATTAAATTTGTTGTTGGAATCAGTTGTCTGCAGTGTTTTTATCAGCTTAAATTTATGAATGACTGTTAAGCTTGCTGCTTTTTTCATTTGTCTTGGTAAATTTCATCCAGTGGTAGGTAACCCATGGCAGATAGGTTGAAAATAGTGGGCAAATGCCCAAAATGTCCTTAGATTTCCAGCATTCCATATTCGAAGATGATATATTATGTTCTAGCTACAACTTAAACCTTATCTCCTGCAGATTCAACAGAATTAACCATGTCTTGTGCAAACAACAACCCAAAAAAATTCAATCTTTTTAGTAGCACACAAAATATGCGAGATTGCTCATTTCTTACTTAATCCATTTTTCAGTGTCCACATTCAGGTTTTCAAATTGCCACCTTGTCAAGTTTAGTAGCGAAGACTTAAAATGTGGTTGTGTTGAAAAGGATGTTATTGTTTACAGATCATAGAGAAAGAAAACACAATTGTGTGTTTAATCATTTGATACATCCATTTTAGACTTGGAGTTTTGCCCAACTTTGACACGGATTTCTGGAAAAACACCTACTATGATCCGCCCCTGTGTGCTTACAGTGGTCACGTTTTGGGACTTGACACTGCTGAACAAATGTTTATGGCTGAAACCAAGTTTAAGTTTGACCCCAAAGTTAGTTTATTGAAATTGCATTTAATACGTTGATAGTATATTGTGAAACAAATGAAAAAATTTGCATGCATGATTGGTAATTGTTTTCTCTCTAATTCACTTACTTTGATGTTGTCTTTCCAAAATATTTTTGCTTGTGCTGCATTTTTTCATCAGTGTTGGTTTTAATATCGTGGGCTGTGTCAAATATTTTAACTTGATGTAGTACTATGCTGCAGTTCTGTTCATTGCATTAAATTCTCGTAGACAAATGTCCAGGTTTGTTTTGCCATAGATAAATAGTTTGTATTTGCCTTTTGGTGCTAGAATTGATAGTGTCAGAGAATATCTTCTAATATGGGGATTTTCTGTCACCATCTCACTGCAACATTTTAGGAGTGTTTGGTGCACTGGGTGAAATGCAAAGTTTGGTGATGTCAAACGGTTTGTTGGAACAAAGTTTGTTTTAGGATGCAAGTCTTTTTCACACTGCAATTTGTAATCCAACTTTTCTAATGTTGAATTTTGTAATGTGTGCATTGAACACAACACACACACTTGGTGAATGCTAATATTGAAAATCTCACTTCAGGGAGAAAAGATAACTACCTCTGCCTCTCATGGCAATCCTTTTCAAGCGTTTGAGTTGCACTTAAATTAACTTACTACTTGCTTTTTCTAGGAAAAATATTTTTAGCAATGGTTCTTCTGCAGTTTTTAAAAAATGCTAAAGGGTGAAGTTGTTACCTTTCTAAGTTTTGATATTTTTTGAAGACAGCTGTGAGTTTAAGATAAGTTATAAAATGAAAGCGAAACATCCCTGAGGGTCCAGTTTGCTGAATCACAAGCAACTGTGCTCATGCTTTCAGTTGTGGTAGTTCACCGCACCAGCGGAAGCCGTTGGCAGGAGACAGCAGTATTAGTTTATTTGCTATGATATTGTACACCGATGCGGTAGTAAACACTGCTAGAACAATTCGTAAAATGCTCTGACAAAAATTGTTATAGATTTTCGACAACACACCGCCGTGCAGTTAGGCATAAACTTTGTCAGTTCAAATCGATAGATATCATTAATATCAAAACATTGAAGATTTTAATAAAGAGTAATATGACAGCTATAGCTACTGGATGTCATTTTTCTTGATATAATATTGTGCAAAATGTTCAATTCCCTAAGGCGGACTTGTTAGCTGTAAACCATGGCATAGTACATTATTGTAAATGATAACAAACTCAACTATAATATAAGATTTTGACAAACGCAATATGAAGGAGGTATCAAATTTTCAATAATGAATGAGACGCACTTTAGGGATAATTTAGTTTTTACCGATTGTACATGAAAAGACCACGGCCTATTTTACTGTCAATGAAGACGCCTAGGTATTTGACGCATTTGACTCAATAACACGTCAGTTAAACGTATTTGAAAAGAAAATGACACGATCTGGTTAACTGTGTTTCTCCAATGCCTGCTGGTTCGCATGTAAGGAAATTAAGAATGTTTTATTGATATACAACGTATCCACTTGCCCACTTTAAGAACTTCAAAGTTCACCGAAAATTGCAGATCGTTCAAGATTTCTTAAGAAAAATAAAGGTATGCATCATCAGCGTAAAGTACTATGGTAAATGTTGAAAAGCTGGGCAAGTCATTTATGCCCATAATAAAGAGAAGTGGCCCTACAACGGATCCCTGCGGAAGGAGACGTGCTCCATAAGTAAACAATTTTGCTGTTGCAATTTAACTCTGCGTAATTGCATGGCGTTTTTTCACTGCTTTTTCACGAGATGCCAGCTTTTTGTTTCATGCTTACCAGTTTTTTTGCAGTGCATCCATGCAGGGACGCCGAAACAACAGTAGAGCAGGGGGCAGCAAATGAGTTGGGGGTAATAAAAATTTATAAAAAAAACAAAAAAATCGTTACCAATTGTGTTTGTTTCTGTTCATCAACAATGCTGACCTCACAAACAATAATGTAAAAAACATTTTGAATATTGTGTGTTAGTGAATAGCTGCAATAAACTTGTTTGAAGTCGGTCCTGATAAAACATGAAATTACCTATGATACTGTTATGAAAAGGCACCTCCGCCCTCGTTGCCACCTTTCTGAAAGGGCAGTGGGGAAATGTCCCCGTTTCCGGCTTCCCTGCATCTATCCTTTGACGCAGGCATTTTTACCGATGTGAAGGTAAAGTTCGACCAAGCTGGAATTTTCATTTCTCAAGATGAACAAACGTGGATGAAAGCAGGAGTTGAATTCGCTGAAGGTCAATCCTGGCACAGTGTAGTAGTTACAAAGGGCAATTACTCTGATTGGTCGAAAGCAAGTGTTCCTTGCAAACCAGGCGCTGATGTGCATCTGAGAGTTTACAGGTGAGATAATAGCAATCATGGTATTGAGTGTGAAAAAGCCTGTGGTGTTGTTAAAAGTGTTTGTAAGTGACTAAATGACACAACTTGGATAGAAACAAATCATTCCGACACACGCACTTTATACGCTTTCTTCTGTAGGCCACAATTAATTTGAAAAACGTTGCTTGAATTAACCAGTGGGTGACGGTGGCTGGAGCTTTGTTGCACAAGTTTATGAAACGCGCCGATGCCTCACCCTCAGCAAGATGCTACTGTTCTTGTGAACATTCAAGCACAGTGCGCCTGCGTGAACATAAACCAAGATATTTATGTCTGTACCATGTGTTGGTACAACTAAATGTCTATTTAGGAGGCCTTGGTTGGTCAGAGTGACCCCATAATCAGTCCACTGAGAGAGAAACTGGGCCCAGGGACAAAACTGCTGACATTCTGCAGCAATTTTAATTATCCCTGTTGATGTCACTAAAAGTTACCCAACGTGTTAAATGCTAAGTAAAGTTTCAGTACATTTTACCGCGCATATTTGGTTTCCAGAACAGCAGGCTACGAATTTTGAGAAAGACAGTTTAAAGCAAATTTTGCAATGGCATACATTAGACATAAAAACTTCAGCTAATCTGAATGAAAGCAATCATAAGAAAATACGTAAATGGTGCTTCGTTTCTATAATTTTCCACGGAAAGATGCCCTTTAAATATCTACTTCGTTTCCTGAAAGTTCCACTTGTGTAATAGTTGCCTTAGCACTAACAACATGTCCTGGAATTTAAATGCCGATGTGTAAGTCAGCTAGGCAGTTGGCAGACATGCGGCGATTACATCACAAATGTAATCGATTACGATTACATTGAAAGTAGTCACGATTACAATCGCGATTACATTTGCCTTGAAACATCTTCAGAACGAAAGCAAAACCCATTTGCGTGGTCTGATGCAAGTATATTTTAAGACAACATACGATATGAATAAATGCAATAAACGAAATTACTAATCTGCAAGGACGAAGCACCGGAAAAAAGAAAAAGCACACTGATTGTTCACTGAAATATTCGTGCAGTTAGCAAACCAGTGGCGTAACAAGAGGTTTGAGCTAGATGGGAAACTTAGCTAAAAGAGGCCCACTGTCTTCTGTAGGTGACCTACTAGTCAACACTAAGAAAAAAAACTGGGAAATAGTGGTGATTCCGGATGTGAATGGCTATACCAAAACCTCATATCAGCAGAGTCGGAAAATACCTCGAAATGTAAAAAGACGACAGCCTACTAAAAACCAATTAAAAGAATAAGTGGGGACCTGGTTTTTACATTTAGCTGGCCAGGGGAGTCAAATCGCCCCTCTACCCTCAGTTACTCCACTGCAACAAACCCTTTAAATATTAATTCAATAAAAACAAAAAATGTTTAAAATCTTTGTTACAGTTGATAAACATCAACGCTTCAAATAATTCATCAGTCAAACGACATCTATCAGGTATGAACATTCGTCTAGCAACGCTGAAAATTCGTTTATTAGCAACTTCAACATTTCTTACTATTTCTTCTAACTGCAGGATATGATCGTCTGCAAGCCAGCATAGCACTGTGCAGCTTTAATTTGAAGTGAAATGAACAGTGATGCCAATATAGCTGCGCAACTGTCTATTAGACCAAAAGTCAATGGTCAGCAAAACCTCACTGGTTTCCTTAAGCTTTTTTACCAGTATCTGGTGGATCACGGTTGACATGCTAGTTATCAGTGTTGTGGAAAGGTATTTTCGACTTATATTAAAGTTACCCTGCTATACTAACTATACACATAGCCTATTCCAGGCTGGTCAACCTTTTGCACGCCATGCGCCAATTTTTTCAAACGTGAGTAGAGATGCGCTATACCGTCGTACATTTCTTGTAACAATGGTACTTCACATCATTAGCGATTTACCAGGTTATATAATCAAATACAAATGGAATCTATGGTAACGCAGCAAGTAAACTTTAAATTTACTTATTTTTCAATGAGATTTCAAACATTTCACCAATTTTTCAATGGTTAGAGTTAAATTTGTTACTGAGAGCAACCGAAAATTTTTCAGTTTGAAGCAGTCAGGCGCGACCCTCGTTTTTCTGCTAATCAATTTCATGGACGAAAATGCTTATTTGCGTATTATGTCGTTTCAAAACGACATATATACAACTTGAGCGAATTTTCTTATTCTGGGAATTTTCACAAGGTAAGGATCTCCAGAAATTAATCACGTCGTATGTACCAGGGACAGAAGAAAGCGCATCAAAATTCGTTTCAATATCAAATTTGATTTGAAGTCAAGAAGTTCCATTTATATGTTACTTGGCGTTTTCATTATCTTTTTTTCACTAAGTGTAAATAGGTTTATGAATACCAAAATGCAGTCTTTTTCTTTAGCAAAATCACAAAAGTGATTTTCAAATTAGTCTCGCAATAACTTGATCTTTTTTTCTCATATTGCCATTATCATTCAATATGCTCCATTAATCGATCAAAATATTGGAAAGGCTTACTATATTACGATTACAGGTACTTCAAATCATCCAATGCGCCAAAATTTGGCGCATGCGCCATAGGTTGGCCACCCCTGGCCTACTCCAACACTTACATTCATAAGTTCACTCTGAATATATATAAATAAAACCAACACGTCTCCTCGTAATGTCCCTCTGTTCTGTTGCCGAAGTGTGAACCCGGTTTTAAGTAAAGCTCTTGTTTTTGTTGCTACGTCTCACTGGACTCACTACGTTACTTATGGCGGCCAACAGGAATTAAGGCTAGCTGGAACAAAGCGAGAAATAGCTACAAACGCTGCGCTTGACCCTGACTATCTGGATTTAAGACACACAGACGGGCAAATAGCCTCCTCTGAAGCATAACCATAACAAACGATGATAAAGGAGGAAACCCAGCCACCACAATCGCGATTCATCGCACAGTGATGTTGGGGGAATATTTCCAAGTTTAATCGCAAAAGTAATCGTCAATTATGAGTAACTTGGCAATGTAATCGATTACATTTCGTTTTTGGTCAGTTCAGTCGATTACGATTACTCATAAAACTGTAATCGATTACGATTGACGATTACCTCATGTCTGGCAGTTGGCTCCTATAAAAAATGCACGTGGCTAGATACGACCGTGTTTTCCTCCAACAGAGGATTCGAAACAACAGTCGAAACAACCGGTTGGCAAATATGCCATTAGAGATTCTTGCTTAGAATTAAAAAGAATAAAATCCAGTGCGAAAGCAATGCAAACAAACAATTTACAAGATTGTTTACGCGCGGAATAACTTTCATGTCATTTCAAACTCAAGCAAAAAAATTGTGTTGAACCGTGGTTAAAGAATAATTTTGGTAAATTGTTTTCTTTGTTTTTTGTAGCGTTTTACAGCGCTAAAAAAACAAGAATCTGTTTACGAACAGAAAAAGTAATTGCAATCCGTCCTTTCAACGTCATTTTCAAGTGAAATCAACAGAAACTTTAACATAAAGATTCAGAGATATTTGTAATTTATTTTGGTTACAAATTTATATAAATGTTTGCTTGTGAGAAACATGAACTGTACCTAACTAGGCGACCATTTGCTGTTTGAATGTATACGACGTGAGTCGCATTGTTACCCGTCTGCAATGACACTTATCGTTAATTTAGCCAGAAGACTTTTAAATCTTGGAAAACTTTTTGTCCGGTTTTTCTTAAACCAGCTGGTATGCAGTTACAAACATCGCGTTATGTTTGGAACATCAGGATATATTTATGTTGTAGATGCATGCGCACATAACATTTACTGACTAATACAAAGTAGAACAGGGGTTCCCCAATTTCACAGCTGCCCGGTCGGGTCATTCACTGCTTAATTCAACGCCTTGGTTTGTCTGTCTTCTCAGATTTTAATGAAGTTATCTCCTTGTGAAACAGCTTCAAAATTGTGGCGAAACAAAAAATGTTAGTGAAATCGGTCAAGCCGTTATGAGACATTTTAATTTTCTGATAAATCTGAATTGTTCAGCTACTCTTGAGTGATTTTAACTCAGTACAGCATCCCCCCTCGCAAGATAATATAAGTTTTTTTATGTTCCATGTTCTTCGGTGTGCTGAATATAAAACAAACCCTCTCACATTCGTAGAATCGTGTTTTCATAGAGAAAATCGAGTTTTGGATGTTCATATTCTGTAGCTGGTCATACGCTTCGCACCTCACCGTTCATTGTAACCAAGACGTCAAACTGTCTTTGCAGACCTGTATTGTGAGGATAATTTTGTTTGAAAATAATGTAACTTGCCTTTCGCCATTAAACGCAGTTTTCTTCTTCCCTAGTAAAAGAGCGTTGGTGCTCACTCATGCATGTCTTTCAAGGAAGAAAACAACCGTGTCATTAACGGTTGAACTTCGCCTGAGTGATTTTGTATCATGTTCAGTAGCTGGAACAAGAAGCAATTTTAACCATAAAATGCTGTATATACTGTAGTTGTAGTTGGTCTTTTTAATGTGGTCTCCTACAGTACACCTTCATCGTGTTATTACTTGTTAAAATCGTTGTGGATATTTACATATTTCTAGTTGTTGTTCACTTTTACAAACATGCAGGAAAATTTTAGCGAAGGCATTTTTATGGACTTGCTGGCTGCGAATTATGTGTTTATGCATATGCATTGCACAGTAAAAAAAAGGACATGACGCATGCCCAGCTATAAACTTAACTCAAGGACGGATCCAGGTGAGGGCGATTGCCCCAATCGCCCCCCCTCACCTAAAACCTACGAAATTAACTTTATTCACCACGATTTTGTAGAATTCGGAAAACAGCGTTCGTGGTTTTAGGCAATTTTGTCATCCATTGTTTTGTC
>Ga0210059_1016908_pt1 | contig 10475 bp, 10 predicted proteins | sample Ectturendosymbi2_FD_188042 | JGI IMG/M metagenome (GOLD analysis project Ga0210059, IMG submission 188042) | Ecteinascidia turbinata endosymbiont from Florida, USA - Sample 2 (SPAdes) (version 2) | ecosystem: Host-associated > Tunicates > Ascidians > Unclassified | place: Key West, Florida... | reverse complement strand
CCCCCCCCTTGTCTGCGCCTTTGAAGAAGCAATATTTTATCCTAAAACAGCAATTTCTGCTGTAAACTTAAAATTGCCTGTTACAACTTCTCTATTGATCTTAATAAAACTTAGAACCATATATTAAACACTGTTGTAGATACATGCTTCCATTCTGACGCATTTCTGGGTTAAACAATTTGAAATTTTGGAGCATAAAATTGGGATAGACTTAACAGTTTCATCAACACTAAAAAAGCCTTCAAATTTGAAATAACTTTCCAATTCAACGACAAGGCTAGAATTCTCTTGATCTTGTGCTCCAAATAGCCTATATGAACAAAGGATTAAAGCCATGAACTGCATTAAGTTGATGATCATAATGAGTCAACCACATGCTCAAAACCATCATTAAGTTCACATATGAACGATAGGGCAGGAACACTTGAGAACAAACGTTGACTCAATGACAGGTCCGACTGAAACGCTTGTTGCACAAAATCTACAAGATTGCAAGGGCTAAATAATTACTACACACTTTAAACGTTACATTGAAGTTACTGCAGAGTGTTAATGAAAAAGTGATGAGAAACTTCTAAAATTAAAATCTTACCAAAAATACAAAACACTTCTAGCCTACAACATTATCATTCATACAACCGAGTGCAGCAGTCTTCAGATACAGTACGAGCGCAGCAGATACCAACAGTAATCAAAGGGTTATCACTGGCTGAAACATCTGTAAAAAATCTACTGACTGCAAGGGCTAAATCATTACTACACACCTCAAAGAAAAAAGGCTGAATTGCCACGGTGTTACTGTAACAATGAGTGATATGAATACCGACCAAAAATACAAAAAACAAAATATTCACTGAAACTTTATTTTACAGTGACAAACCAAAAAGTGGCCAAAAAAATGGACAAATGTGTTTTTTCATGGCCAGCACAGTTAAAGAATGGCCAAATTTTTCGAAAAATGGCTAATCTGGCAACCCTGGCGCAGTTCGCTCCTTTGCCAGCAGAGGCAAGTTGCGAAACTTGCTGGCGGATTGTTGTACTCTTGGTCTTTATTACGTAACAATAACACGGCAATAAATCTTCACATGTTCTCTTTAAGTTTTGGGAGCAGGCGTTTGTTTTTCCGCATGTGACCAGGGCTCCCACTGAGGCTTTTTTCCACCTAGATCTCTTTTTTTAGTCAGCCTGTGTCTCTAGGTTATTATGGAAAATCGCGTGACATCTATGTTTTTTGAAGTGATAAACTCATCAGCAACTTCAATGTGTTCAATAATATTAAGATAATTTTACATTACAGTGTTTACAAGCGCACATCAGGTGAGAAAGTACGCATATCGGATGAAGCAGAACGTGTTCAATCGGTTTCATATTTTCATATAAGATCATTGTCAGGATTATCAGTGGTGTGTTTATTTAGGGCAGGCAAGCGAGGCACTTGCCTCGGGCCCCCCTTTGCAACTGTAATGTGTAAAGTAGCCTACGTTGCTTTCAAAGGGGCCCAACAACAACTACAATGTATAAGTGGGCTACTTTGCTTTCAAAGGGGCCCCCAACAGCAGTTGTAATGCGTAAATACCTTGCTTGCAAAGGGGACCAAAGTAACTGTAATGCACTTTTCTTTCAAAGGGCCCCCTAACTTCCTGGCAGGTTTCTCTTTGGAATCCACCGAACAGAAGCACGGATCTCTCCAACGCAAAACAAAGGTCTTCAATTGATCTCGTCGGGCGCCTTTTTTGGAGAAAAAAAGTCAGACGCATCTTCAGTTTCATTTGATGGTGTCGAAACATCTGTGTCCGAGTTTTCAAAGATTTTGCTCAGATTTTCGACAAATCAAAACTTTTGGGGATGCGCTTCCATCCCCTGCACCTACACCACAGCCTTCCTCTTCATTGCTGAGTACTATTCGCATCTCGTCAAAAAATCAGTCAGCACCGGGCAGTGTTCAAGCTCTCTGAGCGCAGGCTTGGAGTTATTCTCTGTCCTCAGAATAAATATGAAGAAACGCATTCTTCGTCACGAGATTTCACTAAGAAGTTTTCTGTGGGATTCACTCCAACAAAGCTCTGTGAGCTGAACCACTGGTGAACCCTACTTTTACTTTTTGCAACGGCAAGAGGTCCAAAAACCCTCGAAAAGATGTATCAGCAAGATCAAAGGCTATCTGGCCCTAGTTCTCGATACAAAAGCCTTATCGAATGACTGAATAATTCCTGGTTCACAAATCAGTTCAAGTTTCCTTAACACTTTTATAGCAAGTATACGAAGCACCGAATCTGCGTAACATACGTATACTGTACAATGTACAAGAAATGTACGGAACCTTACAAGCACTGGGCACTAGACATGATTTTGGCGTTTCAATGGTGGGTTTCCGGGTCTTTTTACAGGTGCGAGGGGAACACTGCACGGAAAAGCAGACGGGGCTAATATGTAGCTTAATTACTCCCGATTATCACAATGTTACGGGGGTGAATTTCGGTTCGGCGCGCGAAGCGTTGTGCCTGATATCGTGAACGCATTTCCACCAGCGTAGCATTTTGGTGAGAAAAGTAGTATCGCACAGGAAGCGCGCCTGAGAGAAAACAACGATCTAGGACGAAAAACTGCAACCAGACACCGTGATTCGGACAAAGGACGCCGCGTGGCTTTCAAAGTGTGCGTGCTAAATGACGAGCTACGACATACGAGGCGGCGCGGATAAATTTTCGAACACGCAAGATCGTACAGGGGGAGCAGCAGCAGCAGGGGGCATTGCTGTACAGGATGCAAGCAGGGACGCAGTAGTTTCAGGCAGATTTCACGCAGTGCCCTTGGATATCATCGCAGTGCAGAAAGAACACACGTTATCTACAGTAATAATCAGATCCGGCAATCGGTATGCACTGCGTGCGCGTAGTAGTGATGACAATTTTAAGCGAGAGATGCGACATCGGAAGTGCGACCAAATCGATTTAGGAAACAGTGACGTGGAAGGGGCTTCCTGGGATATGGTCCTCGCCCCACTTGACGATGAGCAGGTACTGGCCGGGCTCCTGGGCCGTGTACGTCACGGTGTACCTTCTGTTTCCCACGTGCTTCACGTAGACCTCCTCGCATGGCGTTTCCGGGCCGTGGACCCCGACCAGCAACATGTTGCTCCCTGCGGGCACAAAAATTCGCTTTTTTGTAGAAAGGATTTCAGCCGACGATCGCTACACGACGGACAAACATCGGGAGTTTCTGCGCCTCTGGGAAGGCGCTGAGAAACGATGGACTAAAATAGCACAAGATGGTAGTAGTACCTTGCAAACCGGCTGGCAATAGGTTTGTGGGTGAAGATATGAAAATCGGTTCTGGATTGAAGGTTTTTTTTTATTTAATCGCCTGATTATTACGTCTTCAAAAGATCAACTAGAAAGAATTACTTTCTCTTCATCAAAACGTAGTTTTACAACAACAACATGTCTTTCTGACAAGACTAACAAGTAGTTGCTTCCGACACAAATGCAGTACAATGCAGTGGTATATACTGTTTGTGGAATAGAAGGCTCGGGAACAGGGTTTTTGAAAAAGATTGCGAGGTTTCTTTTCAGCAAATTTACACAGTTCAGTTTTGTTATTTTTTGATTTTTCATTTTGGTGACGGCAATTGGCTGCAGGCCGAAGCCTGGAATTTGCTTTTTGCCGGGGCGTTTGAGGTGAACGTTCTTGCCCAAGGACTACGTTGATTCACTCAGTGGCCGTGGACCGAACACCCAACCTTCCAATTGAGAGGCGGACACTCTAACACTGAGCTATCGTCGCCCTAATGTTGTTGAAATGCGTTCTTCACGGTCCCAGAGCTTGATCAGTTGTACAAAATCACTGTGACGTCATTTGCGAACGGATGACTACTCGCGCTCGACACTTACATTCGGCGTTTCCTGGCGACACGCCGGAAATGAGCAAATCTTCGCAAAACTACACGCAGTCGCGCCATATCTTGCACTGTGCACACGAACGAGCTTACCTGCTGTGCAGCAGTCAACCGTGAAAGCGTTGTTTTCGCCGACCTTCGCTCTTCGCAACCCGGTGCCGTAAGATCGAACTTTGGACGCGTCTGATTTGAAGCGGTGCTGGACAAAGCAACAAACGAATGGTAAGAAGCAATATGTATTGCTCTTAACTTTTTAATTTACGACAACGACGTTCTTGTTGGGAAAATAACTTTTCAAAACCGTTCCACATACCGAAGGCTTGCCGTGCTTTCCAACACCAGTCACGCGAACAGGGAAGGGGCTTCCCGGGATGTGCTCGTCATTGAACTTGACGCAAGCTTCGTAGTCGCCTGAACGTACAAAGTCACGCTTCAGAAGATATTCGACCTAGCAGTCACACTATTACTAGCTGGTAGCGACACGCACGAGATCTATCTCCTCACAAGCGCATAACAGGCGACAGAGCGTAAGCATTTGCAATTACAACAAGCAGTTGGTCAGTGATTTCTTACCTGGCTCGGTTACAACATAAGAAACACCGCAAGATCCATCCTTCCTGTCTTCAAAATTAATTTCTGCTTTCGACGGGCCTTCGACTGCGATAGACAGACCACCTGCCCCGGCCTCTCGCGTCCAGATGCTGAAATCGGCTGAAATTATAAAAAATAAAACTAATTAATAAAAGTTTTCAAAGCTACATTTCAAATTTTAACAAGTATAGCACTTGTTTGACAATCGATATGTGAAGTAATTCCGCCATAAGCAACTACAAAACATTATAAGTTCTCGCTTCATGCAGCCTCAAGACTTAGACATGTGACTTACCTGGTACATTCACTGTTGCTGCTTCCAGTCCTGGTCCACCGGCTGTAACTTTTTTGGCGCCACCTTCGCCCAGAGGACCGACAGTAAACTGGAAGGGACTTCCAGGGACATGGTGGTCCATGTACTTCACGCTCACGGTGTGCACCCCCATTTCCTGTGGTTCAAAAATCCCCGGTAATCATTTTATACGCGATCGACCGAATGACTGATGTAATCACCAACGACACGACGTTACAGAGTAATTCTTCGATACTTACTCTGGGAACAAATCTGATGCTGAACGTGTTTTCCGATGTCTCTACTATCTCCGCGTCTTCCTTTCGTCCACTTGGACTTTTAACCTCGGCCTTCAAATCAGCAACTCCGGCCCCTGAACATTCAAAGTAGGATGTTGTGAGACCGGCAGGATAATTTGCGACGTCTGATCTGACGGTATAGCATCATGTCAATAAGCACAACACTCGGAACGCATTTCTTCGACTAGTATGAGAGACACGACAGATTGTTCCAAATACATTCCCAGTCTTGATATTGTCTGCGTTTGAATCGCAGCCCATTTAAGGTCACCCCCTCAAAGGAATTCATTCATGTATGAGACACTGCAGGATAATTATTATTACACAACAATTACCGATCATCTCACTGCGGATTGCAAAGACGATACAGAAATAGAAAAAAACAAGAAAGGTTACAGTCAAGAAAGATTTCGAAGCAGTTTTTTGAAAAAGGACAAGACGAAAGATAGTTGTGCTTGCCTGACTGTTTGAAAGACTGTTCGAAAGTACCCAACTTTGACTGTTGAGTGAACTGAGGCACAAAAGAAGATTGAGACGATAGAGAGATAGGGCTGCCGAAGCTCTCCTGCACAACCCTGTGCGTTTGAGCGCCACCAGACGGAGAGCTTTTATAAGAAGTTTGTTCCGTTCTGCGGTAGGATCGGCTGTAGGAGGAAGAGGAGCGTCCACCACGAGCAGCAAGATTCGGTTTCCAGTTATCTGACGGTGCGAAGGGAAAGGTGGAAGGTTGAGAAATGAAGCAGCGTGCTCGTTTAAGAAAAGAGGTATGTCGTCAGGCAACAAGTAAAGACCGGCTTGATATAAAAGACTTTCGCTCGCACACTTTCGACAAACGGAGTTGGGCGAAGCCTCTTACCTGGGATTTTCAAGTTGAGGTCGCAGGTGCTGCCAACAGAGGCCAAGGATGGCGCTTTCTGTTGACGTGTTATGCTTTCTGTCACATAATCTTTGTTCACGTCATCTCCTAAAACAAGAAAAACATGCCTTAAACGAAGAACTCACTTACCAAGCATCTTGTAAACCAGGACTACGCGCAGTTCTTATTCGCTTAAAACCGCTTATAATAAGTTTTAACACCACATTATAAACGCCAACTGACCTGTGCATTTAATGGTGAATGGTGATCCAGGTACGTGCTTGTCGGCAAACTTGATACTCGCGATGTACTCTCCTGGCTTTTCGGGAGTGTACTTAACTTTGCAAACACCATCTTCCATGTCGTCGCATGTGATGTCTACTTTACTCGGTCCTTCAATCGACAAACCCAAACCTCCGTATCCTGACAAGTAGAATTTCCGAAGTATTAATATTTTTTTCTGCTTAATATCATTACTTCATTTTAATTTGTGTGCAACGATACCCTCTTGCAGTTGCCAGCGTATTCTCATTTTTATTTTTTTAATTATTGCTGTTTCCAGGCGACAGAGGCAGACCACAACTTAAAATTGACATCGTTTATTACCGGGGAATATGTACAAAAAACCAACGTGAGAAACGATGAAAAAAATTATTTTTTAAAAATCCTTACCTATGCCCAGCTTTCTACAGTGGAAAACGTCAGCAAATTTTACGCAACTTAAAGACCATCCTTTCGTCATCAGATGCTTATTTACTCTGCACTAACATTCTTATGTGGCCTACATGTCTGCGTGAGTATGAAGTGGCGTCCACGGAAGGCACGACAGCATAAGCGTTTCACTCACCGGCTTTCCGTGTGTCCACATTGAACTCGGCGCATTCACCGGCGCTCGCCTTTTCAATTCCATCCCCGTAAACCTTCACTTTGCTGGCGTCGCCAATCTCAGACTCTCCAACCATAATGCGGAACGGGCTGTTCGCCACGTGCCGACCCCGCTTGGTCACGTTCACCAGATGCTCACCGATTTCCTTCGGCGTGAACGATATTCCTGAAAATGTGAAATCGAGTGACGGTCAAAAAATGTCGCTTGAAGCGGTTATATAGCGAACAATATATTTCACCTGCCGGGAAACTTGAACGAGCGTGTGCAACTTACCGATATGTCCATTAGGTAGCTTCTTCAAGCTGCAGTCCTCCTTGTTACCCGACGGGGCCACAATGCTGGCTGAGAGCAATGAGAGGTCTCTCTCGTTGATCTTGAGCGCGACATCACTGGTTGTTCCATACGCCAGCTTCGACTTTCTTTGGTCGGGTCCACCTGATGTTATTATTAACGCACGATTAGACAACCTTGTAACAGAAAAGGTGCACAGGTAGCTTCACTAATCCATCCGTTCTATTATTCGGTTGCGCCTAAAGTGAATCGAACTTGAAGTCAAAATCGCTGGTCGGTGGTTTGATTTTTTTAAAATGCGATTTGCTGCGAGGCTAACCGACCTGATATGTTCGCAGTGAAAGGTGATCCGGGTATGTGTTCGTCGTCGAACTTGACTGTGATCGTGTATTCGCCGGGGGCTGTGGGAAGATAAGAGACAGAGCACGTCCCGTCTTTGTTGTCTTCGCATTTGATCTCAGCCTTCGACGGGCCTTCGATCGCAAGAGCGAGCCCGCCTGCGAAAGAACAGGACCCGTTTCGTTGAGAAACAGCAGCTGGATGTTTCACACGGAGCTATTATGGAACACCGTGCGACGCACAAGAGACTGCGCTCTTCGTCCAGGTTATTTGGAAACTTTCATGTTTTTAGATTTAGGTTCTTTCTAGCCCATGCGCTTTTGTAGGCGGTTTGTTTGCACGGCCAGATGCGTGGAGTTACATTTCTCTCAAAAAATGAAAGCAATTCAACGCGTGAAAGCTGCACGTTTAAATATGTATGCACTAACACCATGCCAGTTATGGCGTAACCGCGCAGCGATTAGATTTTGAAGCATGCTCACCTGCACCAGCGTCTTTTGTGACAATGGTGAAATCAGCAGGGCAGTTCACTTTCCCTGTTACCAGGCCAGGCCCGTATGCAGTCACGTGACCAGGAGCGACGACGTCGGCATAGAATCGAATGGGACTTCCTGCACGCAAAAGAATGAGCCGGTGTTTTCGCAAATCACGTGAGAAGGCTGCCGTCATGCTACCCATACAAATCGCTTGGCGATTTTGATTAGCTGTCAGGTTTTGTGGGTGACACCCGTCAATTCAAGTTATTCTCGTTTTAGCGCGTCGTAATGCAGCAGTCAAACCGTCGCACAGACTCAACGGTTAGCAGTTGCAGCAGCTGGTCAAACTGTATTTTGAAGAAAAGCAATGCAAATGTCATAAACAACCACGTTAACGCCCAGTCTAACTTGGAGTCTTACACGGGATGCAAGAAACAGACTGAGCAAGTTTAACAAAACTTACCGGTATGAAATTACGTTTGCTGAACACTGATGCACAAAAAAACGCATGTACCGCATGTGCTCTTCATAACAACTCTGAAAACAAAGGAAGCCCTCCCTCGAATAAGAAGGTTATCATACCGGAAATATGTTCGTCATCCAGATATATGGCCATCTCGTGCAGTCCTTTCTCGCTCGGGTTATACTGGACAGAAATGGTTCCATCTTTGTTGTCCTTGATCACCGGCGTCTCTTTTCTGCCACTAGGTGTTGTAACCTCACCTACAGCATTTAATAATGTTAAATCGAGGAAGCTGAAGTTTTGCGGTCAAGTCTCACCGCCATGATTATTAGCGGTTGTTTAATTAAAGTGCGCGAAACACAAATGACAAAACGTTTTATTTTAAATGCAACACGTCGACGCGGATCGTCGTGAACTTGTTGCCTGAACAACTCGCCCAATTGTTTTTGAATAAAGAGCTCTTTTACAACAGCGACATTGGGCGATTTTATTGTTCAACTTAAAAATACAAACGCTGGTCCATACTTGACAGTTTTCCCGGTCTGGACGGGACGTCGAAGACAAGGTAGATGGGACGAAGCGAGTCAGGATCTGCGTAACCGTCGACTTGTTGTTGCACAGCCTGCAACGATTAATAACAATTACATTCAACATTGGATTTCGATTTTCAATGCTTCCTTTGTTCCCCAATCAGGCAATTATGCTTTTTTCTCGTAATCACGCAGTGGTATGGTTAATTTTTACTACATAAAAAAAACTTTGTGCTGATTCCAAAAACATCAGGAAGTGGAGTTGCGTTGGCACAGCAGACGACCCAACGACGCGCAAACGTATCACTGCACTTCAAACGCACAAGACACTGATTTACAAAACATGGGTAGACACTAGGAACGCGTGCGAGCAACCCGACCACTGGAAGCAGCAAAGCGTTACCTCATCCGGGGCACCGTTCATCGCCGAAAACGCAGGTGCGGCCTGAACGACTTGAACCATGTCTTCGTCAATAGGAACTTGCTGTTGTTTCTCATGCCCAGCCTGGACGTGCAGCACACCGTGAACACACACGCGAAACATGCAAAACACTTCGGCGACGCTTGGCTCGCAGCCAGACGACAGTTGGACTGCAGTCTGGATTACCAACCGTTAAATTGGTGTCAAGTTATGGCGACGATCAGATGCGAGTTTTGCAAACAGAAATGCTGGCAGGGACGCTTGGCGTTCATGTGGAACTGGTGAAATCGAGCTGTTCGCTCTGTAAATAGGGTGACGCCACACGAGACAAGCTGTGGTGATGTTACAGCGCAAATTGATGATTGAACTTCACGCAGCATAAGCAAATCAACCCGGCCGTAGACAAAAATACTTTTGAAAATAATTTGCGATTGCAGTATTTTCGCGAACTCACTGGCACTGTCCTTTTCGGAACGCAAAGCACGCGCAACCAAAACTATTTATAGACCATAAGACAGGGATCTCGTTTCCTTCCCTTACATAAGGGCATTTGATTGGTCGACCAAACATGGCGGCTCAGGTGACACTGCAGCACTGATAATGCTTGCCGGGATACACAAGCTTTCAATAACTGAACATCCAAACTTTGTGCGTGGATGCAACAAGTGATAGAAAACGTCGAGGCCAGCAAGACCCAACTTTCAAGCAAGCACAAAGTGATGCTGGGCGTGTTTCGATATCGTTTCGGATGTCTCGACTTCTTTCTCGTATGTTTCACCCCAAGGTCAAATTTGGAAAAAACTCCATTTTACAAAGAATGTATGACCTGCGTTCCATGCTGACTTTTCGTAACTTAAAGACGCATTTGTTTGTAGCATAAGATAAGGCATAGTAAAATCGTTTTGCACATCACTTGTGATAACTGCAACATACAAGAAGTGCTTTCACGCGTATTATCACTTTCAATATGTAGATGAATGAAATGCACTTCACGATCGCGTATCATGGATAAAGTTGTTAGAACTTTCTCATTTTTCTTTTTTATGGTACTTTGCTATTCGGTGGCTGTCGTGAAACAAACAAACACAAACGGCATGCTAGAAAACAAGAAGTCAAAAAATGCAGTGGTAACATTG
>Ga0210059_1016907_pt1 | contig 10475 bp, 6 predicted proteins | sample Ectturendosymbi2_FD_188042 | JGI IMG/M metagenome (GOLD analysis project Ga0210059, IMG submission 188042) | Ecteinascidia turbinata endosymbiont from Florida, USA - Sample 2 (SPAdes) (version 2) | ecosystem: Host-associated > Tunicates > Ascidians > Unclassified | place: Key West, Florida... | reverse complement strand
AGGTGGGGGCGAAGATTCGGGCAAGATTAAAAAAACTTTCAGGAAAAACTTCCCGATATTATTGGGCAAGTTGCTTAAGCAGATTTATCGCCCTGCAAAACTTTTCTATTCGTTTTCCTCACAGTGGCGCAAAACTCCGGGCGAATTAAAATGTTGTCCCCCCACAAAGCCAAAGTTCCCTTATGCCTCTGGTTAGAGCTGAGTACCATAGTTTGTTGAGGCGCGTCGCTGCGCGCTGTAATCACGAGCGTAACGTAGGGGGCAAGGGGCACAATTTCCGGGCACAGAATCACTATAAGGGTGCCGCTCAGGCTTTTCGATCGCGACAAAATGGTGCTGTGACCAGGATGTCGAGCGGCAGGTGCGCAAAGCTTCACACTGTGGCAGGAAGGAACAATAGAGATCAAACGACGAGATCACTCTATTATTGCTTGTTCGCGCCACATATATGTGGGTGTTGTTCTTCGCCCACTTCCCGTTCGTGGTGAATGACACATTCAACGCTACGCCATCGGAGAGGTTGCAACATTACCTTCCGTTAAACTTGGCATTCATCGTCGACTAGACTACAACTGTCTATCCAAACAGATGATAACGTGCGGAGGTATATAAAACTTACAATCCGTTGAAAAAATGGGAAATCGTGCAAAAGTAGAGAACACACTTCAAGTGCGAGATCTGCTCGCTTTGGCGATCTGAGCGATAGTTATAATGCATCTAATTCTAGCCTTGATCGTTTAGACAGCCACTGTCAAAGTAGTTTTTTATGGCGTTTCGCAGGAACTTTTGTTCGAAGAAATAAATATTAAAATAATCTTTATTTTGGGTCAGACTCATAGTACAAATCAAGACCATGGGGGTACTCAAATAACACAAAAATATTTAGTCACAGCGCGGTGCAGTGCAAGTGTTCAATGATAAACACAGACATCATAGGAAGATGGCAAACACTGAAACAACGCACCAGCTATAACTGCATTTACTCATCATCAAATATTAATCCGGCAGTGGGAAGAAAATTGAAGACACTTTAACGTCAGGTTCTGAAATAAATGGCTAAAATCGTCGAATGGGGATGCTCACAAAAGCATGTAAATTGTTTTGATCAAGGTTTCAAATGTTTTCGCAAGATATTTTTAGCTTGTAACTGACAACTGCTTGTTTTCACTAAATGTAAAGCAAGATGTGACTGTTGGTATTTTACTAGTTTTATAAAATCAATGTAATTACGTACTTGGCTTGCGAACATCCTCCACATGGCGGCGATGATAGAGGAATCACACGAAAAAGCAAAAATCATGAGGAGTCACAAAGCACACAGATGGTTCAGATCGCAATGCATAGGCAATGCTGAAGAGAATAGACACCAAGACAACACATCAGCAACTATTGCATTTGGTTATCGTCATACAGAGCGTTAAATACTGTAAGAAAAATTGCGATTTGCAAAAAGCATCAGACTTTAGAAGTGATCGGATAAAAAAAATTTGTTAGTGATTGTCATCGGCAAACGAAGCCATACAGATAATTTCTAAGCAAGGCATCAAAGACCCTGACATAAAAAGTTGGGCCTAATACGGAAACGTGATGTTCGTCAAAAGAATTCAAATTAAAGATGACGAAAGCATTTTGAAGCCTTCCAATGCTGTCATGCTTCAATTTAATCAGCTTAACCTTCTAGAGGAAGTGAATGAGGCTTATTTGCGATTTACATTCTTAAGCAGTTATAATATTTTAGATGAAATCGACCTGGACATGTCACTAAAAATTGCAAGGGTAGAGAACAATTCTCCGATTGTCGAGGTGAACACATTTGGAAATGTCTTGGTTGTTCTGACAAAATGTGTCCTAACTGTAAATGGAAGTTTTCTTTGGAAAACCATTTTGCAGCGGATGAAGTTTGCCCTCATTGCACAAAAGAATCTGATTTTGATAAGATAAAATTTGCCTCCAATCTAACTAATGCTGAGGCTTATTAAAATAAAATACTTCCACAAAGCCTGTTACCCTGTCTTTTGATTTCGTGCTGAGTTTCCTTCTCCACCAAGTCCAAGTGTTGACATCGATTTTAGTGCGAGGTCTTTACCAAAAACGAAGCAAACTCCAGAGCATTCCAGCCAATTTCGTACATGGATTGTTCCAAACCCGGACTGTGCTCCAGATTTAACACAAAGGAACCCTTGTTCTGGCGTTTATCGCTGATGTAATCAGCAGGGCACTGATGGACAAAGAGAAAATAGGCCAACCGATCTCCTTCAAAACATTACCGACTCTGTGAGAGGTAGATTTTTTTATCTGTTGACGCAGACGATTCGAAAATCTTTATGGTACAGCAGTCAGTTGGAAACCTTCGAGTTCATACAATTTAAGAGGTTTTTGGCCGGACTAGTGCAGCAGAGTGAATTAGAGTTTCAGCGTCATGCCGGGGGAAGAAACAACAAAAACAAGGCCAATTATTCAGTTGTGGCGCTGCAAAACTTTGTCGTTAACAGTGCCAATTGAGTCCTAATTTATATTACAAATAAAAACTCTAGGTTTGCTGCAAGATTTTCATAAATCAACCGACTGGTCTCTGCTTTCTTCTTTTTGCGATGATTCAAACTTGCACGTATCTGTATGCAAGTAACATGCCTCCGCAATGACGGGTTTGATTCCATCAGCAAATTGTTTATAGGAAATAGATTTCACGTTATGCCACGCATCCTCATTTCTAAAATCTGCAAGTAATGCTGACGGGTGACACGTTCAGAGGTTAAAGCAACAGCAAAGAAAGCAAACAAGCTCAAAACTAAAATGTATAAATCAGAAAACAAGCTGCAACAAGTGAAAAACTGAAAAATATGTAAACAATTGCTTTTACTAGAAGTTCGAAACTTGACGCCAATTATCGAGCAACCCAACAGACCTTCTTATGGCTGTGTTTCAGTCATACAAAGGAAAGAGTTGATCAGAAAGCACTTACGAAAACATATGTTCAGAAAGCAGTTATGTTTCAGTGGTAGAAACATCTGTTCAACATCGGTTTAGAAAACTTACAATGTTCAATGAGGAAATCATCTTTTCAAAAAGAAGGTATCCATTTACAAAACAACTGCGCCTCGGTGATGCAAGCATCTGTTCAGAGAGAAAATATGTTTCGTAGATTGGCAGGAAAGTACGGCAACAGCTTCTAATTTAGCACGTTTCCCAAATGCGTTGAAATAACCCAACAACTAGTCTCTGACATTATCTGCTCGTGTGTTGTGTTCTAGTGTTGCTGCTCTTACTGTCAGTTTGGAACCCCTGTGAGTGACAACTTCATTTGCAGTTGAAATGATGTAGACGTGATGCTGAAGCTTTCTATTTTGATTGCGTTTTCGTAAATTTGAAGTTTATTTGACTTTTGTATAGAGATTTGTGTTGGACCTTTCCTAAAGATTGTTCGAGCTGTGCAAAGCAATGTAATATCCAGAAAAGATGAAAATCTCTTAGGCCTCCTACCCAGTGGTGTAGAAGCTGGGGAGCAGGGGATGCAAGCACAACCCCAAAAGTGTTGATTTGTCAAAATTTTGGGAAAAACCTCAAAAAATTTTGGCAAACATTTCGATAGTTATTGACAATATTCATGAAATTTGGCTTCTCTGTCATTGAGCAGGCTACAAGTAAAAGTTATTTCATAGAAAACACATTGAATATATGCAAAATGAACAAACTATATCTAGTATCTTGGTCTTTTAGTTTGTGAGTGTTGATGAATAACTGACTCATTTGAAAGTTTGGGCAAAAGTTTCAGTTTATTCATATGCCGTACACTGTAGTAAAAGAGTATGGTGTAAGGCACCTACTTCATATAAGTAGATACCATGTCAGGCAAGTAGAGAAAAGTTATTGTTTTTAATTTGAACCATAGTGTGCGAAAAAACAATGTGAGTGCTTCGATAACTATCAAAAATGATTTGTTGGCGTTGTACACGAGTTGCGTGTGTTTTATTGACGAGTTTTTTGTTAACTTCTTGAACATTGGACAGGGATCAGGAAATTTGAACTATGAGTGTGAAAACTGCACGTGGTATTGCCAAATGCCACGGGCATTGTAGAAATGGTTCGCCTCGTGCATGGCAGCACGTGTATGAGTTTTTTTTATTTTGTTTTGCGCTTATCACGTGACAAGTGACCTAAATTAATGATGGCAAAATTGACCATTCAATCTCGTGGATGGCCGCAGTTTCGGAAAAGAAACGTGGGTGACTGACTGCCGCTGTCCACCAAATTCGCGTCTTCACATTCATTTGCGCAGCAGCCAATGCACTACTGTTGCTGTATGCTGCTACAGAAGCAGTTGCAAGGAAGGTAGTTTTATTATTTTTTGTGTTCATATCATATTGTCTTAACACATTCACACGGAGTTTATTCGAAACTAAAACAGTGCTGTGTGATTGCTGGTTGAGGATTAGCGTCGCGCAAACGTTGTAGACTAAAGTTCTGTAGTGAGGCTGAGCGTAAGGCTGGTTTGCTACACAATATCTATATATAAAGCTTACTGTATTTTTTCAATTTTCGATGAAATCTTGAGGATGAACACTCGCTCTGTCGAAACAGGTTGTAACGATTTTGTTGTTTGAACGATCGTTCAGATTACAATATTATCAAAGGTTGAAACGCTGGAACTTCACCTTGCTTTATTTTTGAGAAAACTGCTTCTGGAAAGCAAACAGAAGAATATGGAAGGTACGCGCATAAAGTGTGTAGCTTTACTACGAAGACGAAGTTTTGTAAATTAAAACAATAACATTTCTTCAGCATTGAAATTAGCAAGTGAGTAAATTGTGTCTACACATCTCAATTGATATGATCCATTTCTAGGTGGCATATATGATGTTAAAGTCAAAACACATGTGCTTTCTGCCCTTGTCCAATCTTCTAGTCGAAACTTCCAGAGTTTTTGGAAGGACCTTTAAGCCCAAACAGTTTGAAATAATTAATGTGTGATGAAAAGTACTGCACGGCTGGTAATTATCAAGCACAGGTCAACCGTGGGATGACCTGAAAACGCATTCGTGCAGATGAACTTTCCAGAAATGTAGTAGCTTTGATGTCTCGTTTGAGTGATTGCTCTGCACAAATATGGCGACAGGAACCTAACGTGATGTGTCATTGGTTGACGTCACGTCTGGCAACATCATGTTTGTCTGAAATAATGTAAGAAATGTTGGAAACAGTCTTCACTACAGGCAAGACCAGTAACGTCATTGCTATCACGCCGTTCTAAGCACAATTTCTGCATCCAGACTAATACAGGCAATTTTGCGTTCTTGAATTAGCATACACACTTACAATAGAAATGCTATTGGCTGGGCAGTCATATTTTGTCAGTTCGCTTTTAAGACAAAATTGGACAAACATCATAGGTGTATTTGAATGTCATCAGAAACTGCTTTATCACAAATTCATTTTTTGAATCTTTTTGAGTCCCGATTGCTTGCAGTTAACGATTGAATGATTTTGATCAGTTCTGTGTTTTACTTTTTCCTGTGAACGCAGTGAAATCTGTTGCACACCCGTATTCTGCTAGTTTTAACGTGTGATACAACAACCTTAATATACAAGCTAAGGCTCCTTAACAACAATATACGATAACTTGACTTGATATCAAGCGGTTGAATTTGATGTGCCTCAACAAATGTTTCATTCACGTAGCATAAATAACACGGAAAAACAAAGTTTGCCCTGGGTGATACTTACTCGTTAAATTGGATTATACCGTTCAAGTCTAAAAATTGTTTGTTTCTGCAGTGGATTTTTTTGAGTCACTTGTATAAATAAATGATATCTATGCCAAACATAATAAAAAAGAGTTTATAACGTTCATTGCAACAAACAGCGTGAAGCATCGAATTTAAATCTACGTCAAAGCTTTTCGACATTGACTGAAGCTTTATACTTCATTCAAGAAAAATGTGCAGCTAGTACCTAAGAACCTAAGTGTTTGTATTTCTCTACACGTAGATGGATCAAAAAGGTAAATGTTATTGCTAAGAATGTTCGAAAATAATTTTTTGCGTCTCTGTGCAGCATTAGCTGTTGAGAAATATTTAGAAAAATTCTGTCACAGGAATTATAACTACTGAATTGCCATGTAAATATTTTGCATATTTTTCGTCATCAGATTGTAGAATGGACCATCATTCGTCGAACAAGTTGGATTCATTAAGACGGTAAAAGTTTTTTTTCCCTATTGTCATTTCAAGAAAAACAAATTTTAAACTTCCTACAAGGAAGAGATTAGGATTTCGCTGCTTTTAGTTGCTTTATTTTTGTGATCCAGAAGATTTAAACATGATTTGAACACCGTATGAAATGCTATTTACCAAACCCAGAGTCAGTGAACATGTCTTCAATTGGCTTAAACAAATAGTTCAAAATAGTCGCCCTCCGTTTCCGGTGTGGAAAAACGTTTGGAATTTTACTTATCAAAGGAAGTGTTGTTCTATTCACAAATCAACGAGGTTACTCCTGTGCGTGAACAAATCATGACATTTGCAAAAATATTAAGAAATATTTGAAAAGTAGCCGCAGTTCAAACTTCGTAAATGTGACTGAATTTCGTAAATGAGCTATCTTGAATATTAAATATCTATAAACATTTACCTCGATGTTATTTATCAACCATTTTCCGTGAAAGTCTAGGACAGGACATTGAAAGAATGTTTACAAAATTTCAGAACATCACCTGCATGGTTGTCATCACTAAATAAAAGTCTTTTGCAGCAAGATCTACGCGATAGCATATTAACTTTTTGCTTTTCACAGTAGAAGAAACGGCCTTAAAAACAGGAGAGACTTAAAAGAACAATGTGATAAATAATGAGTGATATGGACGTTTTTTTGGAAACTTCGCGGTTGTGAGATAGTGGAGTGTTCAATCCTTTTCCATGTGGAAAAGGATTGAAAAAAACTGGGATGTTTTTTTGCAGAGATGATGACCACTGCGACGCCGTGATTAAAGTTGAAGGCCATGAGTTCAGGATCCATAAATCTATGTTTGCACTTTACTTTGATTCCTTTCAAACAACTTTCACGGTGGAGGTAATAGTGCAAATACTTTTGTCAAATACTTGTAGGCATGCAACATTCATACAAAAAATTATAGAGCAGGGAAGCTCAAGACTTTTCCCGGAGGGTCACAGTTGATCGCGTGAACGCGCCTTCCTGCAAGGAATTCCTTCCAAATTTTTGCATGGTTAGCATAACCAGGTCATTTGTATTAGGGACTGAGGCAGAGATTCCATAGCGTCGGGTACACACAATCCGAAACCAAAGCAGCGCGGCATGTGCAATGCTTTACTGCCCGCATTTGGCTCATGGCCCAAAATTTGGACAACCCTGATTTAGAACACAAGGCTGAATTTGAAGCTGTTTTCTTTGCAAATGGCCTGAGCTTACTTGAATCTCGCTTTCAATACTTTCTGCGATAGAAACAGTTAATCTCGCAAGAGTTTAATTTATACTATTCAATGAAAACAACAAATGCCATTACTTGAATAGCTTCTATTGCAAAAGAGAAGCTGTCTTATCTTTGAATAGACTGCTAGGTTACGTTAAAATTCTATTGATTTTGCAAGAGCTGGTCACACATTTTTACACATGATTTCACTTGCGATGATTTTTACACTTTATCATTTTACTTGGGGTTGGGTACAAAATTGATCTTTAGCTGTTGCAAACTGGTCCAGCACAACAACCAACGAGACTTTTCTTGCTAGTGCATTTGCAATCTACGCTAGAAACGGATCTACAAAATTTTGTAACAATGGAAATCAAGGTCTGCTAAACGTTTTGTAAAAAATTCAAATCTCTCAAAAACCGACAAAAGCGCAAAACTCCCCAACAGGTTTGTTAAGAACGACCAATCTAAGGAACTTAAAGGAAAAAACATGAATTTACTGCACTCCTGCATAAGCGTGCTTATCTCGGAGTGGATTTTGATTGCTGACTAGCAGAAAATTGTGTTTCTCTATGGTTGAAAGTGTAATTATGCAGTTTTGATCAACCAAAGGTTTGTGTAGCGAATGTAATAGCGAGCTTAGACGGTTATCATGAAAAAACAACTGTAGATACGATGTGATTAAATTCAACTCATGAACCTCAACATCTCCCATGAAAACCACTAATTTCAATGAAAAATATTTGAAAGCTTATTGATACGAAACACGAATAGGCTGAAAACGAACTGAACTAACAAGTACAGTACCACCTAAGAGCATGAACTGAATCAAAGCTTACTAAGTTTTCCAGACAGCGGGAATCCAGACCAAGGTTTCACTCATCCACAAATTTTCTAGAAATCCTACAAATATTTCACGCTGTTCAAATCTCGGTCACCGCGAAAAACATTTCAACAATTATGATGAAACATCATCACATTGCGTGCATCCCATAGCGAAAAATAAAGAATGCAGTTTGAATTCGTCTGTTTTAAGAAATCTCAGGTCAGCTTTAATTTCCATACGCACATGGTAAAATAAGTGGTGATTTTTGAGCAAATGTCTGTAAAACACCTAGGGCGGCATTTCAACCTCAAAGTGCACACCCTCCCATCAATATTTTTTGATAACCATAACTTGCCACTGGAAAAGCAAGAATATCTTCATACGGCAGTCTAGGAACAAATTGCTGACTTACGAGCAGAAACATCTCCAGCCATCGAAAACTATAATTGCAAAAGATAATTGCAATATTCCAGTGATAAATTGCCAAAAATATCCAGGCGCTTGGTTTCCTTGGCCAGTTCATGCTTTTTCGTGGAGGGATAGTAATGTTCCTTTTTACATTTGACTGATTTGGACAATGCAGTTCTCCGCCTGCAAGCGTTGTGAACTGAACGCAGTCAACTCCTCAAATGTGCAGCAAACCACGTTTCGTTTTTTAAAGTGAAATAGGAGACATTTTATGAATTTTCCAACAATTTCAACCTGAACGCAGTCTTGTATAATGTGCGTGTCGACAGAGAGAGGGCAATGGTTTGGATTGTCCGGTGCCTCAGCTTTTTCATCTCAACTTAAACTGAAAATGGCAGCTGTTGCCGAAAATAATCTTAAATCAACTTTCAACTTCAGGGAATTTCAGCTATCATTTCTTCTATACCTCAAGATAATCGGTCTAGTAAAGCATTTTTTGCGAATTCATGGGTTTTGCGAGTACGTTCGATAGCCGGAAAATTTTGTAGCACGGGCATCGTATTGCACGCATCATTTCAGCAGACTTTCACAAAGCACAACAGATGGAGAAACGATTACTTCTCGTTGAGTGGGTAGGCACTGACAATGCCGCTTTGTCTATTTTTCAAAGGGCACCTTAACCTTGTTGTTGGGAAGCTCATCAAATTCCAGTGATTATTTTTTCACCAAGCTCTAGTCCGGTGTTCACAAAGACAAGCTGTGGGAGATTACCGGTTGTGAAATGATTTTAGAAACTTAAACTTTAATAGTAACACCATCGAATTAAAGTCCTTTCAGAAAGGTTCAGTCGCATCTGGATTACATCTTTTTTCACCTTGAGTATAAATGCATGTAACAATGTTTATATTACTTGTTCCAGATACAGGAAGAGTTCAACAATGTAGTAAATCTTGAAGGAATGAGTGTTGATGTGGTCAAATCCATCGTCGATTTCATTAGCACTGGACAACCACGGAAATGCATTCGACCTCATTAAGACGGCAAATTACCTGCACATTGAAAGTGAGCTGGCTTGTTTGCGTTGAACTAGGGCTGTGGAGCCGGAACTCAAATTTCTGGTTCCGACTCCTGCTTCAGACATCTGTTTTTTTGGCTCCGGCTGCAGAATGGTTTGGCCCAGTGAAAACTGAAAACCATTGTATTATTTGTAAAACTTGTTTGTCCCAGAAAATATGTCTATGGAACCGGAGCCCAAATTTCAGGTCCCAGATCCACTGTCTAAAAATTTTTTGCCCCATCTCCGTCTCCAGCAATCCAAAATTGTTTGGGCTTCGGCTCCACAGACTTGCTTTAAACAGGTTTAAAAAAACTCAAGATTGTGCATGTCAAAAGCTGCATGCTGCAATTGCAAACATTTTATGTTTAATATTTCATGCGAATTTTGGGCTTCAGGTTTACAATGTTTTGTGTTTCACGGGGTGATCAGCAGTGGCGATTCTAGCGTTCAAAAAGTGGGGGGGGCAAACTGGGGCCAACCAAAATTGTGGGGGGGGCAATACTAAAACCTTTGACTATACGTCAGTTTGTTGCTTTTTTGGCGCTTTTGTGGTTTTGCACAAAGTTCAACAACGTCTTTTTCCATCTATATCGAGACGAGACGAAAACCTGTCTCAATATGCCTATGATTGTTAGTAAACATCGCTTGGCGAAGCGCATAATGGTTCCAGACACAGTAACCTAACATTCTTGTTCTTATTTATACCATAGTGGGCTGAACACATGACTCAAAATATGCTTAATATGCGAAAATATTGCACT
>Ga0210059_1016906_pt1 | contig 10475 bp, 5 predicted proteins | sample Ectturendosymbi2_FD_188042 | JGI IMG/M metagenome (GOLD analysis project Ga0210059, IMG submission 188042) | Ecteinascidia turbinata endosymbiont from Florida, USA - Sample 2 (SPAdes) (version 2) | ecosystem: Host-associated > Tunicates > Ascidians > Unclassified | place: Key West, Florida... | reverse complement strand
CCCACAGTTTTTTATTTCTAGAATTGCCACTGGTGCTGTTCCGGCTCCGACAAAAATCGCAGACTCTGGCCGCAGGCGGCTCCGTGATCACCTCCGTTCAGTGACGTAACTAGAGGTTTGAGCCAGGGGGGATAACTTTGCTGAAGGGGCCCATTGGACACCGTTTGGGTATACAATAATTAGTTCTCCAAAACTCACGTTACGTATATAAGAGTGTTAGTCTTCGCTGTTCGCGCCACATGGGTGTATGACTTCACGCACACCCCGTTCGTGATGAATTGCACATTCAACGACACGCTAACCGTGAGGTTGCAGAAAGGGTACTCGAATAACACAAAAATGGTTATTCAAAGCACAGTACAAAGCATATGTTAGATTATAAACACAGACAACACAGGCATGGGCATCCGTAGAAATTTTTCAAAGTGAGGGCAAAGTCGACATTTGCTTGTCCTTATCAGACTGCTGACGATAAAATGCAAATGGACGTTCACATAACGTTTTACCACAAAGAAAATGCCACATGTTACGGAAACAGTCCCAAAAAATGCCCTTCGTTGGCAGCAGTGGTTTTTTCACACCGTATAAAACTAAGTTACTGCTGCATGTTGGCGGCTTGGCCAGTTATCAAGATTCGATGCAACGCATCAACAGAATTCGAGCTGAAATCTTCAGAAGTGATGAGATAAGTTTAGAAATTGTAAAGAAAGAGAAGAATTACATCTGAAAATGCAATGTGCATACCATAAAAATGCTTGCATAGAGTAGACTATGTCGAATTCAAGATCACAAAATGTTGGAAGAATTTAGAAATGATCACTTTAGCCTTACAGCATGCGCCATGATAAGTATGGAAAGCCAGCTGTACCAACAATATTTTTGTAGCTTGCTGGTATTGGTAAGCATGTTTGCCTTAATGACATAGCAATGGGTCTGATATACAATGTAACAGCCCAATCTTCAACTAGTGATCATGAAAAATGTTATTTCGCAGAAATTAGGACCGTTTTCATACACTGATGGTGAAGCCTGTCCATGCATGTCACATGTTCTGCATTTCCTTCCAGGTCAGCTTTCAGTTTGAGTTTGGCACCTATTCTGTTGATAATAGAGTACATTCTCGTTACCCCTGATTTGGAAACAGTGGAGGTGGTCTGCACTCTCTAACCTTAAACTAAGTGCAGCCTGCCTCGACCCTTTGTTATGTTAGCGCTGTTCGACAAGAACGTTGGACACCTTAACTTTGTTTACAATATGTTAAGGCCATTCTTACTGTCAACATCAAATGTTCTCATTTTAGTGACGCCGAGCTTAGTTTATTTACTTGGATCAAATCCAGTTTTGTATTTTGTTTTTTACTTTTTAACCTTATGAAATAAAAGTTTCAAGTGCGTTAGACAATACGCTTGTGCTGTAGATGCAGACCTCTGAGGCATTATAACATTATCAGTTTTTTGTTCCTTTTTGATTTAAAAGTGGCTGGAGTTTCTAAGATGAAAGTAGCATACTTGCCGGTCTTCAAGTTTAATTTAACGAGTCGTGGCTTGAAGACATTACCTAATAAGTAGGGCAACGAAAAGTCAATAAAGTCAAAATTTTTCTGTCATTTCTAAAGTTTATGAAACGTCCACAAACCAAATTTCACGCTCATACCATGAAGGCAGCGTTGCCATTTTAGCTGTTTTGCTGCTAGATCTAGCAGGTTTTTCTGACTGTTAGCTGGAAAATTTTCAATCTAGCAGCTAGCTGATTTTCTAGCAGGATTTTGAAAAACGTTTAGTAGGTTTAGCAGGTAACAAATTCCTGGCCAAATGTTCGTTCCAAAAATTTTTGAGATGAAAACTTTTAGAACTTCTTCATCAAAAAATTCTTTACCTTCTTTCGACGCTTCATATTGGGCAACATAAAGATCACCAGGCACAACTAGCTGCCTTTAGTCATTTGGATGCATGAATGTACCACTGTTATTACCACTGGAGTTTCTATTATGACGCAGCGAAGCTGCTTCAATAAGATAATTGCATCATAATAACAAGCAACTGGATGGCTTGGTGAAGCCTAAATGATTTGCTTCTGTGCTTTCTGAGTGTATTGGGTACGAAAGATTGCATTGGAAAAATATATTTTTATCCCACACAGTATGATTTTCTAGGTGGTTCAGTTCAGTGGTGTACGGCAGAGATGAGCGGACTGACAAATTTTTCCGTCTGAGTCCAATCCTGATCCGATAAAATTGAATCCGATCCAGTACTCTCCGTAAAATTTTTGAAAATCATCAGTCCGATCCAGTCCTGATCTGCCAATATATGAAATCATGTAGTTTGCCTCATGAGGCAAAATAAATACTGGAGCTATTTTGCCTTGAACCAAATAGGGAAGGCAAAATAGTGCTTTTGCCTCATGAGGCAAAATAGACAGTCTTTTTTGGCATTTCCAAAATTTGACAAGGAAGTGTCTATTTGGCATCAAAGGCAAAGCACTGCTGGAGTTATTTTGCCATAAATAGAATTCAATTGATTGGATTGGTCAAGTGACAAGGACGATACACTTGGACTAGCGCACGTTTCTTGTAACAAGACCTAAGTAAAACCCTGAACCAGTGGTTCTTAACCTGGGTTGGATCGAAGCCCTTGGGTTCGACAAAGCCGTTTCAGGGGTTGGACAAAGGTCATCTGAAAAATGTCTAAAATCATGGGACTACTGTAGAAATAAATATAAACTGTTGAATGATTTAATTTCAGCAACCCAATTTTACTTTCTGTTATACTGGGCAAAAACGGGATTTGACAAAAGCTTGGATGACAACGTAAAGGGTTCGGTGTGTTTGTAAAGATTAAGGACCACTGCCCTAAACTTAAAAGCAAAACCTAAATCCAAAACCTACAGTAAACCTAAATCCAAAACCTAAATCCAAAACCTAAACCCAAACTCTAAACGTAGAACCTAAACCCAAACCCAAAACCTGAACCCAGAACTTAAACCCAAACCTAAACCCAAAACTTAAACCTAAACTCAAAATCTAAACCTAACATCTGAACCCAAAATCTAAACTCAAAACCCAATCACTAAACCTAAACCCTAAATGTAAACCCTAAACCGATACTTAAACATACACCCTAAACGTAGCCCTAAACCTAAACTTTTTGAAAAAGTACACAAAAAGCACTCCTATCAAAGGTATAATCTCTACTATCTAAGCCAAAGGAAATGGTGAGAGAAGAACCAACGAACACTCGCACAGCAGGCATAGACACTAACCACTCAACTATGTTCACGTTGCTACTAGAACTTAACGTTGTGTGTGTTCAACGGTGGATACAGTTAGAATAGAAAAATAGTCCCAGTAAAGCTTTTGCCATTGATGGCGAAATAATCACTACTATTTAGCAAATCTGTAAAAGCGGATCACAACCAAAATTTTTGATATGTTCAATGATCACATTAAAACAACAAAAATTTTCTCAGTCCAATCCAGTCCTGATCCGCCAATTTTCAAAAAAATTGCAGTCCGATCTAGTCCTGATCCGGCCAAAATTGGCGTCAAAACTTCACCAGCGTGTTTTAACAGAGTGCTTTGAAAAGCACTTCGAAAAAGAGACATGGTTTTATTTAGCTTCTCAAAAAGAAACTTTTTGGCACTCTCCCACCTCTTTTGAATAAGCCTATGGGTTTCATAACAAAACTCCTGGAAAAACAGTTGAAAGATACTCCTTTGCAAAGTACTCCAAACCTCTCGTTGCAGAGATTAGGCGCTGCGGTTTCATCGGTGCATGCACATTTTTTGTTGAATTCAGCATAAATTTTAAACGGGGTAGAAGCAAATTGTTTTCTCCATCTCGCAAATAACATAACAACAAAGAAAGCTTAGCCACTGACCTCTTTGAACGGCTAAATTTTGAACAATCATTTTTTAAAACCGTTTTTTAAGGAACTGCTTCTTGCAAAGCTTCATAAAAAATAACCTATGCAAAGTCTCGAGACGAAGAGCTCGAGACCTAGGCCGAAATCCTTCGATACCGAGACGAGACCTGAGACCTTCGAGACCCAGACCGAGACTCCAAAAAACGGGTCTCGAGACCGAGACCAAGTCTCGAGACTCCATCACTAGCCAGAATCAACACCTTTGGTTCAACTTCCAGCGGTGAATTGCAGACAGCTTTGTTAATTAATTGGCTTTGCAAAACAGCAAAGGAAGTTGTAGGGTAACTACACAACTTTTTCTGTATTCTAATCTCAAGGTCACTGTCTAATCTCAAGGAAAAGTACACGACACGACAGCTTTCAGACATAAACGTGTTCACAACTGCAGTACACAGTTCAAAGCAAGTACAAGTATAATGGCCGGACCCGCAAATGTGGGCAACGTTCCACAACTACGGACAATTATGACATCACACACACAGTATGCACGTTCAAGACGATGTACTGTACAATGCTCGCTGCTGCAACAACCTTCAATTTACGATTCATATGATGACTGCTGGTTTGCTGAACACTGGAGCATTTCAGTATTTAAAATGTCAAGACCAACGGATTTCCAAAACTTATGGAAGCATTTGCAGATTCTGAAGTTCAAGAAATCTCTAAGAGGGGGCCCATTTTTCATATTTAGCTTGCAAGGGGGGCGGCTTGCAACCTTCCCCCCCGTCAGTTACGCCACTGTCTCTGTTTCGTAATTCTGTTCCAAACTAAAGAAGCTCCTTTCGCAACATTGGGGTGAATATTTTACGTCACACATGACTGACGTTTCAGTGGTTTCACTTTCATGACGACACCTCGCTGTATTTCGGATCAGAGAGGTTTACACAGTGTTGCCACTGCTAGGGTTTTTACACTAGATCAGGGTTTTTTCTGTTATATCTGGGGTTCTGGGGGTTTTATTGAAAATCTGGGTTTTTTTGCAGTGGCGTAGCAAGAGTGTGGGCTGCCTGGGGCGACCCTTGAATTTGGCGCCCCCGAAGCACATAAAAACAGGTATTCCACAGTGACTCCCTCTTAAGCCTTAAAGTCCCGCGCCCGCCAAAATTTTGGCGCAAGTGTGCAACGCTGTAACTTGCCACCCGATTGAGCTAGAGAGTTATCCAAACCATCCTCGGATTCAGCAAGTCTTCTGCTTGAAATCGAAAAAAAAAACGGTTTTCATTTTGGGGTTCGCTGGGGGGACCGCTGCAAATGGTGGTATTTTTGCTTTTTTTTGGCCACCTTTACCTGGCCCTGGACCACAATCCATTGGGCCATTATTTTAGCTCAAGATTTTTTTGGAAACTAGGCTAAAATCCGTGTCTTGAGAGCCCTTGAATGACTTTCTAGCATATCGGGAGCGAAAATTATGGCTCATAAACCAAAAATTGACCAAAATTTTGCTCCCTCAGAAACAACTCTGAGGGGGATTTCTCCCCAGGCAATAACTCGCCGTCAGATTGGGCTAGAGAGCTGTTCAAACCCTCTAAAGACTCGGGAAGGTATGTAGTTTGCAATAAAAAAAAACGTTTCAGTTTAGGATGTCTGGTTTTTTTTAATGCTTATATAATGATAGGATGTTTATGTTATTTTTGCTGACGTCAGCGTTTTTGCCCGACCTCCCTTTAAGACCCGCAGGAGCCATTTAAATGACATAATTTTTTTTTAGTTTAGCTGTTTTTGGTTACATTTCGGGACTTTGAAGGGTCCGAATGGGTTTGTAGCGTTCCTGGTTCCAAGATTAGGGCCAAAAAACATTAAAATTAATTGGGGAAATCCCCCAAAAGTATTGAGAAAAGCCCCTTACCAATTAGCTGTTTTTTGGCCTACCATTTGAACCAGAAATGCTAGAAACTCAATCAAGGGCTCTAAAAACGCGTATTCTCGCCTAGAATCCAAAAATACTCCAATCCAAAATATTGGCGCGTGGGATCGGATGAGGACGTCATATAATTAACCAAAAAAGATGCCCTTGTTATGATCCCATTGGCCCAAAACCCCCCAACCAAATTAAAAAAAAAAATTTTTATTCTAAACTACACGACGCCACTAGTCATTACAGGGTTTGAACAGCTCTCTAGCTCTATCTGCTGTCAAGTTATGGCTGGCCAAAGTTTGCCCTGAAAGGGCAAATTATGCCTTTTCTGAAGTTTTGAATTAGGCCCAAAACTGGGTTTTTGGCCCATAATTTTGGCTACAGATATGCTAGCAAGTCAATCAAGGGCTCTATAGATGCGGATGTTGACCTAGTTTTCAACAAAACTTTGAGCCAAAAGAATGGGTCAATGGGTTGGGGCCCAGGGTCGGTCAAAGGTGGCCAAAATTTTCAAAACATGCCTTCTTTGTGACGTCAGCTCCAGAAATCCCCCCACCGAAAACGAAAAACTTTTTTTTCGATTTTGACTACAAGACTTGCTGAATCCGTGGATGGTTTGGATAGCTCTCTAGCTCAATCGTCTTGCGAGTTATAGGATTGCAAAGTTCTGCAGAAAAGGGGTAAACCCGGGACCCAAAGGGTTAAAGCTTTGTATATATATATTAACTAATTTGTGCACAATTATAATATTACAGTTTTCTCACATGCTCAAATATGGTATGTTTTAAACAAACACAAAAAACTCAAACATTGCAAGTAACTGTTAAACAAAAAGCAAAAATGACATATAGGAAAAAATAGTTAGAAAGTGTAAAAAATTAGGACTATCTTTTTTCTGAAATGAAAACTGCAAGTTTCTACACAGTTACTTTTCTTGCCTTTTTGTTGGCAAATTCTTCAATGGCAATGTCAAAATTTACATTATATCTGTCAATTGTTGCTCTATAGACAGTGTGGCAAGATTTCTCAACCACAAGGTGCTCATACTAGATCTAAGTAATTCTTGATCAGTTTTAGTTTCGAAAAACTCCTCTCACAGGTAGCAACACTAACGGCAATTGTGAGGAAAATTCGCAGCATTATTACTATATTTGGACCAGAGTTTCCAAGGTCATACTTTTGAATAAACTGCAAAAGTTTAAGGAGGCCTTCTTTCTCTAGTACTGTGAACTGTACATCCGCAACATCGTATAACCGTGATGCAACAATAACGTTCTTCGTAAATGCACAACAATGAACAACAAGCGACGCAACAACTATCAGTATTTCTTTTTCGGCTATTAAGTGCACTCAACCTTCTGTACAAGTAACTGGCCTACATAGAATTTGAATGCAGCACGGTGATCTAAAAATTTTCATAATGACGTGTCAACATAGTGAAGCAAGAAATCATTTCCCCTGAAAAAAAACGAGGAACCCTCACGGGACCCTTAAAACTCATGTAACCCCAATACATGTTTTGCGGAACACTAGGGTTCCACGGAACGCCTGTTGAAGTATACTGAGCTAGATTATATTTATCCACACACACGGAAATCTATTTTGACGAGCACAAGTCCAACTACACAATTATTAGATTTACACAGAAATGTTTTTAGACCCAACAATGCGCTTTTATTCGCAGGTACAAAACTTAAGAGCACTTGAAAAAGCTTAGAGCTCACCACAGCTACACGTTTGCCCACAGCCATCCACCATATTCCTACTAAGTTCTATAACGTCATATAAGGACTACGATCAAACGTCAACATCGACCCAACACTCGATCAATCAACCGTGTAGTGCAGGGCTACTCAATTATTTTAAGAAAGGGTCCAGTTACAAATGTCAAAATTTTTCAAGGTCCGGTCACTCCCATAAAATCATGCAAATGTGACATGCCTTGGATTTTTCTAATAAAAAACGTAATATGAGAATTTAATACGATTATACTATATATAGATATACAAAATCCGGTAAATGGATACAGATATTAACAAACGCTGTCAGCGTTATTTATTGTTCTGCTGGTGAGAGCAATGGCATTTTGTGCTTCTTGGGAGTTACCTAAATTTTTGTTCCAAGGTAGTGACAGTGAATAGAATGTAATAGTCAAGGTTTTATTCGTGATACAGATGCGATACTTGTTCTTTATGAGCTCCTTTTTTGACAGTGCGGACTGAGTCAGTGGCGCAACTAGATGTTTAGGCCAGGAGGGAAAACGTAGCTGAAAAAGGTCCACTGCCCACTGTAGGAGGGTTGCTAGCAACACTCAGAAAAACCCTGAGAAATGGCGGTGAATCCAGATGTGGATAGCCATACTAAAACCCTAAATCACCAACAAATACTCCGAAAAACGCAAAAAAACTACTGAAAATCAAAAGAATACTAAAACTGAAGTATAAGCCATGTGGGGGCCCGAGTTTTACATTTACTGTAGCTGGCAGGAGGGGGCAATTCGCCCCTCCAGTAGCAGCAGGTAGACCCAAACACCATAAGAATTTCCACTGACTATTTGCGAGGAGTGGAAAAAATTTTGGAGATACCTTCCTTTGACAAGATGTTCTCAGGTGTGCCATCAAAAATATTTCTTTCACTGCTACATTCTATTGGAATTCAATTAATTGTAGTTGAGTTTTGGCTGCGTCCGCACCAGTGGTGTCAAGCTGCAGGAGCTCCGCTCCACCACTTTCATCAGTGAATGATGGGTTGTTGCCTACAAATATAAGCGAAGATGCCCAGCAGACCTCCGGTACCTATAAAAATTTCCACTTCATCTTCGGTGCACACATGTTCATGTGTCTTTTTGCTTCAGTTGAGAATTCGGTAATGCCTGTCAGTAAAAAGGGTTTTGAGGAAGAGCAGCAACTGTTTTCGAAAAGAAAGTCGCCAAACTGTTCGACAATGTTGGTGATCAACTTTACAATAAGTTGAATATACCTGGAATCTTCTTGCTTTTATTTTCCCCAAATACATCAGAAAATGACTGAGTTCGTTTTGAATGACTTGTTTGAAGATGTTAAACTTTTTCTGGAAAGGGCAAGTAGTAGTGATCAAATCAAGAGTGGTAGGCTATGTTTTTCTCCTTGAAGTATTACATTCAAGTCGTTGAGGTGTTACACCATGTCAGCCAAAAATTCAACAGCTTCCCTTTCTTTATTATTTCGTAAAAAAGCTGAAAATTCCTTAGCTTTTCTTCACATCTTGTTGAATTCGCGCAAAAAAAAATAAAAATTATTTCCTAAAGGTCCAAAATCTCTGCAAAACTCTTCCCTTACTCATGCATCTTTCATAACTGTGCACAAATAAATTTGTATAATTGTATTGTTTGCGGAAAGAAAAGGTTTCGTTGCTGTACTCTAGCATTGAATCCACTATTTTCACCAGGATAGACATTGTAGTGACGAGCTATTGTTGAACAATTATGACGAAACAATTACTTTGAACCAAAAAATCGTAGCTTTCCCAACTCAGGTGTGCACTGCAATTTAGCTGAACAACAGCTTAATCGACAATCACGCAGTTGGCGAGGAGTAAATGCTTTAGAAGTACGACCAAAAGCGCAAAATTTTGGGATAAAAATTTCTGGGTATAGAATACACCTTTGAGAGGCTGACGAGGTCCGGCCGTCGCCATCCAAAGGTCCGGATTCGGACCGCGGTCTGCCATGTGAGTAGTCCTGGTGTAGTGAATCAGTAAAATGTGACACCAAGTGAGTTGATAAGCGTGTTGAGAACCGTGTTGCAGCTTCATGTAAAAAAAGCCTATTGATACAACATCCGTGATGCACGATTGTTTATTGTTTGGCTAAGATAACAATCGCTTAAATACACATGCCATGGTTTAAATTACTCAAAATTAAAAACGTCCTTCAGCTGCGAGTAGTGTCCCGACATTAAAACCACTTTTGTTTCAATACAGCCTTTGCAGTGCCGCCCCCATAAAAGTGCCGCCAGGGGTGGACCGCCCCACCTTAGCTACGCCACTGATTTTTTGACTCTGGTCAAATTTTATAGATGTGTTGTATTACTGTATTTTCCATTCAAGAATACAGTAGTTTCACAGGCGTAATATGTGCAGAGTCAGTAGCCCAGTGACGTGCCGTCAAGGGAGGCAGTGCGTCCCCTACCATAATCTTGAAATGTTTAAAAAAATAGGGATCCTAAATAACAAATTGAATAAACATTTTTCTTTTCATCATGAAAAGGAGCAATTACTCTGTGATTCTAATCATTTTCACAGTCAATTCATCTGAATTTGCGTATTTCTTCTTCAAGTCAGGCGAATGTCACGAAGGGAGGCAGCTACTGCTTGTGCCTCCTCTCGCCGGGTGGCTTTCGCATTGAGCAGTCTGTCACCAACTGTGTTGGTGAGCGCGTGCCGTGCAATCAATCTGTCCGTAACCTTCATGTCACCTACAGTGTAATGTTTGTATACACTTTTAATATATGTACTCGCATTCTACACTCTAGATCATGTAGTTTACGTTGGTTAACAAATTGAATGTGCAGCGCTATGTCCGTTCAATGGCTGATGTAGCAGAACAATTACATTGTTCTCTACATGTAAAAGAACTTAAAGTCACAACAACCGAACTTGAAGGACAAGCTGGAAACTAAAGTATAAAACTACCGAACAACTGCTAGATTGTGCAGTTACT
>Ga0210059_1016905_pt1 | contig 10475 bp, 6 predicted proteins | sample Ectturendosymbi2_FD_188042 | JGI IMG/M metagenome (GOLD analysis project Ga0210059, IMG submission 188042) | Ecteinascidia turbinata endosymbiont from Florida, USA - Sample 2 (SPAdes) (version 2) | ecosystem: Host-associated > Tunicates > Ascidians > Unclassified | place: Key West, Florida... | reverse complement strand
CGCCTCCTCACCGGTGAGGAGGCGGTTGAGACGGACCCATGCTTTTCTGGACAGGGCCATTCCAGAAGGGTGGGTGCCGATGTTGGGGATAAGAGCGCCGAGTCTCGTAGTGTTGTCCAACTTTCCGCATTCCATCAGTGATCCGCCCAGAGCGCCGCACTTCTGCTATTGTCGTCAGATGAAATGATGAGCTGTTGTGTAGCAGGTATATATGGGTGTCTCGACTTGAGATGTCGTGCATTCCCACTCGATGGACAGGTGAGCGCTGAGTGAAACAGATATCCAGGCTCCATGGCACGGCGTGCTAGAAACAGTGTGGCTCCATTGCGACGAAACCCAGCAGGTTGGATGCCTGCGAGGAAGTCAGAGGTGTAGATGTTGAAGAAAAAAGGTGCCAAAATGGATCCTTGTGGGACGCCATTCTTGAGGCGTGGCAACCTACTCCGTTTGCCAATAGTGGTGGTAAGGGCGAAGCTGCGATTACCAACCAGCGCCATGATCAAGCGGACCATGGACCTGACATGTAGCAATCGCAGTAACTTGCAGGTACATGCTGCTTTAACTGCAGTAACTGATGTTATAAAAGAGATTGTTTGTTTCATAATCGTTTCTCTTTTCTTCACCGTAGGGAGTGTGAAATTTTTGCAAGTACATTTGTAATCTTTGTTGGGGAGGAATTGGATTTTTGGGGAGGTGTTTGGGTTTGTAAGGGGGGGATATGAAAAAAAATTGAGAACCACTGATCTAGACCTATTACAGATGAAGTTTTCATATGATTCATTGGTCGTTGTTGGATCAACAAAAACAGCTAAAATATGCCCAAGTTGCCAACATTTTTACATGGAACTTTCGAAGTGTTTTACTTATATTTTCTTCTAATGTATGTGATTGTATGTGTATTACTCGAGATTAGGCAATATTAAATCAAACTATTACTTGTGAAAAATGAAGAGAAACGGCTTTTTATAACCAAAGTAAAAAGCAAAACATACGTTTGTGATATTGTTTCTCGTCAAACTTCTGGCATTCTAGAGTGTTGTTTTGTTGAAATATAATTTTCAAATCAATTGTTACAACGAAATCTTCTATATTCTCAAGATGCTCTTAAGAAACTACATTTGAACGAATTTATTTACATGCAAAAATGCTTTCTCGTTTAAAGTTTGAACATAATACGTAAAATTTTGTAGTCTATAGTACGACGATTAGCTGAGCACCACGCAAAGTGTGTTCTGATGGTGGTTTTGTGAGAGGGCGTTTGAAACATGAGAACAAGTTTTAAGCTTGGTTATTAGTTAGCTGCACAATTTTCTTTGTTGCTCTGCCAATTGTTGCTCTGCTAAACCTCAGATTTTACATAAATATGAAACTAATCTTTTTGTGTATTATGGAACATTTTCTTTTGACCTTCTATAGATTACTCATTCAAAAATTATGGAAAATCTCTACTGCAGCTACGATTTTTGGTACAACTGAATGTTATCAATTCATTTTTCTATTTCCTTGGAAAAGTCAAGAAATCAAATTCCTCCTGGTGTAAGTTGGAAGAGGATCGTAGTAAAAACGTTTTTTTTATCAACTTGGTTTCAATAATAGAAATGGTAGGTGACGACAGTGAGTAAACTCTAGCTGGAAACCTGCGAAAAACTGTCGTTTGGAGGGTGAAAAAACTTTCAACAGATCAATTTTCTCAATGGGGGAGCCTTCAAGCTGAGCGAATTAAGAGTCTTGAGAATCAGAGAAAAGTTAATAAATACTATTTTAGGACCTTGAAACAGTCGTTAACTTGAAAATATTTTTATGCGTAATGGGGAACTAGCACTTCTTTTTGAAGGTTTATATCCCGCGTGACGACGAGTTTGACATGACTGTTTACTACAGAAATAGCCAAAATACGAAGAGGCGCGACCACATGCTCACGCGACTTTCTAAAGCGCAGAAAAGACACCACGACTGTCTTAATCGATAAACACAAGTCCTCAAAATTGTATTGCAACCGAAAACCGAGCAACACGACCTGAATATTTTTAATAGATGATTTACCAATTCCAACCTGTTTTCTGTCGGACAACCATGTCCAGCAAGTATATGATGTCACACAGATAGTCTAAAGGAAGCCACATGATGCCTTTATCAGTCTGAAGGTCAGTAAAGCATGACCGGACAATCACAAACAGAAGATTGTAAAACACGGCGATTGTGATCACCACCAACCACCAGAAATAAAATCCTTCCGCTGGATCAATGACCCATGAAGTGGTTTTAGTTTGAGATTTCCTGCAACATAAAAAAATCTCTTTATGATGTTATGTTACAAAAGTGCCGGACGTCTAGTAGGCTTCGTGAGACGACGAAGACCAGACCACTAACAAGTTGAAAGGGCAACAGCAAGTTCATACCTAAGTCAGCTTTTCAGTTTCAACCAGCCGTGTGACATTGTTAGAGTAGGTTGGCAATCAAACTTTTAAATGAAGTTCCAGTTTGACCTTGCTGCAGACTTTAAGAACATAAATATCTATCTTTTGCCTCAGCACTCTCCACACACGGAACAGAAAAATTGCAGCAAGAAACTATCAATGTTACAAATAACTCGCCTCCGCTGATGCATCACTATATCTGCATGAGAAGATACGTGTCTTACCAACAATAACGAGTCAACCAAGGTGGAGGCCGCAGTCCACTAGCGAAACCTGGCTAGCGCAAAGCGAGTAAATGGTATTTTGCTGTTTTCATCATCTAACTTTTACGAAAAGATCATTAGGCCAACTTTAACGGTAATATTTTCAGCAGTCATCTGCTACCCAAAACATCTATGGGAGTTGGATTTTGAAACAGCTTGATAAAACAAATACAATACTATAAAGATATTTTAGTTGCGGCTTTTCATGGAAGATTCGAACGCGCCACCGAAGAAACGCCAAGTTCACTAGTGCAACGGGCAAGCAATAACAGAGATTCCCCGCTCAACCAGGTTCGCTATGTTGTTGTTTGTTGTTCACTATGTGCGTAGCTAAATTTTAGAAGCACTTCCTGATTGCGTGCTCCAGGCATGTGACGCGATGCGCCGTCACAATATGTATTCAACCAGTCCCTTCGCCACGGGGGGCTTAGCCCCCCTCCAAAAAGCTCTAACCCCCACATTGAAATATGAAACACTGTAAACACTGGAGATTTTATCAAATTTGCAGAATGTCAAGCCCACCAGCATGAACGTAAATACCCCTATTGAGGACTTTTTGGCGACGGTTCTGTATTCAATCAGTACATGTGTTTGTAGACATATATCTGTTTTTCTACATTTTGTACATAAATATTGGAGGTCAAGTAGTCAAAGCAGAAAAACAAGGATATCATTTGCAGTCATAGATGATGAAGACTTTCTAACGCTTTGAAATTCTTGCGTTTTAATTCAAACATTCTCAAAGTGTTTCACACCAATAATGCCATACCGTACATTGCCATTTAAATCAGACCCCCGAACTGGACATCTCATTATTACAGGTTTTACAGAAACTGTTGTAACGCATTCGAACAGTTTTGCTACTCTTTTGGTTTACAGCACTTATGTCATTCAGATCTAACTGGAAGACAACAACTGAAACAAAACAAAAATGCAAAGAAATACTTTGTGGTGGGCTGTGTTTTCGAAACTGTTTCTTTGCTTTCAGGTTTGTCAGTTTTCGGTTGTTCTTGAGGTTTAGTTAGAACGGCATCAGACTTAGGTCCCATTTCGGTTTTGTTTTTCCTCCATTTTGTTGTCCATGCCTTTATTCTGCAAAGGATACTTGTTAGTATTGTTGATGGAAGTCAAAAGCTGGGCTGTTGCAAGCTCACTCATTTGATATTCTTGTTAATCCAGCTGAAATCAATCAAAGGGCTTTTTTAGCAAGGCAGTGTCGATCAAATGACACTCTCTTTGTGCTTTACCACTCACAATGTAAATGCTTAAGTGATTACTGCCCAAACAACTTGCATTCTTTAAAACAGTGAACCAAAAAATAATGCTAATAAACAAATTGAAGCTTACGCATCACAGGGTACTAACGTAAAAATAATTGCATCTCATTTTACTTGCGTTTACAGAAAACATGTGAAGCAGGTTAATGAAAATAACCTTGCGCATTAAGGCGAAATGTTTTCTTTGTTAAAGTTTTTAGATAGGTTTGCATCATGTGTACACATAAAGCTGTCTTTGTTGATATGCAAACACAACTGACCAGGGGCGCACCGAGGAGAAGTAAAGAGGAACACTGCCCTGGTCGCTGAAATTTTATGGGGCGCCGAATGTACAAAATGATGGTCGAAAGGTAACTGAAACCGTTGTTAAAAAAAGGAAAAATTTCGGAAAATCTACATAATCTCACAAACGTTAGCAGAAGTTCCACACATGGGCGCTGAAGACGTATTTTATCTCAGGCCGAACTTTACCTTGACTCGTCACTGTTGCTGTCGCACTGGATCGATACCAAATAATTTCGTTTTTGGACAAAACTTAATCGAGCAAAAGTAAGGAAAATACAAGATGCATTGCATTTGGCTAAACAAGTAAACAGCATATTATACAATGTATATTTGAGTGAAAAAGCAACTAAAGACTGATAACTCGGGACGCTTATTGCAAAGGGCCCCTCAGCATCCCAAACAATTCAGCCAGATGCTGGTTAACTCTTCTAATGTTGGTTTTTACCAAAAAACCCCGCTTTAACCTATGCTCAAAAACAACACAGCTGTATACTCCACTCTGCGTAGAACTGATTGAATATCAGGATGAAGATGCAGTAATAGTCTTCACTTGTGGACGCCTAGCACAAAAGATCGACGAAAAAAACTGGATAATGAGGGAAGTTCAGGCAAAGATGAAAATCAGACTTTTATTGTTTCGTTTCGGTTTTACGAGTTCCGAAGTTTTGTATGAAAAAGTTCGTTAAATGTCTGCTAAGGAGAAAAGATTTCCAAGGAAAATTTAGTATGTCAAACACGCACGCAAATCAAATATACAACTTAGTTGGATACGTTGTCATAATCGATACAATTACGTTTAAGGGCACTTGCCTCTTTTGTTCCTGAGAACGAAAAGAGCACCATACAAAATTCTTAACTTTAAGTGTGTTAGGAATTTTAAAATACAGACACACAGCTATGGTTTGAAATGAGTGATACACGCGCATATGCTACCAACTAATTTGTGAAAAGAGTTTAATTTACTTAATCGCATTTGCAACTGAGCTTCAGCTTTTTATTTTTGCTGGTTTTTATCCCATTCTATTCTACATTATCGCAGGCCGGATTTAACTGTGGCGAGGCTCTTAGGCTAATCCACTTGTGAGGCCCCATCTCCCGCTGTGACGAGGGTGAAATAGAAAAGCGCTAAGTCGAAAATGACGATATTGACGCTCTAAAAGTACGGTAAATAAATAATTTGTAAATCCTTATTGGAGTGCCCCAAGATCACTGCGCTTGTTGCTACTTTCGACGCAAAAGCGTTCAATGACACGGAATTGCGGAAATCGTGCTTGTCTGGCGGGAACACGTGTTCCCAAGTTACAAGATCCATGTTACAGGACTCACGTAAAATCCACGTTACAGGACTCACGTAATCTTGGATCGCATTTGCGCAAATACGGTCAATAGAACACTTATTCAACCCAAGTGGAGTAAGGGTGTGTAGAGCCCATGATGGAAGCCCTCCTCTGGAAAAAGAGCATTCCTCCACGAAAGACTGTGGCAATTTCAAATATTTGTTTCTTCTTTTAGGGATGAAAAATAATAAGTGGAGCGACAAACAAAACTAATAAGTGGAGCCAGTGGTATGTTTAAGGGGAGGCGAGCGAGTCACTTGCCTCGGGCCCCCCATTTTTGGGGGCCCCCCTTGAAGTGCTACGCGCGCAAATTTTCCTTATTTTTGATGAAAAACTTATTATTCACTCATATAATGTACTACAAAGCAGATCATTAGTAAGTACTCTGCTTTCAAAGGTGCCCCCAACATCAACTGCAATTTGAAGGTAATCTGCTTTCAAAGGGGCCCCAACAGCCACTGAAATGTGTAAGTACTCTGCATTTAAACTTCATTGAAGGGGCCCCTAAAAGAAACTATAATGTGTAAGTACTCTGCTTTCAAAGAGCCCCCAACAGCTATTGTAATATGTAAGCACCTTGCTGTCAAAGGGGACTCCAACAGCAATTGTAATGTAAAATTCCATGCTTTCCAAGCGGCCCCAACAGCAGTTGTAATGCGTAAGTACCTTACTTTCAAAGGGGCCCCAGTAGCAACTTTAATGTGGAAGTACCTTGCTTTCAAAGGGGCCACCAACAGCAATTGTAATATGCAAGCTGTCAAAGGGCCCCCCAACAGCAATTGTAATGTGTAAGTAGGCTACCTTCCTTTCAAAGCGACCCCACCACCATCTCCAGTGAGCAAATAAAGAAAAGCTTCAAACCAACTTCTATATCTAAAAGATTGTGGGTTAAAATTTCTTCCAAAAAATTCTGAAAAGAACCTATCAAATAAGAACAAATAGGCCTACTTATACCAAATGGTAAATTTTTATGCCAAATGATAATTTTTTATACCAAATGATGATTTTTAGAGATTGAAGTATTTGCTATATTGGTAATTTCATGAAAATGCCACAGATGAACAAAAGTAGTCTTGTTTATGTCTCTGAGTTGAAAAGATTAGACAAATATCTCATTTCTTGTTAAGTTGTACCTTAGTGAACATTTCCATCAGAAAATAAGACAGCATGCAATTGTTATAGCAGGGACCACACTACATCTTTTAATTTATAGGACATTTTTTTCTTAATTTACAAAGTAATTTGGTATTATTGCTGTAGCGCTGAAAAGACTGTTAATAAGCAAGCCTACATTCATACTTCTTGTCACGTAGCAGAAATGGCAATTCTTGAGTATTATGAATGCTCATTTTTTCTACAGATATTTCAGGTATTTGAGGTGGTTTGATTTAGCCTATGCTTGAAGCCACAGGTTATTTGAATCTTGACTATTCAATGATTGGTTTAAGGTAGACTTAGTAGGTGTGGCGGCCTGGAGATGGCGTCACATGAAAATAAATGGTCACCGCTAGATGGTGCCCATGAGTAGCAAGTCACTGTGATAATCACCACAAGCGAATCATCGTAGTTCACTTATCCCTATATAATGATAGTGCAACCTAGTAGTAGTAGAGTGAAGTCAGTGATGGATCTCTATTGCTGCTGGTTGCTTTCCTGTTAGTTAATGCCCCGAATTGCCATCTTTCTCTTGTGCTTGCCTCAGTAGTTCAAGGCGATGCAGTCAACTGCAACATAGGTGATGTTTAAACTCTTAGCCAGTGTAACTTGAACCGCTTTTTCATAGCACAGATTTGTTCAATTGTGGAGGCTACTTCCTGCAGTAGATTTCCTGCTTTTGCACATTTTTCAAACAACTAGTGTCAATGCAAGATGAGGGCAGCCTTGACTCATCCAGCCTCAAAGCTTGCCAAAACAAGTCTCTAATTGGATGCTTTTGTATGCTATGTTTTTGCAGTTAGAAGGATGAAATTTAAAGCACATTTAGTGCTTTAAATCTTCTTAGTTGTTGTTTATAGTTTCATGTATTCCCATAAAGACATGAATGTGAACAAATTCAGGATACCAACTACCAAGCATTTTTTCAAAGGGGGAAAGTGTGAAACTTTCAAAGAGGCAAACTGTACAGTTTATTAATGGTGAATGCAGAGAAAAGGGGCGCGAAAATAAAGTGGTGGGCGATGCCAACTTGCTATTGCCTGACGTTTAGCCATGTCTTTCCAACTTTCAGTGTTTTCAAAGTTGTGTATCATGAACACCCTTTTGCATTTTCTGCTGCTATATCAGTTTTGCCATAGTCTGAGGAACATATCCTTGGGTGACCGTATCTTAGGCAAATCAAAAGTGATTATCACGGTTGGCTGGTTATGATGACGTCATCAGAGGGCCCCCTTTAGAGTCTTGCCTCGGGCCCCCCAAATCTAAACCCACCACTGAGTGGAGCGACAAACCGGAGTTTTATTTGGCATTTATTAAGGTCTAACGATTCCTTTACTAAGTTTTTTTACAGTCTTATTTCTGTTTTTAAAAAATACAAACTCTTTTCACACGGTTCCTTTAGCAATGTGGATGTGACATTGCATTTAAGATCACGTTCATCTCTTATCCCGTCTGGACACCACTACTGTTTCTCAGAAGTAAAAACAACCATCTCAAAATGTTACGTTACAAAGGCTATTCTAAATTTTCTTTTCAAAACAATCGTAATTCAGCCAGGGGTGGATATTAGAATTTAGGGGCCTGAGGCAAACTCATAAAGGGGCGCCAATACATCACGACTGCAAAAGGTACATGTGGGACTAGATGGATAAAAGATTGAAATTAGATGGACAAAAAGAAAAACATATGACTTGTTCCAGAACTTATTAAATGTGGTTCTAGAGTGGTTCATGGACTTTTTAACAAAGCAATGCAAAAACTAAGTACGAAAGTCTCAATGAGGGAGGCTGGGCGAGGCGACCGCCTCGTTCCCCTCCCCAAATATCCATCGTTGCACACAGCATTGAGTAGCGACATACGCCGCAGCATGCTTTTCTTAGATTGCTGAAAACAAAAGCACACCTGAGTGCCGCTGAAGTAAGATGAGACCAGACGTTTGCACTTGAATTTGTGGAATCCTTGACAGGAAGGCAATTGCCAGTTGATTCCAAGGAACTTGAACACCTGCAGAAGATTGGATTATATTATTGTATACTAACACACTCAAAAGGTAAAACATAGTGCTTCCGTGGTGTTTAAGTTAAATCAAATGGTAGTTTTAAGCACAGGTAGAAGAGGATAAATGTATCTCACCAACCGCAATTTTTGTAAAATTCGAACAAATAGCATTCAGTAAGGCATTCAACACGTTGTGCGTAAAAATACAAAAGCTTGAACAATTTTTGTGATTACGAAACACCATCTCTTTTTAAAGAGCCTAAGGATGTTAAAATCGTATGGCGTAAAATAAATTTAGGGTAAACAATGCTGCACCAAAAATTTGAAACAACATTTTGCTAAATTTGTTGTGAAAATCTGTGGAATTTCTTAACATAAAAGTAACTTCTCAATTATCAACCACATATAGAGGTGAGTTTTAGAAATCGTTTGTATACCTGTACCGGCTTAACAGTTACTCCTGATCAGATGGGTGGCAAGGAAGAAGCAACGCCCCAGGCGCTGAGCTTTCACGGGGAGCAAAATTTGACCATTTGAGTGATGTCGTGGTTTGAAACAAGTAGATAATTTTTCTTGTAGTCTTCACTTAATTTTAAAAAAAAGTTTGGAAAATCCGTTCAATAAACCTTACAAATTTTTCCAAAACGTCTCCTCACTCCACATACGTTCGTCGATAGTGTTTTTTGCCCCGAATGTAAGTTTAGCATGTTTCGCCTTTCGTACGGACGTTCAATCTTCGAGATCGCTGCAAATTTTTGCCATACTCAAATAACTACATTTAAAGCACATTTACAAATTTGACGATGTTGATGGGTCTTATATTTATGAAATGAATTGTTGAATGGTTGCTCATGTAGTTTCATAAGCTCTCTTGTGGTCCCACTCAGTGTCGCGATGCACAAAAATTGCACACCTTTTCAGTAGGGCATTCTCATATATTTACAAATTGTTGCAGCATATTGCTACTATTTCAAAGAAGTTACGAGATTCTGGCTGTGAACGCTTGCACTACTGTCTTTAAGTTTAAGTGAACTTAACAGCGTTGATCTCGTTTCCTTCCACATGCGCAAATCTTTCACTTTTTATAAGAGATTTCTCTGGAGGAGAAAATCCAATGAGCCTCAGCTCGGCGATAGTTCAGAGTTCAGAGCCCGCCTCTCAACCAGAACTTTGGGTGATCGACCCGCGAGTGGATTTCACAGCGCTACGTGGGCAGAAATATTCACCTCAACCGTTGCTGCAAGAAGCATATTCGTTCTTCAACCTGTCGCTAATTGACGCAATCGAAATAAAAAAACGTTGCTTGTTGTGACTTGGGGTTAGTTTGAAGTAGTTAATTTTAAAGGAGTATTTTTTGCCACGGGGCACTAAGATTTCAATGTTTGAGGGCTACGGCATTGACAAGCATTCATTCCAATTTCAAGGAGTTCATACATTTTAAAAAACTGTAGCACCAACCTAACTAGTTTCTTCTTTTTTCATTACATTTAGTGACGGTATGGCAATATTTTTCAATCGGAAGTTATTTTAAAGCCGGTAAGTAATTCATGGTGAAGCAAGCATTTTGAAAGTGTGCATGCATTCACATCCTCTACGTTTTTCTTCTTTTTATACATCAGCGGCGTACGCAGAAACTTTTCATGGGGGGGTTTCATTCAGCGGCATAGGGTAGTCATTTGTATTTGGTGTGCGCTGTTTGTGACGTCACAAAATGACGTCATAGTCCTGTTTCCAAACCAACGT
>Ga0210059_1016904_pt1 | contig 10476 bp, 7 predicted proteins | sample Ectturendosymbi2_FD_188042 | JGI IMG/M metagenome (GOLD analysis project Ga0210059, IMG submission 188042) | Ecteinascidia turbinata endosymbiont from Florida, USA - Sample 2 (SPAdes) (version 2) | ecosystem: Host-associated > Tunicates > Ascidians > Unclassified | place: Key West, Florida... | reverse complement strand
GTGATTTCGCCGGCTTCAATGTCTTTTACTCCGTTCTGTATTGTCTGTTTTTTCAACCTGCGTTCTGCAGAGTGTGTGTGTTCATACTATGGACTTCGTGTCTGCTATAAACAAACAAATAAATAAAAATAAAAAATAAAATCCACGGTGCCGTCAATAACACTCATGAACCACCCGTCGAGCTAGGATGGCCATAAGGGAGAGTCTCGAGTTACTTCAATGGCTAAACTACTCAAAGGCAGCGTAGACCAAGGAAGGAGTTCTCACTTCATAGTCGAAAAGCGAACTGTCCTGGGAAGCCAAAACCGCCTCTTTTATACTCAAATCTTCTGGAAATTCCCTAATTAATCATTTATTGGTTCTCAATAAAGCATTACCTCATAAAACTAATGGGGTTTTTAGTCATGATTCTTAATTACATCATTAATGGTTAATTTTCTGTACTTTTCCATGACATCATCCTTTTAGGCCTTTCTTCAGCGTTGTTCGCCTCTTTTCTTGTTCTTTGTTTATTCTTTTTCTAAATCAAATTTTATTTGAGTTAATCTGTGTACCGTTTGTCTTTAGGTTTCCAGTCAAATTGTTTGAGACTTTCTCTTCTTTACCAGACTGTGAAAGCGTAATGTTTTATTTGTCACGTTTTTTATGCTTGATTGCTCACAGCCTTTGAGCTTCGTGTCAACACTCTTTATCATTGTTGCTTGATGCTTGGACTTTGTTTCTTTTTTATCAGAACAACATTTAATGTACAGATCATTGTAATGTGTCTGCTACATTGACCAGATGACCGCCACGGTCTTTCGCCAATCCTATATGACACAGCGCCCGTCTTTGTTTACACTGATCAGCAATTGTGCCATTGTGTTTTCATTTGCTCTAATGTTCGCTAATGGTTGGTTTACTGCATGCGATGGCTTTTATGGTGCTTCTGCTTGTTGGCTGAGTCATATGAAACAATAAACCATTACCATCACCATACTTTTTCTGTCGAGTGTGCCTCATGCATGGGGCACATTCGACATGAGCATGGGGTACGCCTGACCGGTCAATAAAAAGTTGGGTTGCATGCGTTCCATAATGTTCACGTGATATCCCCATACATTATTTTCAAATCGTACATTTCCCTTTGAAAATATTCCCTCCTCCCATAGCCATCTTTATTCCATACTTTTAACCCTATTGTACATACTCCCATTATTAACACATCTAGGTTGTGTCTGCTTACCTAGGTTTTGATTGTTTTGTTTGTTTGTCTATTTATGGTTTGGTTTTCTTGTTTGTGGTTTGTTTGTGTATTTTTGTGATTTGGTTTTCTCGTTGCTGCTGGTTTTCTTTTGTTTTGCAGGAACAGCACGTCTTTCCCAGTATTCCCACATATCACTTCTGGCGAACAAAGAAATGCGAAGGCAACATCTCTACAGATTGGATCCCAAGAGTACCAAATCAACCATCATCCAAATGCAAAAAAACACTGCAAAGAATTTGTAGAGCTTGCTAGATGCGAAAGGGTTATGACAACCCGGGCAGAGTTTCATTTTAGCTGGGTTTATGCTTTCTCTGCCACGTCCAGGTCCTTGCGGATCTGAGCAACCCATCCACCGAGAGAGACCGGTTGCGACCTAGCACCCCCTGCGCTAATCATCTAGCAGCTCCTTTCCACATATATGCACCACCACGAGTTGAAACTGGACAGTAACAAAACTAATCTAACTGCTGAAGGGCATCGACTCCACAACCTTCCGGTTCCTTCAATGCCCTGGCGTCCTTGCACTAATTTGTGTTTTTCTAGCTGAATATTAATTATCGCCAAATAAAATCAACTCAACTCATAATAGGCACTTGCTGACTGCCTTTCCAGTTTTTTCACATTCTTAGTACCCGCTATCACTGCATGGCAAAACAAATTTGTATGATTGACAAACATTCAATGGAACCAATGCAGTATGCTGAAATTCATGCCTTACCATACAAATATAATGTGTGCCTCAGCCAGGACCCGAATCGGGTCCTTAAAACACCTTAAAAATAAACTGCTCTAAGCACATAATAAATCTAAAAATGCTCATAGATTATTCTGTGCTGCAATCCAATATAACCTCTCAAACTTTACCTTGTTTAGACTGAGCTAGTGGCAATGTGTTGAGTGTGCCCCATATTTTTTTGTCAGATGTGCCCCATGCATATCTAAAAAATAAAATGAAGTACCAACTCAACTTAAAGAGAATTTAAAATCTGGCATTATCAAATAATGTAGCACTGCCCTGACTACAACGTCACAAAAACTCAGAACAGAAGATGTTGATTAACGTGGGCAAAACCCAAATCTAAATGCGGTTTTATAAATTACTTTTGGGTAGTAAAAACACAACTCGCTCTGTAACTCGTAACAACGGCGGCCTATCAAGGAGAAATTCACTTTGGTACTACAGCTGGTATGAGACTAAATCACCATGGGAACTTTAAAGTTCAACGTTTTCAACTTTTTGATTAAATCAAAAAAGACGACGGTCCCCACTTTCCCCTACGCAGAAAATTTTCATGGGAGGGTTCATTCAGTGGCATATGGTGGTCAGTTGTTTTTGGTGTGCTCTCTTTGTGTCGTCACAAGTTGACGTCATATTCACGTTTCCAACGTTTTGGCGATGTTTGTTGACATAATGCGCATATTCTTCTACACGCACTCCCCTTGTTTTATGTGTCATTGCACTGAATATAAACTATCAGCCCTCAAAGTTAGGATATCCGAGGAAAATAAACTCAACGCTGCGACACAGTAGTTCATAACTGCTAAAATATCAGGCTGCGTGTTGAAACAGGGGAGTAAAACACACTCATCACTGCGTCAGAGCAATTTACAACTGCAAAATGAGGCTGCGCTAATGTCTTGTCGAATACGAGCAGTCGAGCATAGAAAGTGTGCGGCTAGGCTGACTGGCGCACACCCCGTTTTGCAAGATCGAATTTTGCTAAACTACACAAGAATTGAGAATGCGCATAAAGTACGCAAGAAAACTTTCAATTTTTTGTTATGTATAGAAACCCAGCAAACTTTTAAATTTCCTTTTTCCCTGCTGAGACATGAAATGCCTGAATGCTTCTGTGTTGAAAACTGCTGTTTTTGCGCTCGTGCAACAGTTCTACCATGGTACAGAAATTGGTAACGGAACCAATATGGTCAGCACTTGCGCTGATCAGCCAAAGCAGACAAAATAAAGACAATTGCTTCAGATGAAAGTGAAGTATCGCGGAACGCAATCTTAAACATGCGTAGTGGTCGAAAGGTCTGCCAAACGTGGTGAGATGGTTATGGACGCAGACGATAACCCTAATTACCACCAAAACCTAATTATTAGTTTTTGGCCCATTTACAATGTTCCTTGAAATTTGCATGCAAATTTATTCTGTGGTATTTGCATTAAGTCGACAAATTAAAAAGCAAAAAGTATGCGAAAACAATTAATCTCCTTCGCGCAGGTAATAAAGTTTTGTAAAATATCAAGCTCAAAGGTTAACCCCAACCCCCTTGCGTACGCCCTTGGACTTAAGTGTAGAAGTCAGATAGTGCCTTGTCATGTAAAAAATTCCAAGGCTTCATGCTAATTTATCCTCTAGGTTGGTTATGTGTTGGTACCAAGACAATTTATCATCTAGAATTACTCCTAAATACTTTGTACAATTAGTGTGAGCAATTTGATTGTTTCCAATTTTAACTGATATTGATGTTATTGGTTTTGGGCACAGGTGACGGAACCGGGGGGCCGTATGGGCCTAGGCCCACCCACTTTTTTCTGATGGGACTTGGTCCTCCCACTTTTAAATTTTGAATTCTACCGAAACAAGTTTAAGTTACACAATTAGTATTGGATCCATTGTTCGGTAAATCGTTTACTGAACAAAATGTGCAGATATTTTGCCGTATTTCGGCAGTATTATTTGTAGTTTGGCAGGATTTGTAAATGTTTGGCAGAATACAGCGTGCACAATCTGGCCACTCTGCTCGGGCTTGCTTACCGCATTGGTGTTGTCGAACAGCGTTGCCAGATTGTGTAATTCTACACAATTTTTGTAAAATGGTGTAATTTTTCAACCTCGTGTGTAGGAAAAATTTCGTGCCACACCATCGAGAAATTGGTGCAATTTGATGTAATTTGAAGCCTTTTAACACCATTCTAAATAGTGAAATTTTGCTGAATCTTATACGCAAAATGACATATGTGATAGGTCAATTTCAATTGTGTTTTTGTTTTGCATTGCATTCGCAACATAATTGGCATCTTTGCAGACAACTTGCTACATATTCTTTGTCTTGTCTTTGCATTTTGGTATCTAAAAGTGCATGACGACATAGATGTCAATGCTCTTGTAGCTGAAATAAAACCATTGAAGAACGTATCATCGTCTTTTGTGCGTGATACCTTCGAAACTGTACGTGATGTCAACAAAGCTCTTACCCCTGCTCTAACGCATGGGCATCGGAAGGATTTTTTTCAGCGGGTGCCAAAAGTGATGAAATTTCATTTTTCCATCTAGAAACGAAGAAATCGATCCTTTTTTGCTAAAAATGTAATAGAAAAATGTCAAATTTCAAAATCCAGGGGCAAGGCCCCCCTGCCCCCCGCTCCCGACGCCCATGATCTTAGGGGAATTTACAGGATTACTGTATGACTGTACTTGACACAGGGCGGTCGCCAGCCTGGGGGGAGCGGTGTCCGGCCCCCATTTAAAATATGCGCACCCATTTCATGTTTGGACCCCCGGTTGCTGCATACATCCAATACTGTATTCAAAAAACTTGGCCCCCTTGTGGTTTTTCCCCCCCTGCTGCGAAATCCTCGATATTGTGTATGTATCGCACGGCTTAAAACGCTTCACTGGTTGTGTGTCTATGGTTGCGCAATTGCATGCGCACTAAAACAAAAATTTGCTCAGTGTAAAATTTTCTTTGAGGGAACACTGATGTGGACGCACATTTAGCTTTGTGGATGTTTTGTGTTTGTGTGCTTACTTGTGAATGATTTTTGTGCGAGACTAAGAACAACTAGTTACATTTATGTGGTCAAGTCAGTGTAGCATAGGTGTAGTTGAGGGCTTATAAAACATTGCTTAAACATGCTGACAAAATTTAATGACGTCATTGTCAATGATTGTGACGTCACAGTTTTCAATTCAAACCACAAAAATTTTCCATAATTTTTTTAAGTGCACTTGTGCCCCCCTACTTTTAAAATGGTTCCGCCACCCATGGTTTTGAGTCACATTTAATTAACATGAAGGTATTCTTTATAGTTTAGAGGTTTGTTAAATTCCATCCAGTTATCAATCTTTTGCAGTTCAGCATTTGCTAGTGTGTTCAATTGTTGTGGGTTGGTGCTTGAGATAGTTAGAAGGGTGTCGGCTGCAAACATGTTTGTTCTAAACCTTGAAAGTTTGGGTGAATCATTAATAGATAAAGCATATAATAGAGGTCCAAGCGTTGAACCTTGAGGTACTCCGTGGTTTATATTTTGAACATCTGATTTACATCCTTCAACTACACATGGGCGCAATTTTGTTGTAAAATGTGGGGGGACAGCTTGATGTAAAACCAATATAATCATCGGGCCGATGCGGAAGTTAAGTTTTGTAAATACAGATTCCCAATCTTGTTTTAAGAGGTGTTTTCAAAGCAACACTAATCACGCTTTGCTTTACCCCTACAAATGATTTAGAAATTGAGAGTGATATGCATGTGGGACCAATACGATTCACCGTTTTGTGCACTCCAACTGACAGCTCTGATAAAACCCAATTGATTTGTTCTACCATATTGCTGTGTTTGTTTGTATCATAGTCTGATAGTAGTGCAACCAAGCTGAACTACAGTACCATGTCCATAGGTGGCGGAACCGAGGGGGCCGCATGGGCCTAGGCCCTCCCACTTTTAAACTTCGAATTTTGCTTAAATAAATTTGAGTAACACAATTAGGATTGGGTCCATTGTTAAAGTAAATCGTTTAAACTTTAGCAGAATTTTGGCAACATCATTTGTAATACATTATTTGTTATTTGGCAGTGAAACTGGCAGGATTTCGTAAATGTTTGGCAGAATACCATGCACAATCTGATCACCCTTCTCGGGTTTGCTTACCGCATTGGTGTTGTCGAACAGTGTAGCCAGATGGCGTAATACTAAACCATTTTTTACAAAGATGGTGTAATTTTACATGCATGTTTGTAGGGAAAATGTCGTGCCACTCCATCGAAAATTTCTTTTAATTTGGTGTCATTTCAATCGTTTTAACACCATTCTAAATAGTAAAATTTTGCTGATTCTTATACGCAAAATGAAATATTTGACAGACCAACCTGCCCTATGCAATTAAGTTATTTTCAAAATAAAATTAATATCAGACTAATTTTTTTCTGCAGCAATAGATTTGTATAGAACAATGGTGAGAAAACTGCGGCTGGTGAGCCGCATCTGGTCCGCCGACATGTTTTGTGGGGATCTTCTAGCTGAATAGCAATATCTCAAAATGATAGCGAGTTGTCGCTTAATATGGTTTGTGTAATTTAGCAATGTGTTTACACGTTTTCGTAAGGTTAGTTTCCAGGGAGTCTACGCGATTTGATGTAGTTTTTTATGTAAAACATTTTCTGTAAACTTCTATTCTTTACTGAAATGTATTTGTATTGACACTACAAACTGGTTTTGCGGCTCACTGGTGTTGTTAGTTTTCTGCAAAAAGCTCTTCCATTTAACAAGTTCGCTCATCCCTGGTATAGAACATTGGATATGAAGTCCAATCCAGTGGACAGTTCCCACTTCGAGAATAATTTCAAACGAACGATAAATTGTCCAGTAACTCGGGCTAATATGAACGAGCATAGTAAGCAGAGGACTAGGTGGCGTTATCATTGCCTTTTGACGAACGTTACTCAACAGTGGAGAAGTTATCATGAGAACTCTCATTTACTGTTACGTAACTAACGTCACAGAGCAACGGTAGTGCCAGCCAGAATGAAAGTAAATGGAAATTTCAGTGACTCAAGCCTCGAACGGTTGCAAATCAATTTGAAATTCGGGTGGTTCACAGATACGTTTTCATAGTGGTGTAATTTTGTCTGAATCAGTGTAATTTTGACCTTCATATGGTGTAGGAGCTGAAGGTGAATCTGGCAACAAAGCCCCTCTCACCCCTATCTGATGATGTAATATGAAAACGCTCCCTTAGCTTTGTGCATGTTGTATTTGTACTTACTTGTGAATGAATTTTGTGCAAGATTAAGAACAACTGGTTGCATTTATGTGCACAAGTCAGTGTAACGAAGGTAGATAGGGTGCACTGTACTGTAGATAGAGGGCGTTGAGGGGGCTAATGAAACACTGCATAAAATTGCTTAAACATGCTGAAAAAAGTTAATTTTTGCTTGTGACGTCACACTTGCCTTGTGACGTCACACGCATAGTCCAATGCTTGTGACGTCACACTTGCCAATTCAAACCACAACATTTTTCTACATTTTTTTGACTTGGACTTGTGCCCCCCTACTTTGAAAAAGGTTCCGCCACGCATGACCATGTCCAACACAAAATTAAGTTCATTAAGTAGAACACATCGATTTTCATGCATTTTATTCGTGGACTGCAAAAAATACTGTAGTCTCTGCAGCGCGATTTGATATCTTGTTTAAGTTGTTTAACGTTAAAAAGACGATTAATTGCAAGGTACGATATATATATTGCAAGCTATGGTAGCTAAATAGTTTTCTTGAAATGCTGCAGAGACTACAGTATTTTTTACAGTCCACGAAATTGACAAACTTAACTTTTCAGTGACTTTTGATGTTTTTTGTTAGTTTTCAGACTTGGCTACTTTTGGCTAAGTTTTTTTGTGAAATTTGGCTATAAAACTTTTTGAAATCTAGCAATACTGTGGCTCACCTGACAGCGGAGTTCAGTGCAGCAGCAGAGTGCAACAAATTTAGATTTGATTTTTACTCACAGTTTCATTGCTACTCAAACAAGCGGTCTATACAGCATCTTTAACAGTAGCGTACTTAAGTTTTTTCATCGAATCGTTGTTTGAAAACGTTGCGTATATCAGCTGCGGGTGATACAAGTAATTCCGCGTGTTTTGACATGAAAGAGGGCAGTTATACACTTTTCTGAGATGCATGACTTGCTGTAAAGTTTTCTTGTGGCCTTCGCTTATTTCTGGAAGGCATTCAGCCTTAAGCTTTTCCGCACCAGGTGCACAGCCCGTAGAATTATAAAATTTGCTTTGTTGTTTTGCACTATGGATAGTCCGATTCAAGCGGGACCGAGTTGTAGGCCAAAGAAGCAATCATATAAGAAGCAGAAACGATCAGTGGATGGGCCCTTTTTGGGGAGATTTGGAGTTGCGGACATATTTGTAAAGGCAGTTTGTGTAATGTGCTCAAAAGAAATCGCTGAAGAATCATTGAAACCGAACAAATTGTTGAGACACATGAATACTCACAAAGATGTGGCTTCACTAACAGATGAGGGAAGGAAGCGTGTGTTTAAGCAGCGCTTTGAACAACTAACAAAATGCCAAGCGTTCTTGAGACAATCTCTCACAAAGAAGCAACGACTTGAGTTATTTTCATACATGGCGGCTTATATCGCTGCTGGAGAAAAGCGACCATAGGTGGAGGGTGAGGTCGTGATAAAGCCTGTGCTTGAGAGTTTCGTTGAGATATTTGAAGGTGAGGTCTTTCAGAAGACAGTCAGAGATGCCATTACTGGAGTTGCTCTTAGTAACAATACGATAACTCGCAGAATCGAAAGTATGGGGAAGGATTTGAGAGAACAGAATTACGAAGATTTTCGTTCTTCACCTTACACAGCATTGGCCATCGAAGAGTCCACTGATATTACGTCAGAAGTACAGTTGTCAGTGTATGGCAAATTTTGCATGTGGATGTCGCATAGTAGAGGAGTTTCTTTGTTGTTTGACATTGCATTCGACAACAACAGGGCACGATATTTTTAGCGCTGTGGATACTTTTTTCACGGAGAATCAGTTTGATTGGGTTCATGTCATAGAGTGTTGCATCAACGGCGCTCCATCGATGATGGGAAGAAATATTGGATTTTGGGGCATCCTTCAAAGAAACTTTCCTCACATCCCCATCAAACACTGCATCATTCACCGGGAAGCTTTGGCTTCCAAAGAGCATTCTTCTGTGTTCAATGAAGTGATGCAGGTAGTAATCAAAGTGGTTAATTTTGTGAAGTCCAGAGATTTGAACTGCCGACTTCAAGGATCTTTGCTCCAATGAAAATGCAGAGCACAGCACTTTATTACTTTACACGGCTGAGGTGGCTTTCACGCGGTAGTACAGTGAAGAGAGTTTTTATCCTCAGGAATGAAGCAAAAGATTTCCTGCATAACCGGAAAAATGAAAATGCAACTTTTTTTTATATGATCTGTTCATTGCTCGCCTTGCGCTCTTGACTGACGTTTTTGAGAAACTTAATGAGCTGTATATTTCACTGCAAGGTCGAGGCAAATGGGTGTTTGAACCGCAAACTTCCATTCGTGCTTTTGTTAACAAGCTGGCTATTTTCGTCACGCGAGCAAAAACTGGTGATTTTAGTTTGTTTCCGCATTACAAGGAATTTCTTGCAACAACGGATAGTGATATGTCATTTCCAAGTGTAAAGTGTTGTGATCGGACATCCCGAGCGGCATGTGCGCAAAGCTTCGCACCGTGGCAGCAAGCAACAATAGAGATCACCCAACGAGATCACTCTATTATTGCTTGTTCGCGCCAGACACATATATTTTTGTTCTTCGCGCACATCCCGTTCGTGGTGAATCACACAATCAACGCAACACCACCGGAGAGGTTGCAACAAAAGCAAGACCTCGTTCAATACTTGACGAATTTGCAAGCAAATTTCAAAGAACGCTTCCTTGAATTAGAAGAGGCGTCGTATCGACATGTTCAGTTGCTATTTCGAGTTGATGCTGAGGCTTGTGGTGACTTGGCGGTAGAGGTGGCAGAGTTGCAGGCAGATGAAAACCAAAAAATTCAGTTTGAGGATTCCGATTTAGCTAGTTTTTGCTTAAATGCACCAAAGAAGTATGCATGTTTGAAAAATGAAGCTACAAAAGCTCTTGTTCAGTATGGGTCCACGTATGTGTGTGAAGCAACATTTTCATGCATGGTATACATCAAGTCAAAGTATAGAAACCGACTCACTGACGCTCATTTGCATGACAACCTGATTATTGCAACTACCACATATGAGCCACGCTTCAGAAAGCTTGCTTTGTGAACCATCCACGCACCTTTTTTTGACTGACTTGGATGCAGACTGGGTTTATTATTTCGTTACGCTTCTTTCAAATTATTTCGGTACTTCTGTGTTTCATTTTCGCATCTGGTCTGAAGTTTCAACTTTTAAATGAGATTCATTCACACCTGCGTCTATTGTAGCCTAGATATGCTTGGAATGAGAAG
>Ga0210059_1016902_pt1 | contig 10478 bp, 4 predicted proteins | sample Ectturendosymbi2_FD_188042 | JGI IMG/M metagenome (GOLD analysis project Ga0210059, IMG submission 188042) | Ecteinascidia turbinata endosymbiont from Florida, USA - Sample 2 (SPAdes) (version 2) | ecosystem: Host-associated > Tunicates > Ascidians > Unclassified | place: Key West, Florida... | reverse complement strand
TGACAGATCTTGTTTTTCGTTCTGCCTGGGTGACTAGCCACCCTCCTCACCATAACCTGGAAGGAACTGGTGGAGGTGCTGGTTTAGTCGCCGAAGGCCCGACCCTGGGGCAGATGGTAGTGGGTTACAGGTTACCAGTAGCAGATCCGAAATGAACCTGACCTGACAAAAAAATGCCAACAGTATTGGAAATCGCTTCTGCAACGTTTGGGTTCTGTCGAAGAATTTATTGGTGAGCGAGGACTGACGTTTAGAGATGATGAAAACGTTGGGTCTCGCAGAAACTTTTTTCAAGCAAAATTTCAAAAAAAGGAAATGCGATGCTTCTGGTGACCCGTTTTGCAACAGTTTCACAAATCGCTAATCATTGTCAATTATCATGTTGCATCACAAAATTTTGTTACACTTGAGTTAACAAATGTGACGTCACAAGATTTCGTCATCGATCTTATTGATCAGTGGAAATGCTAGTGACTTCATCGGCCATCCCCCACCTAAAGATTATATATCCGATCCGCACATGGGGCCTCCCACCACGCCTGGGCCCCGGGCTCCCCACCATCTAAATCCGGCGCTGCGTATAGGTAAGATGTTTCGAAGTCGTATGCATAAGGCAGCAGAACCCAATACTGCAGCCAGGATAAATTCGGATAACCAATACTTAATGCTTTCACAAAACGTCTGCTACTGTGACAGGCAACAATCTGCTGACAGTATCCTAATCCAGTTCCATCTCACACTGAAATCCACGAAAGATCAATCTTCCCATTTTTGCAAATGTTTCTTTAGTTTCAAAATGATTGTTTCACCACCACAACCGCGGACTGACTAAACTTCACGCAGGATCCGAGCAACCACCGGTGTGTGTCGTCATAAACAACTGCAGTTACCTGGCCGTCAAAAACAACACAGATTATCATGCATTTGGGAAATATTGAATGCAGGCTAGAGGGTTTCTAAACTATCTTTTAAAGAATTGCTGGCCTAAAGTTATCTACTGTATATGTCAACCAAACGAATTTAACGGGAAATTAAGAAAAAAACTGGGGGGCTAAACAGGGGGCCAACCAAATATCTGGGTGGGCATTGCCCACCCAGACACCCCTTATAATCGCCACTACAGGCCCTGACTGCGTTAGATACTTCGTTTATATACTGCGCTAAGACGCTTCGTATAACTTGGAAAATTGATGACGAACATCAGCAAGAATCTATTTAAAACTGAGAAAAGCTCATCAACAACAGGAAATGGGCTTGTTGCATAGGCAGTAGGCACACTTCAGTGTAATCCGTATGTTCAAATGCTAGCCGATGACATGTCCCTGTAATTGTTGTTGAGCATTGTATTGTAAGTGTTACACAATTCTGATAATGAGACCACTGTAAAATGAATTATGATGTCCCAGAAATTCACACATGTGTGCCGAAAAAGCATGCCCAACTTTACGAAATTGCTGATCGCGGTGGTCTTTCAGTACCAACATAGCTTTGTTTTGCAATAACCGCGATTGCTGTACAACTTCACACTTCACTTGCATTGAATGATCTTGTTAAAAAAAAATTAACCCTGTCTAACCAACGATCTGCCTTCAAGTGCTGTTTCTGAGGTTGTTGCAAATGGTTTGCATGAAACGTTATTGCAGCAACAGTGCCCTGATGGTCACATCATTTTTCAACTAACTGTACAAACAGCCTTTCCTTGCCTTTAAACAGCCAAACAGCCTTTAAAAGTCCCTGTAGTCGTTGTTGTATAGCATTGCATAGTTAGTGTAATGAGAATGTGGGATTCAGACCTCTGAAACATCTTCAAGTGCTGTGATTTTTTAAGAAGTGTGTAAATTCGAATATCGTATGCCTGTCCATGTCATGTCCCTGCAGTCGTTTGCATCATTAGTGTTACGAGATTTTGATTCATAAGTAACAAAAAAGGTCGATTTGCACCGCCCGTGTAAGCAGCAACTCTCCTCTCAAAAAGGTCCAAGTATTACAGGCAAGTTTTACCTGTAATAAATATTGCTGCTCAGAAGCCAAGCCTGGAAATACGCTCTAACCTCGAATCCAACCAAACAACATTCAAAGCGATTACAAACAATCAGAACGATCCATGCGATCAACGGATCCTGGGTCCGGTCACGAAAAACGTGACGCGAAGACTTGATTGTCTCGATAAAACCGTTAATGATGTCAGGCGGTCAAACGTGATCAAGCCTCATTCAAATATCCGGTTTAATCAATGGTAAAGCATTAATGAGACATAATTAGAAACCAATCAAAGTCCTCAGACGCAAGGGGAAAGCCCAAGAAATCGAGTATAAAAAGGCTCGATTTCGTACCTAAGAAACAGTTGAAACTAACTTCGTTTGAGACTTGTTTCGCTCCTTCGGCTTCTCAAACTCTTAAAGTTTGGATTCAGAAGTAAAACAACTTCTGCCCCAAGCTCATGGCACCGGGGTCAATGTCGGTTAGCGGAATTGTTGTAAGTTCCTTCCACATGCTAACACGAACAGAAGTTAAACTCTTACCTTCTACCCAAAGCTTATGGCACCTGGGTTAAGGACTTTTAGGGTATTGTATTCGTTCCTACCACTACTAATTGTCTAGGAAGGTTGACTAATGACCTGCTAATCAGGCATTATGTCATTTTAGAGTTTCTTAAACTGGTAAAGTCCTAGCAGGATCCCGCCAGGCTAAAAAGTGGCTTGTCCGGGGAAATCTCTGCCAAAATGGACGGCAAGAATGGACTTGTCTGAGTTAATCTTTACCAGTTAATTAGGCAAATTACTCCGCCTTAGAGTAATATGCGGTCGGTCTTTAACACAAAGTGATGTAACTTTGGAAGCACTGACATTGTGAAATACCAAAATGAAATAGATGAAACTAGACAACTGTAAGTGAAACTGCGATCCGCTTTGACTAATGATAAACTTCCGTCGAGAAGTTTCTAGCAACTCTCTGTGTGATCAGAGCTTAGTGTTGAGAGTCGAAGCGTGACAGTTGACAGAATCCTTAGCAAACTATTGAGCGTTATCGCACAAGCAAAATTTAAATTAGATTTAATTTATTTTATCATAAAGGCAGTTGCATGAGAGTTCTTGTTCGAGAAGTAAGCAAGATTAAAGCATTATTATTGGTGAGTATCATTGTCTGTTTATTATTATGTCACTTTTATGAAAACAATAAAATCCATGAAATAAAATACTAATGAGTGTTGCCGGTAGAATAAGCAGGGAAGCATCAAAGACAATGAGGTCTTTTAAGCAGACTTGTTCTGTGACAAAGGACCTGGGTACAGTAAAGAGACGAACCCACTTTAAAGATTACTACTGTACCTAAAGAGGTTGCTTATCCTCCCACCATAAAGCAATCAACCTTAACACAAGGGAAATTACGAAATAAGAATATTTGAACCCCCACCACCAAAATTGGCCCTTCCGCCCACTGTTGTAGCCCTGAATGTATGGTTGGCACACACTAAGCGTTTTCCAGTGCCTGAATTGCCTGCTGAATTCCTAAAGGTCAAAAGACCTGATGTTTATAACAAGCTGTAGTAACCCTTCGATTGTCCACCCGTTTTTGGAGTTTCCTATCCTGGAGTTTCTAAATATCCCTGGTGGAAATACGTCTTAATCGTTAAGGCTTAGTTCTGACTTGTGAGAGAACACAATTGCAAAGCTATATTCACCGCACTGGCGAGTTTTCTTAAAACATCTGCTCAGTTTTTACGCCTGCCTGATGTTCCAATTTTAGTAAGTTCTTAAGTTGTCCGATAGGCTAGTCGTGTGTGTTAAGATACAGTGAAACAGTTTTACGAGTGTCTAACTTTCTTGGTTTTTCACCGCTAACGTTGATCTGAGCGTTGATTGTTATTAAATTATGACTTATTTGTAAAAACTGCTCGCAAAAATGGATATTAGGCAGTTTATGGAAAGCAAAAGCATTTCTGATAGCCGAAGTGTAGAAAACAATTCGGACAAAAGATTTCAGAAGTGAGTTCCGTTCAACCAGCACAGACTAATGAGAGAGCCGAAAACGTAGTTGCTCATAGTTCATGTCCATTTCAGACTTTGTGTGTGGAGTTCACAGTGATAACGACATTTATGTGCCAATTCAGCAAAAGTTGTAACAGATGACAGAAAGTACAACTTTGTGGCAAACCCGGTAACCCACAGTTCCACTTGAAAAAGATTTCGAAATAGATGCGACTGGACAGCGTGCTTTCTTGGGGAATTTTCTTTATGGTGTAGAAACCAATGATGTAGTCGAGACCATAACCTCCGAGACGAGACCGAGACCTGTCTCAAACTTCGAGACCGAGACTTTTCCATAAAAGCCGAGACCGAGACCTGGAAGTTCGAGACCGAGACTCGAGACCTCACATTTCTCTGATGGTAATTAAAGCTAATTCCTTGAAAAATGCTGCAGAAAAATATTTGGAAAGTTGCCAAATACCAAGATAAAGGTGTTTGCCGTTGCTATACTAATAATCATTTCCCTACTTCAAACGCATACTACACAACATTTCACTCACAAAAAATATATAGTTCCGTACTGGTAAAGGTTTGCTCGGGTCTCTAAATAATACTAACACCGTCAGTACCTCAGCCCAAACTGCAAAAAAATTTTCATCACTATCACTGAGGCTTATTGAAACATTTTAGGAGCACGGTCGGCGTCGTTTTTTTGAATAAGTCAGCAATTATTCTGAAGCTCTGCTGAACCTAAAATGTTGACTTGTTGGATGTTAAATACACTTTATTATTTCAAAAGCAATACGTAATTGCCGCCCAAAGACGCAATGGGTGACCAAATAAAAAACACCCAAAGGTAAAAAATGAAGGAATTTGGCTAGTACCCTTTGTTCGCAGTCGGGTGAAAATCAAAACCACATTCTGGTCGAAACTTGAAGTGCTACATGCAACAGAAACAAAAAACGTTGACATGGAAAGATGTTTTTTTTCAATAATATTTTACACTTTTCCATCACGTAAAGTAGGCTACCTATGGCGAAATAGAACAAGGGATTTAACTTAGAAGCAAAGTAAATATTGCTCAATACTGGTGGTGCTCCATGCGATATTGTCGTAAATTTAGGAACCAAGGCCTAATAGGTCATATTACTGGTACAATAGTCAGTAAGAATTATTGTGAAGTATGTTCTTGCTGCCATAGTTTAGCCTACGCATTGCACCTGTTTTTCACATGAAACATGCAAATTCGAAACATTTCAAAAGATGCACCCACAATCGTAAACATATGAAACAAATTCCAAGACAAAGTTTGCAACTAAAAATATTACTTATTTTTGCAATTCTTGCCTGTGAAAATGAAATCCAACGCACTTTAAGCAACAAGCATTAGCAAGAAAAGTGAATATATGCTTTGTCTTGGGTTAGCCTACGCATTGCACTCTCGACTTTTCGTTCACATGAAACGTGGAAAGTCGAAATGCAGTATTTGAAAAGTGCCACCCAGATTCGCAAAAAATTGTGTGAATGTAAAACATTTTGCTTGCGTGATTTCGGGTAGTTTGCACAACAAATCCAAGGTTTTAGCAGATAAAGATTAGTAGGAAATATCGACAAGCTTGCTATGTTAGCACACACCTTACACAACGTTCACGAGCATCATGAAAACTAGAAATATTTGCAGAATAGTCAATGAAATGTGCGCAATTGAAAAATATTGCTTCTTTTTGCATTTATTGGCCCCTGCTCTTGAATTACAGCATACATTGGCATTATCAGTAAGGAAAATGGTTACACGAGCACTGCTATGGGATAGCCTGCACGTCTTCACATAAAGCATACAAAGTCGAAATTCAGTATTTGAAAAAATCCCAACAGACTTATACAAAAGCCCAGCAGACTTGTCTCCAAAACGTCAAGTTCAAACACTATGACAATCGAAAATTGGGTACAACCAAATAGGTTTGTACGTTTTGACGACTCGGCAGTATTGAGAAAAAACTTTACTAAAATGACTTGTTCTGCATAAAAATTAATCAGAGATCATCAAGTAAATGCAATATGATGCAAACACAACCGACCGGCATGATCCAGATCAACTATAAGAAAGATCACTTCGGCGAAATAAACAAAAAACTCAATGTCGAAAAATATGAATGTCCTTCGATTGCACTGACTGCAATTGCACTGATTTGAAAATGATACAAAATTTCCTTTTTACAACTTGTCTTTATTTGCACTTCAATTTCACGCAGTGTTTGCACACGAAAAATTCCATTTAGATTTAAAGAGATCTTGGTAAAACACACGCACGGAAAAGGAAATGGAAAGAAACTTCGCAGTTTATCGAAAAAAGAGTTGATGACATTATTCGGAGTTCACTTTGGTCATCCTAACTCTGGGAAACTTCCAGAAATATTGCAGCAAAAACAAAAATGACATACAGTTTATTGGAAGTCTACTAACGCTTTTATGGAAATTTTTATTTAGTGATTAGCAAGCTATCTAATATGAGTTTCAACTTGAAGTAAGCAGCGCGCAGCTACCATTTCAACTATGCTTTGGCGTATTAGTTCTCCACAAAGTTAAGTGACAGTATCAGTTCGCGTTCTAATACAGTTTGAATGCATTGTTCATATACTGTATTTGCAATCTTCATCTTCATAAAATCTTGATAAAATCTTCATACTGTATTTGCAATCTTCATCTCATGCCAAAACAGAGATGTAAATTCTTCACTGAGTAGCAAGAACTAATTTGTCAAATACGATTATCAAACAAGTAAATCGCTGCATTTTCAGCCCAGGTGTACACCACCAAGGCCAAAGCTTGCATGTATAATATGGTCTTGAGTTCAATATGATTGAAAACCAGGGAATTTTTGTATTTGCATTCTGCATATTCAATATGGATTAGAAATTTACTTCAGTGCAACCAGCAACATTTTATATTCGGAATCCGCGCTTTGAAACCTGCACTTCGATTTCAAAGCGTTCGATATGACGGGCATAAACGCGAAGAATATTCTCTGTTTTAGCCTTGAGAGATGCCAGAGTGTCTGCATACTGGTAGTTGTTAGGCAAAATTGATGATAGATTTCAAACCGTTCCACGCAACTGTGATGATGTAGGCACAACTGAAATGCGTAAATGGGACCAACTCTCTAAAAAAATCACTTATAGTCTTAGATCAACAAAAATAGCAAAATTTCAATGCCGAAAATGTATCAATGTACTGCGATTGCAATGAATGGTGACGAATAGAGAAACAAGTTCGGCCATAGCTGTTTTTACTGGATTTTCGCTGTGTAGTGTTCTGCAGACACTTTATTTGTGCAGTTGCAATTGTTCCTCAGGATGAACGAAGCACGACGTCCTTGCAACAAAGGTCGACCCAAATTTCGCACCAGCCACAGCTTTGAAACCGCCGCTTCCTCGTTTTCTGTACTGGTGCTGTTAGTTATTCCAATTAGTGTCAGTGGATAGCAATCAGTAAGAAGCATTCTATCGGGGCTTATACCTTACAAAACATTTACAAATAAAATAAAAAGAAAGATCTGCAAAGATCCACCTAAAATTGCAAATATCCGTTTGAATATGTGCTTTCTTGTGACTTCTGCTTGTTGCACATCAATTCCAACCAGTTTAAGTTGAAAAGCGTCAGTAGTGTTGAGTTCGCGTTTCATCCTCAACATGAAACGTCTTTTGATTCGGAAAAACGACCCGTTGAAGATATCAACCACTTTAGAAGCAAGTTAAACAAGCGACCTGGAAGCTTGCCGATAGTATCATTGAATAGCAATGACAAAGAAGAAGTATTGGAATACCAAAGCTACTCCGAGAAACGAACTGAATTCCAAGGAAAAGACGCTGGGACAAAGTGATGACTAAAACATTCAGTCTACAAAGATATTGTGTTGTGCGTGTATTGAACTATTGTGTATTTGTATTCCACACATTTATTCTAAGTCACATCCAGGAAGAGAGTAACCCAAAACATTATAGAAACCATTCTCATTAACAGTCCATATGAATTTGTAAAAGTGAGCACTAATGGAATACACTGAAAAACAATTCCGATTACGGCAAAAACGGTAGGCGGAGCTTCCACGACCGCCGGAAAAACGTTTTCGAACCTGATTCGTCGAAAACGAAGGTGACGTTGCGCGACACAAAAATCAGCCAATGAGAATCGAGGAGATCAGCGCGACAAAATCCATAAATACCCGAACATTCGCCAAGTTCAGTCAGTCTTCCAAGTTAAGGTGTGGGCATACCAAGCTTGACACCAAAACCAGCAGTGGGCGTACCAAGCTGGCTTAGTCCAGATGGGCGTACCAATTGACTATGCCAACCAAAAGAGATTTATGGCTTAGTGGCTAGGATGCCTCTGTCATATGGTAATTGGGGTTACTCTCTCCTCCATGAAAGAATTGAACTCGTATTCACCCCTGTTGTTCGCAGTCATTTTTGTTACGTGCTTTAACCCAGGTTACTGGTATAAACCCCTGTTGTTTTTAATTACCTTTATAATGTATTTGAGAGTAATAGCGCAGTGCTTAAAGCTATTTTAATAAAATCATGAGTGAATACAAATTCGTTTGATGTTAAACTGAGTGCAAAGTCGAATGACAAAGGGCGGGTCTGAGTTTCTTCACTGTAGACTTGGGCGTGCATAGGACAGGTTCCTAGTAAATTAACCAGTGCTCTCGAGGAACTGAATAACAAAGTGAAATGTTACAGTAGGAAATATCGACGAGCTTGCTGTCTGCGCTCACATCGTGCAAACCTTCAAAAGTATCTTGAAAAGTGCAAAATTTGAAAAACAATCGAAGGAAAATTTTGCATGCAAAATGTTTCTTGTTTTCATGACCCTTGGGTTTGCGCTTGAATCTCAATGCACTTTGGCGACAAGCATCAGCAAGAAAAATTGTCATGTATGCTTTACCATAGGCTAGCTTACACTCTGCACTCTTTTTCACGAGAACCACGCAACATCGAAATATCGCATTTGAAAATAGCCCCTAGGATTGTGAAAATGTTTGTGAATATAAAGCATATTATATGTGTGTTACTGCTGCTTGTTTGCACATCAACTCCAAGTAGTTGAATATCGACATGATTGCTGTGTCCGCCCAAGCATTGTGAAGAGCACAAATCCGCTATGGCTACACATTTTTGTACTCTTGTATTATTCGGCTGTGCTTGTGATATGGACCCCAATCTGCGATAAAATAATATAAACATTATTTAGTTACATACACATGCTAGTTTGAATGTGGACAATGGACAATCGTTTATTGTTTCATATGACTCAGCCAACAAACAAGAGCACTACAAGAAGCCATTGCTCTGAGCAAGCCAACCACAATAGTGAACATTAGAGGAAATGAAATAGCAATGACGTAATGGTTGATCAGTGTAAACAAAGAGGGGTGCTGTGTCATATAGGAATGGTGAGGGACCACGGCGGTCATTTAGTCAACCAACCCTGTTTCCCAGTTATTGAGAAGTGTTGTAAAACAACATTTGAATGAAATAAGCAATGGCGGCTCGTGGTGAAAATTACCGGGAGGGCTGCGAAAGTTCATCTCTGGTTGAACTTATAAGATTGTCGCCCTGGCTGTTTACTAGCGTTTCCAGTCACTCCAGCAGTCCTAATCTTATCAAACTCGTAATTTTCAGTTGTCCTTATTGATATATAGAAAACATTCACTTCAGTTTAATGAAACCAAACCCAAACCCGAAAGCGTAAACATGAACACAAAAGAAATAAACTGGTCCCATCAAAAGTATGACGCATAACCACTTCCACCAAAGCTGCAAAGGCGAGAGTCGAACCCACCACCACTCGCATACAAAACTTGAAACATTCCGCTCGACTACTAAGGCGTTATTGTTATCAACACAAAGCTTAACATTTTATTCAAACCGTGTCATGGCAGCAGACCTGGGCTAGAGCCACTTTCTTTGAGCTGGTACTTTAATAATGTTCTTTCAAATGAAGTTTAAATTTTCCAAAAAATTTCAAACAGTTTGCAATTTTACACAAAATTTCTGTTTTTTTAACTGGATTGTTATGCTTTTCCAGTAAAAGCTTGTATCCTGAATCAATCACAGCTGCAATGTTCACCTTAACAAAAAATTAAAGGTCTACTTGAATGCTTATAGGCTCGACAGATTTCTCATGCTTCAAAATTTTCACATTCAGTGTTTTAAATCAGTCACACCTTTTGTTGTCCAAAAATGATATCTACCAAGATAGATAGATAGATAGATAGATAGATAGATAGATAGATAGATAGATAGATAGATAGATAGATAGATAGATAGATAGATAGATAGATAGATAGATAGATAGATAGATAAATAGATAGATAGATAGATAGATAGATAGATAGATAGATAGATAGATAGATAGATAGATAGATAGATAGATAGATAGATAGATAGATAGATAGATAGATAGATAGATAGATAGATAGATAGATAGATAAATAGATAGATAGATAGA
>Ga0210059_1016901_pt1 | contig 10478 bp, 4 predicted proteins | sample Ectturendosymbi2_FD_188042 | JGI IMG/M metagenome (GOLD analysis project Ga0210059, IMG submission 188042) | Ecteinascidia turbinata endosymbiont from Florida, USA - Sample 2 (SPAdes) (version 2) | ecosystem: Host-associated > Tunicates > Ascidians > Unclassified | place: Key West, Florida... | reverse complement strand
CGAATCCTGTGCTCGGACACGAGCGGGAGCCGACGACGACGACAACATGGTTTACAATGTTTGAGTGTCTCCAGTTAAACAATCAAACAAAAACAATATTCCAGCATTTTAAGAAAAGCATGCACAATGATATTACAAGTTTGTCAGATTTAAAGTAACCTGCCTGTCCAGAACATATTTGCGTACATTCACTGAGTTGAAATCCCTCTCGGCAGAAACATTGATAGCTGCTCAAAATGCATGTGCACTCAAGTACAGGAGATTCCGATCCACAGTCTCTCACGTCGCAAGGAGGGTCAGTCGCGCTGAAATTAGCTGAAGTAAAATCACGTTAGCTTGCTTAAAGTCCATTATCAGCTTTGCAGAATCGTTCGATCTGGATTATTTGACTTTCAAGTGTTGACTTTTCAAGTGTGTAGTTATGCATGCATGTAATGCAGGAGCACTTTGATTGCATGCACATGCATCGTCTGATCGATCGAGGTATAAAGTACGCTTTCAATTTAAGGAAGGAATGGTTGTCTTATTTATCCATTAGAGTTTCTTTGCATCAGATTTGTAAAATAAAGAATCCTGTTTTACTGATAGTTTTTTGTTCTCACATCACAATTTTCTTGCTGAAGACCATTAACTTCACTTAGAAACAAATTGGGAGCAGACGAGACTGTCATATTATGGTAATTGTTTATGCGTTATTAATGATCTTTTTTTTAAGAGACAGTAGGATTCTGAAAGCCAACAAGGTCAAAAGTCTGCACATCTTGATGCAAACGGCTGTATCAGTGAATAACGAGATCTGCAGATCCCCGATTTCTTTGTTTGCACTTCGGAGCAGCCGTGCACTTTGTTTGTGTCATATTGAGCTTCAATGTGCAGAAAAAGGTTTTAGGAATTGCATTTTAATGAAATTTCACAGTTCTCTTTAACAGTCGCTGCAGCCTGGCTGACAAGCGTTTTCTTTGAACTCATCACCCTGGGACATCTTGAGCAGTCTGTTGAATCAACATACAAAGAACTACTTTGTAAGGAAATCTTGAAAACTTTGCCGGCAACAGTAAATTAATCCTTTTGCAAAGGTAATGCTCAACTCACGGACATGCAGTTAGTTTATAACACTACCAAGTTAAAGATTGCTTAAAGCTTGCTTTCGTTTTCAATTTCGCAACATGTTTAGGCATTAGCGTGTGCTCCTTTTGATCCTTCTCGCCAACCGCGTCGGCATATCTGTCTTCACGGATAAGTAAAGTTTTAGAATATATCGCTTTTGAAACGCTTTTTTTCTATAGGTTCAACTGTGTAGTGCCATTCTCTAAGTAAAAATATTCGGCTCATTTTTCACATCACAACGTGGTTGACCACTAATAGATGTTATAGTTAAAAGCCTTTGAAGAACTGATTCGTGATAAAGTAAAAAGGAGCAATGGCTTGCTTCTGATAATCACGCCTATTGACTTGAATAATGCTTGTCATATTTATCAAAAAACAAATCTTGGAATCAATTAACCAAGCTATACCTAAATCCATATTAACGTCGTTATTTACTTGTTTGTAATTATCTCAACTGCTAACTTAAATTTATAGAGAGATTCTCAACATCCACTTTCCAGGCACAGAAAACTTCGTTTTTCGGAAGATCTGTTTCAGCCACAATAAGGGTTTATACAAAGTTAAGGCACTTAATTAAAGTTAAATTTTGAAAAAGTTGTGATTGAACTCTCGTTGCACAAAGGTAGCGAGTTGATCTGCAAGTTCAGTGGTGTGTACAAGGTAGAAAACAATGTCGATTTCAATGCCTACTAGAATATGTTTAATTGTTTATCAATCGTCTGTACACATGGCTTTACCAACCTCTAGATAACCGAAATAACAAATCTAGACCGCATAGCCTAATCAAGACTCTTGCCACAACATATGGTATTCATAGAATATGTAATGAATGAAGTCATGTTATTTTAAAAAAAGCAAAAACGGCGCTATGCAAAAATTTCAAGAAAATATTTTTTGTTGAGAATTTCCTCTGGTTTTAATAACATCACTTCAATTGGTTTAAATTACATCCTGGAAACACTCCTGAAAAACACAACATTGAAAGGGAATAAGCGATACTGTTATGATGTAAGTGAAAAAGTAATAATTTGGATTTCATTGTGCTTACTGTAACAAGCAAACATGTTGAACAGCATTTCACTTGTCATAAAACGGATGATGGCTCAAAAATTTCACAAATTATTTTCAGATTTCACCTAAGTTTATTTTAGTTTAATTTTGTTATACGAAATATAAACTTTTAGACATATACAAATGACATTTTGTACGATAAAAAGTGTATTGACATCATGTCTGAACAAGTTTGAATTCTACTTAATGACATGCCTGTTTTTACCTGAAAATGACATATCTGAAAATTAACTGTAAAGGATTTTGCAGCAACTAGCACTCAATGGAAATTGCGGTACACAGCAAGAATTCTCTGTTTCAACAAGTTTCATAAGGAATTGTACCATTTCAATAGGAATTCCCAACTTCGGAGTGTGATGTAAACATGATCCAGTTGGACATCGGGAGGGAGTCGGACAAAAAATCCAACTCTTGACTTTTAGTGTTGTTAGGAATCCGACTCCGACTCCAACTCCATCCAAAAACTTCCGACTCCTTGCGACTCCGATTCCGTAACCCTGGTAGTTAGTGCATTCACTTCTGTCACCTCATTTTTACAATCTTTCAGTGTCCTCTCAGAACACCAGGGCATTTGACACACACGAGTCAGCCAAAGAACTCCTTTTCAATTCACGGCTTTTATCATTTCCGATCGGACTTCATCACAGCCTGCAGCCTTCAGTGCTTTGGCAGCTAGGAGGACTTCGATTGCAGTGACGGTATTTTCCTTTCTCAAATGTATTTCGTGTGTGTCCGGTGAAATAATATTGTCTTGGTTTATATGATCTTTTAAATACTCTCTCCATGTTCAAGGATGTCCTCTTCATTGTTGAGTAAGATAGCATTTTGGTCTTTGATGGATCTAACAGTATGAGAATCAGATCGTTTGTAACGTAGACACCGGATGGTTTTCCAGAAAATTTTGTTGGCTCTGCCAGTAATTGGAATCCAGTTTATGCCCGAAATTCTCCTACGATTGCATTTTCGTTTTTTCACCGTGAGTGCTGCGGACTTTCGCGCATCAGCGTAACGCGAAAACAAAGAAAATGCGGCTTTGTCTTGAAGCCATGTCTTATAAACAGCTTTTCTTGCTTGAATAGCGTTTTTCGCCTGTTGGTTATGCTACGGGATTACCTTTTTGTTATTATTCACCACACCGAGTCCTTTCGGTCTGCATACCCGAGCAGCAGATAAAGCTATAACTGCTTTGAACAGTTGCCACTCCAGCTCCATGTCCGCTGTGCATTCCCTGAGCTCTCGGAACAAGGACGGTACGCTCTATGCGAATGTCTTTCTTATATCTTTGTCGGCCAGGGCTTCCAATTTTATTCGGTAGGACTTGCTGGTCCTGCATATTTCTCTATAAACCCTGTTGGTTTTTCAAGATCTAAATTGCAGACCACCAGAAGATGATCGCTCGACAAGTCTGCACCTCTTTTGACACGAATGTCCAAAACTGAACGGGACAAACCAGTTGAAACCTTGCAGAATCCAGATGAGTGACCGGTGATCCAAAGAAATATCTGCATCAGGTGAACTTGTGTAAATCTCTGTGTTGGAGGAAAGTGTTCATTGTGCACAGTGTGTTGTTACAGCACAGTTGTAGCAGGAGCCCTCCGTCACCTTTTGCGTCAGCATCACCTTGTCGACCGATCACACCCTTCCACTTTCTGGCATCATTCCCAACGTGTGCCTTGAAGTCTCTCGAAACAATTGTGGATTCGTTAGTTTTAACTTTTCACAAGGCACAAGGATATCAAGAACTGGCAGAGCATCACTATATCTTCTACGAATTCGGGGTCCACTTTGGGGCGGTTCGATGTGCACACTCTTCTAACTACAGTACAGGGATACATTTATCAACACTATTTGTTAGCTGAGTGCTTGCAAGTATCCCCACTCCAGCCTGAGCAAATGTTGCTGGCTAGCAATCATAACGGAAGAGTTTCGACCTTTCATCCAGCTCTACAGTGTCAGCACCAAGACGTTTATTCCAAGAGATGCCAACAACATGCATGGAAAATCGTTTGGATTCCCGAATACCTCGAGTTCGTGTTCGTTTTCTGTGAGTGAGGTTATGTTCTAGTTCCAATTACGTGGTTATGGCTAGATTACCATTTTCACGTGGCTTTCACGTCTCCCAGACCAGAAGCACTCTGCTGAGTGCCCGTTACCCTCCCCAGATGCTTAACGGGCGTAACGTGGCTTCTCCAGATGTCGAGGCAAAAATACTGCAACGTTTCCAAATAGGGGGTAATGAAGATTGAGCAACATGTTATTAGTTGACACATAAAAATGAGCACAACAACCTTATTTTCAGGGACGTCGAAATCACTGCGTTATCACGCTCTGAACCTCTACGTGTGATATCTTCCGTGCTGTAAGCATATATATTTAACCAATGAGATCTCTTCTTTTCTGTATATAAACCAGTTCGGTAGTATCTCCACTTCATTCTGACGATATCCCTTGAAGAGTGTCAGACGAAAAGCTTTGGGATGAATCTCTTACTTCACGCCATCTTCAAGCATATAATAATGGTATTCATATATAACACTTGTATTCAGCATATAATAATGGTATGCTTCAGAAATTTGCTGCTATGAGACGTAAAATTAATAACGATTTGACATGGGAAAGGACATCTAGTCCAATTTTTCATCCGATTCTATAGTATAGGACAAACCCCATGGAAATCACATACCCGTGGACAAAGCCTGAGGTTTGCTTTACATGAAAAATAACTCAACCCTTTTTCTTCAAATGCAGAGGAGCCTGCTGAGCTGTTTCCAAAGAGCTACCACATATAGAACACATAGCATTAACAAAACTCACTGTTCAAACCTTCTGCCATTATTCAGGAGCTTTCTACACTCAAAAATTATACCCTTTTTTCCAAAACAAGGTTTCAAAAGCTTGCTCAACCGGAAAATTTTACCTCCTTCAAACTTCTTCAAAGCGGGTAAACGGAAAATGATTGGGCGAACCATAAATGCTCCTGAAAGGTTCGTTTTTCAGTCAGAGGTATATCCCTGCTTGTGAATTAGATTTTGTTTGTAAACACTAGTGTAAACACTAATTCCATTTGAAACACCCGCATTGTACACAATGAATCACAGCAAAATTTTGTTGAAGTTTCGCAATACATTACATTTATGTACAAATTTTGATGCATTATCTCGCATTGCAAAGTGATTTGAGAAGCGTTTTTCACAAGTATGCCACAATCCTTGTAAGTTAAGAGTGAAATGACATTCTTTGATTTGCAAGAGCATTCGCAGATCAGAATCCACACCCGTTGCAAAAAATGAAGAACGAAGAAGTTAAAACCCTGGGCCCCAGTACGCTTCGGAACCCACCCTAACCAGGCCATGATGGACTCTTTCTAAGGTCTTGTGGAGATTCGGATGGAATTTTGAATTGTACCCAGCGAGCAACAAAAGCACACATATAGCATGTCATGTGCTCGAAAAAGTGGATGGCAGCTCTCAGTGGGATTTTAGCTTAATTATATCTTGTTTCTGAAGTATAAATATCAGTGAATGAAGGATTGGCTGTCTTTCAAAAGTGGCGAAGAACGCGACTGCAGGAGCACACCTGATGCTTAGCTTGAGCAAAACTGCTGTTCCAGATATTATCTTTCCTTGATTTCTCTCATTACTTAATCTCAGGTGTGTTCCCGGCGGAATGGGATAGTTCGGTGACGTCGTTTCGGCGACGTGCGTTTCTGCGTTTGCCCATTCAGCGATGGGCGTTTCGGCGATAAATTAGTAACACACGACTCTTTTGATGGGAGCGCATTTCACTTAATTTTTTGAAAATTTTTGGGTTAAGCTTTAGGATTTTGGATTAGGGTTAAGGTTTTGGGTTTACGGTAAGCAAATAACTTTTGTAGTCTAACTTTTGAAGTATTTCAAGAACGCACTTTTTTCGTATTAAACATTTGCGACCACCATCGCCGAAACGTCCTGTCGCGGAACCGGCGTCGCCGAACTTTTCTAGATCGGTTGCCGTTGTTTGTTTTGTTGTAGAGTTCTGGCTCGTTAAAGATCCCTTGCGAGAATTTTTCAGCGTCTTTCAGAGATATACCGAAAATCCCTCAGAGATAAAAATTGCGTGTAAATGCGGATATCGATGACGCAACCGCACTGGAAAAATCAGTGTTACACAAGAAATTAAGGTCAACGCACAATGGAAAAAATATATTGTCAGGCTTCCAGCAAACGCGTAAAGCCTAAAAGTTACGATGATTTATATTTTTCTATTTTCACAACCGTTGAAACTCATTTTTGTGTCCCACGTGACTGGGAGGGTATTGGCACAATGGGATATTCTTGGCGTGAGAGCGATGGTAGCTGGAATTAGGTCTAGGCTTGCAAGAAACATTTTTTCTACCTTTGTGGTGTTATTGCTCACGTAAAATATCGGTTTTCGCGACTCCATCTACGTCCTTTATATCGGAAAATATGATCCGTATCTGGCGGATATCCGCGTTTTACAGGGCACTTAAACGAGCGCCCAGAAACACACACATGTCAGGTCTTGCAAAAATTTAGTCTAAATTTTAATCACGCAACGGTCGCCGGCTTATATTTAATGACAAACACTTCGCCAAATTCCATACAGAAAATTCGCTAGTTAGTTTTCAAAGTAACATTGCCAGTTAATAAACATCAGATTCACGTTCAAATTTCAGTCAACAAAGCTAAAGTTCGTGGACATGAATAACATAGGCTAGTCATTGTTGTGACCTATTGGACTAGGCTAGCTGCTGCGTGCTTTTTCGAAATAAACGCAATTTTTTACAGACAAAGAATCCTGATATGTATCGCTGCATAATATCTAAGGCTAAGCCTCGGTATACCAGAACACTTCACAACAAAATAGTTTACGTCAATTTAATCTTGCTAAGCTAACGAAGCTTACTCATAAACAGCTAAGTGATAGAGTAGCTTCGAAATTGGACGCCAGCAGCACCATGCCCGTATTCTTTTTGAGGTACCCCACAGAGAAAACAATTCCTTTATTTTGTAATACACCTCACTTGGCTAGCCCACAGGTAAACGAAATGAAGTATGCTATGCTATAATTACACTGGAGATATACAACGGACAAAGAAAGACTTTTTGAGAAAAAAATGACAGCGACATTTGTTGTGTGCGTTGCGATTTTGTAGAAAAATAATTAATCGCAGTTCTGTATTGAATTACACATTAGGCCTACTTAGAGAAGGCATAGCACGTTACACTCAGTAGGCCTACGTATAGAATATATAGTAGACCCCGCTTATCATTTTAAGCCCACGGATAATAAGCCCACCCGCTTAATAAGCATAAAATTGTCCGGTCCGGAATTACTCCACTTATTCCTGTAAAAAAACGCTTAAGGTCGGGAATTAGTCTGTTTGTTTTTGTAATGAAAAAGCACTACTTGTAAACCCAGAATTCAGCTTAACCCCGCACAGGATTACTGGGTTGTACAATCACCAGAGGCGTTCTTTTTTGTTTATTTCATATGCTAAGAAAAATGTTAGAAACCTGTGTTTCCACTTTTCCTGATTTTCAAAGACAAATGGAAGAGTTATTTTACAAAAATATCTCTGAAAGCCTGTAAAAAAATTGAGACACTCAACCTACCTGGGTTACCTGATGTGCAGTACATTTTGTGCACCCTACTTCTACCTTAAAGTTTCAATGTGATTTTAAGTGCAACACATTGTGGAAACGCTGATGTAAAGTCTCGATTGCAACGGTAATGAATTGGTTAGACATATGGAAAAGCAGTGGAAAGAGCAGCTTTGAAAGATGATGATTAATTTAATAAAAACCTTCGTATATTTATTGCCGCTGCAACAGAGTTTGTGTTGACAAAAGCTTCAAAATAAATTTTGATCACTATCTTTGCAAAACTGACTTGGATTTTAGAATCCCTTTCTGCAAGTTATTTCTTGTTGCATATAATTTTCAGCTAAATTAATTTTTGAAAACTAACCAAAATCACGTTCGGTGGTTTTCATATATGACCTGCACAACCTTTTAAATTGATTAAAGATTTTCCATATTTGCATCTGCAGTAGAATTGAATTTACCAAGTCAAATTATCAACTGCTAAGTACTGAAGAAAACTGAGATGTGTTTCAGCAATTGTGCCTTTGTACTGGCGTTTTCTCAAGGAGACAAATAGGCTACTGTGGCTTCAGGTACTTAACGCAGCAGCAGCATTGTGGATAATGACTGAGGGTGAAATTAGTAGAACTTGCTCTGAAAAATTGATTGCAAAATTGCCTCCAAACAAAAACGAAGTATGCGCTTACAAAACCGTGATTTCCTTGTATCAGCCCAAGGCGAGCTTTGGATAAAACAACACATTCACCAAATGAAGACCATCACTTTACGGACTACTCTTGTAAGTATAGGCGGAAGGCAGGCGATAACAGGGATGAATGCCGAGAAATTTGGCCATGAATTGTGAACTTCTAGGTTTACTTTATTGAGACTGTTGTTGACAAAAGCTACTCCACTGGACAGGAAAAGGTAGAAAGGATTAGGGCAGAATGAAAATAACGCCTCGTGCAACTGGCTTTGGTGGCGTGATCCAAATGTTTGAACACAAACTATAGATGTTAGTTAAATACAAAACGCCTTTGCTAATACAAAACTCAAATGTTTGCACTGAGTCCAATGCTGTGGTCCTTCGCGTGCCATCGCTTTTGGTAGTGCCAGGAAGTGCAACAAAAGCAAATTTTTAATTGGAATTAAACAACTAACTGCTAGCTTGAAACCCCTGCTTGATGTAGTCGGGAATAATTGAATTACAATAAGCCTGTCTCTTAGTAATTATGAAACAATCGCTGGAAAACTCAGCTTCACTCAAATTGAGAAACTTGTGACTATGTTCTACCCGGCCTGTTATTAGCACTTGCGTTAGTAGTCACGAAGAATCGGAAAGTCAGCGCTGATGCAACCAAAGACAAAGTGAAAGTTGTTTCTTAATGATAGGTGATACATATAAATACCTTCTTTGAACGGGTTATCTTTTTTGCCTAACGAAGATGCATGAAGATTCTCAAGTAGCTGATGTAAAGTAATTTTTTACCTACCTTAAGGTGTTTCAGATACACTGCATCGTTGTCATCAACCTCTCAGAGTGGATTTACGATGTTCATTAACTGCTTGTTGACCTTCGTCCAGTTGCCTGCTTCAAAAAATTGATTTCGTTTCCTCGTTATCCATAAGTCTTACTGAGAGTGGACAACCGTTCATGTAGTCCTGAGCGAAATTGAGCGTGATGTAGTCCTGAGCGAAAGACCGAAATTGAGCGTGACCTGAGTCACCGGCCGAATTATGAAGTGGTTTCCACTTAGCGTTACGTGGAATGCCTGCCTTGTATGCCATGAATGTAGCTGGTAAGTAGAATGAATGCGTAAAACACTGGAAAAACAGCTACAAAGGCTGTTATGTTTTATGAATAATTGGAGCTTTGTAAAATGGTTGAAATCACAACCGACCATGTATTGTTGCTGCAACTTGGTTTTGTTGGAAACCGATTGTAGGAAGACGTATGGTTAATATTTAAATTAGGGATGTGATTCTCATAACGAGTAGCATCGAACAAAACCTTTTGGTTTCTTCACAGCAGACCTGGTCATTAAAGTTTTTTAACCCCAAAGTACGACGCCATAACTCCTTGGTCGCTGAAACCACATACAAGGCACTTGGCGTGGGAAAATGTATCGAGCATCACGAAATGTAGCATGAGCAATGTGCTCTCTAGAACCTAATAATTTTATTTATTAACCTTGTCTATGCGTTTGTGGTTTAGACAAGAGAAATGGAAAGTGCGAGGTTCTATGATCAAGCCCTTTTCTAAAACAGTGCAGCAAGTAAGCATAAGACTGATTTCATCGAAAACAATACCCAATGAACCATTACGCAATTTTCTTTCTGCCTTGCGACTTAAACGGCCACAAGACAGGCAAGCAGAACCCTTCAGAATATGTAACCTTAAACTGGGTCAAAATTGTTAGTTTTACCAATTCAAGCCTTTCATGGAAGTAAAAGCCCAATTTGTTTTCCATCCTATGACAATTTTTGTATCGAAGCGAGCCTGAATACCGTGTATAAGGCTTTTGTAATGTAAATATGTTTTTAAGTGCGCAGATATTGCCACCGTGTATATCATAAAACCTTAGGTTACTTTTATTGCGCTCAACCACCTGAGGATGTCTACAACAGGCAAAACAGAGCACGCTTTTAAAGCTGTTGTCCACTGCGAGTCCCTGGTACCTGACGGTGATTGGAGCACCATACTGATTGCAATCG
>Ga0210059_1016899_pt1 | contig 10478 bp, 6 predicted proteins | sample Ectturendosymbi2_FD_188042 | JGI IMG/M metagenome (GOLD analysis project Ga0210059, IMG submission 188042) | Ecteinascidia turbinata endosymbiont from Florida, USA - Sample 2 (SPAdes) (version 2) | ecosystem: Host-associated > Tunicates > Ascidians > Unclassified | place: Key West, Florida... | reverse complement strand
CACGTAGATATTGAAATGAAAAATCTAAATCTTCAAGTAACTTTACTAGTGTGGGCAACTGGTTTCCACATCAAAAAAGGTGTAGGAACACCGTTCCCACGCGTTTTTACCTGTGGTGAAAGTAGAATAATTTTCTTACCGGAACGATCCAGTATTGGTCAATACCGGCCCGAAACTTCAGCCATAATTGTAAAAACACAGTCAAGAGCACGTCTAGTTTTGGCCCACCCTGTATTGTACATTGTAAAAATGCAAAAAATGTCATGTACAACCATTTCAAAATCAACCAAAAAGAGTTATAGGCTACGTTCGGCAACTTGAACAACCCCCGAAAGTGGGTCAGGCAATGCAACTTGAGTTGACACCTCCACTGTTTTCCGCACGCCAAGAGGTTAAATATCACAACACATCAACACAAATATAGAAAATTATTTAAAAGCTTTGCACAAAGAAAGGCTCATAATTCAAAACATGGCCATAGTCAAAGTCAAAATTTTACCGAGGCGAATATGTTAATCACGTCACCGGCTTTGGTGGTTGCAACATAGTGTAGCTGGAGTGCTGCTGTTTTTAAAACAGCCATACAATATAATATGATTTGATTTAGCTCTACAAAAATGTTTTGTGGCAGCATTACAGAAAGTTTGTCGAGGCAAGTGCCTCATTTTGCCTCAGTGTAGCTGTGGCCTTGCAAACAATGTGTAATCCACAGTGATGCAGTTGAAACCGTAACCGTGGAGACCGAGACCTGATTAAACCTTCGAGACTGGGACTTCATCAAAATTTCCGAGACTCGAGACTTCAAAATTTGTGGATTTTGCCGCATTTTTTTATAAAATATTGTTCTCACTTCGAAGTTGAATTTTTTTCAAATTTATGACATTTTTCTGACCTTTTTTTGGTTGTTTTTTATCTGCAAATGCAACAAATAAAAATCGTTCAAATATAGAAATTTTACTCAACCATTTCTTTGCAATATTCAAAGTCTCGAGACCTGTAGCCATCGAGACCAAGACCAAGTCTCGAGACTCCATCAATGGTAATCCATTTAAAACTCTGCTAACTCAGCCTTAAAATATTCATGCTGTATAATCTCTAGACCCTTATAGGCATACTAAAGATTGGATTAGTGGTTTCGTCTTTACAATAACAGCTCGTAGTGCATCTGCTTTGGCAGGGGCTCTCCATCGCTTACTAGATCTACTCTCATATGCACATTTCGGCATTCGCAAGTAAATACAGCCTAACCTAGATGAGATCCCCTATTCTGATTACTTTGAAAAACAGAGAACAAGTTACACCTTACAGTACACCCAGGGTTTTTTTTAAGGAAAGGTACCCAATATGGATCTGTAGGGACCCGATTTCTCTGATTTTAGGGACCCGATTTTCTCTAATTCTAGTGACCTGATGATAATTTTCCCTGATTTTAGGGACCGATTTTCAGTTCTAGGGACCCGAATGGGGTTCCTAAAACGCCTCAAAAAAACGGGACACGTGAAGCTCACACTCCTAATTACACCAATAGGCTCAAGCTACAAATTTGCGTTACCCATACATCAAGATACATGTCTATTTCTGGTCAACGGCAATTGAAATCAATCTTTCTTATGCACTGAGCTGTAAATCAGAATGATTCAAGATTACTGTACAACAAAATCATTGAAGTCAAAGAACATACCCAGCTTGAACACGCCCGATATTATAAACTGTTAATATTTTGCTCCACTGAATAAATGTAGCCAGTGGGGCCATGCAGCTGATAGCGTAAACGCAAAGTCCCTCAAAGCGTTTGAAAAAATGTTTGTTTTTTTCAACGCTATGAAATGCAACTGTGGTAGCATTTTTGAACACGACTTGCACTAAGCTTGCTTCCCAAAAACGTTCAGCTGTTTGACTACCTACTGTATTTGGAGTCAACAATATAATTCACAAAAATGATAAAGCCAATACTGTAAATTGGAAAAAGTTACACAATACAAGTCCTCTGAACAAACTTGCATACGTTCGACCTACTCGGTCTACATAGAGTGTGAAAATAGTCGTTTCGTTGCGAAAAGGAAGCCGCACTCGATTATCGCCACAGTTCTTCACTAAAGTTAAGAAACACTTGGCGCTGTAGCCTAACAGAACAGTTGATTCGTTTAACAATCCCAGTTGTTCTATCTGGCCCAGTAGTTCCTCAAAGTATGGGTCGAGACCGAAACAAGGGTGGCAAAGGGTCAAAAACTGTATCACGACGAGGCGATCCCAATCGGAGTTGTACAATGTCAATGTTACCACTGCTTGTTTTTGTTTGTCTGTATCGCAGGTAAGAAAATAACATATTACTGCCAATAAAAAAACGAACTTAGCGACTTAAACTGCCAAAAATCATCCATACAATCATTATGTTTTTCATGCGTTGCATTAGGCTTGGGACGCGAGGTGTTCACCAAACTGAGGTTTGTGTCGCGCTAAAAATAATTTGGTAACCGTTAATCTAGCCATTCTAGTGTAAACGGTTTAAGTATTTTTCAAGCCATTAGTGTCTTAATATGAAAATGTAATCGACTGGGAATAAAATTCAATTTATTTTCGTTTTAGTCACATGCGCTTCATCGAGAAAACCGATTGCAAGGTATCTGTAAGTAATGGCAGTGTCAATGCCCTCAGCAATTACAAAATAAAAAGCATATCACTACTTTTCCTGCCACCGAAAGGAATCCTTTCCCAGAAGAAAATACACATCAAGATCTTACAGAGTAGCCTATATATTTCGCTTGCTAGGTAGTCATCATCAACTCTGCTCTTATAAATCAGTGGAGTTTTCGTCAATTTTTAGAATTTCAAGCCCCCGCGCAAAAACGCAAAGCCCTCCTATTGAAAAACTTCTGGCGACGATTCTGATTACATACCCAGAAATATAAAGTGTTCGCCCGCACCAAACTGACCATTGTTTTAAGACTTTAATGCCTTTTTGAGAAACAACCTGTGTGGCCTTTTAAATCTTGCGCATCTTCATCTAACTTTTATGTCCGATCGCTTCAATTGTTTGATGGTTTTCACAAACCTTCATATTCCGCAATTGTGTAACTCTCCTGTATGATGGTGAGCAACTGAAGTAATTTACGGTGCGTTGGTCGGGTGCACCCGTCCCACAAGTATTGTTTTTTCGTAGCAACGAAAATCTTCCGTCTGGTTAATGGCGTCTCAGGATTTCTGTATTTTCTTGCTCTATCACCTTCAGCATGTAGACGACGTGTGCAAGCCAAACATACAAACAGTAAGATATATAACTAGCAAAACACTAAACGACAAATCCTGCTTTCAATTCACTGAAATCAATTGGCTGCCGGCCTCGTGCTAAAGGCGTTGCAGAATATGTGAAACCTCGATCGGAACAATTTGCATGCTCCTGTGCGCCAGTGTGTACCTGCATTCCATTTATTTTTTGCTTTTTTATGTCAGCCGCTTACCTCAAATTTTGATGTTAGAATACCTTCATTTTTCTCCCACTCACGAAACGCTGTATGAAGATGAGTGAATGACGTTATAGTTGGGGTGTTGTAAAAGTGTTTTGTTCCTCTCAGTGTTGATTGTATGCTAACACCTATTCTTTAATGCGTTGTGGCTAACCGTTTTTGTGTTCTTGTATTAATTCAATGTGCTTGTGATATAGACCACAAGCCTGTGACGAAATGCATGATAAAAAAATGTTAATGGGCGAGAGCTTAGCGATAGAGTGTCTGTTACTCAATCACGAAATTTAGTGTCCCATCCAATAACCGTGCCCGGATCGTTTATGCCAACATTTTTCTTTTTGCGAATAGGTTCTTTCAGCAACAGTAGTCATGCATTCTGGTATAATGGTGCCACGCAATTCACGCAAAAGCACCAATTGAAAAAACTACTGTGATACAATTATTCTGGATTTAGCATAGGCCTATGTGATATGACCAGGGAAATTTCGTTTGATCCACTATTGTTTAGGGACGAATTATAGCAAAGATAAATTTTTACAAAATGCAATATACTGGATTATTAGGCTAGTTCAGTGGTTCTTAACCTTTGCTTCACCACGCCTACCTTAAGTACTTTTCCTTAGTTTCAAGCTCTCTGGCTATGAATAAGTTGTAAAAGCAAATGTATTGCTTGGTAAATTTATTGATAAATCTTTCAATGTTGTACAGCGCTTGAGGGTTCGATCCCCTGGAAAGTTATTGACGTCACCTGGGGCACGCGCCCCACCGGTTAAGAACCACTGTGCTAGTTAGTTACAGGACAAAACACAAAAGTATATCTGACATTGTTTGTTTGTAGATTAGTGAGAGACTCCACGTCAGGTGATACAGAGCGTTGTTACCAAACTGGTTTACTGATATATCACACAAACTGGAGATGTTGCACCTCGGATTATGATTCAGAGTTGGAGTTAGTGATAATTTTTTTTAGTTCACCTTTGCACTTGTAGACAACCAAATTCATTTATACACCTGATGTGCGCAACACTGTTTTTGTTCACGACTTCATTTAGATCTTGTACGCAAAGGGAGATTGTAACTCTGTCAGAATTGCAAAATCCTCTACTGTGCAATAAATTTCACTGTTATCAAAATGGTCAGACTGTAGCGTCATTTTCTCTTTCTTTTCACACTCACAGCATATTATAGACAGGACAGTGGACAGCCAGGACAGTGAAGGTGTTTATAGTGAATGTGTTTTCACGAGTTAACAATTGGGGGTTTCAACAATCGCAGTTGTTATGTTGAAAAATAAACTTAACTAGAATCACACGTGGACTTCGGGTCAACTTAATCATAACAAATGCAGAACCGTCGCCAGAATATCTTCAACAACGGGGCTTTGCGTTTGTGCAGGGGTAGCTTGATTTTTTAAAAGTTGACAAAAATCCACAAATTTATTTATTGAATTTGCTAAAGGGTAAATGAGACAAAAAAATCAAGAACCACTTTTTCTGGACTTTCTCGCTAAATGAATTTTCGTGTAACGGAACTCCTTGTACATTACAATATGCTGTTCTAATATTCACAACCTGAACCGTATACAGCTCTTTCGTGACGCATTTTGCGTGCAGCTCCTAGCTGAAAGTCCAGCTCATGTAAAGCTAAAGCGTTTATAAAATTTTGTTGAAATAATAGAAGATACTGGCTATAGTTCTTGTTTGGTATGAACCAATGTTATTGTTGCGCAGGTCTACCGTATAAGCTGAAGATGCAGGGGTGTAGAGGGGTAAAAACGTGTGGGAACGGTGTTCCCACACCTTTTTTGATGTGGAAACCAGTTGCCCACACTAGTGAAGTTACTTGAAGATTTAGATTTTTCATTTCAATTTCTACGTGTAGCGCCTGGAGCAACATAAATGAAGAAATGACAAGTCATGTCGTGTATCGCAGGGCTTCTCAATCTATGAGTCGTGACCCCAAATGGGTCGTGAAATGTAATTTAGGGCCCGCGAGAAAATTTGGTTGAACAAATCAGATGTACAAGTGTTTGTAAGGTTTACAAAAAGTATTTAAAGTAAGCTTGGAGTGAATCTATTTCTTCTGCATTTCAGGGATAAATACCGTTTCATGCTGTCAGTTGTGTACTAAGATGTTTGTCTGAGTTAGCAAATGATAGTAATATCAGCCAAGCGCAATAAGTTATGCGTTGATACGTCATGATGGTTTTAACGTTTTGCACAGCATATATGTGTGAAGCGGCATTCGCAAAATTGAAAGTCATGAAGTGCAAAATCCGATTCTTTTTGAAAAATGTTGGGAATGCCGGTCAAAAAATTTAGCCACCATGCTATCAAGGATAAGCCATTAAGAACGTGAAACACAGCACAGAAGATTTCACGGCTTTGCCACTTGCATTTAGTAACAGCCATTTGCTTGATTCTGTTCGTAAGAAATAACAAATAGTCCTCAGGCATTAACGACAAAACCAGCGACTGCCTTTCCAGAATTTTTTTATGTTACCGATATCTTGAGTTGGACGTTTCTGCTAGTAACTGTTCCTGAATCGTCTGAATCTGTGATTGTTGCATTTTCGCTGATTTCCTCATGGTGAGAGCGCGTGTATACTCTTAATTTCGTGTATTTGATCAAATTTGTTTTCCCTTCAAAATGAGGCACAACATGACAATCAAAATTATAATGTGTGTGAACCGGAGCACACTCATTATAAGCAAGAGCTCCGGAGCTGGAGCCTGAGCCATGTTCATGAAAAGAGCTCCGGAGCCGGAGCTGTCTCATTTTTACGACGGGTCCGCAGCTCTGTTTTTTTTCGGTCGAAGCAAAAACGGGGGATTAACGGTTCGTCTCCATTGTTGCCTGTCGCAACTCACTCTTGTAACTGACCACAACATGGAAATAGGACGTCTGGTTTCCCTTGCCTGTCTAGGTCACGTATATTGCCTAAGTTGGGAGGTGTTAATACTGCAAATGTATAAAGTCTCATAATTTCAAGGAACATTTTAATAAAACCCAGAATGGTGTAAAAGACTCCTCGATTGGTTCACGACACCTACCGAATTATGCATTACTTAGATTACCGTCGCCACGGGGTGCTTAGCCCTATTGTGACCGGAAAGCCAGAGAGGCAAGTGTGTAAAGCTTCACACAGTGGCAACAAGCAGACATGGGGCGATTACAGCACAAATGTAATCGATTACGATTAAGATTACTTGGCACTTGGTCGATTACGATTACGAATAAACAAAATCACAATGTAATCGATTACGATTACATTGAAAGTAATCACGATTACAATTGCGATTACATTTGTCTTGAAACATCTTCAGAACGAATACAAACCTCATTTGCATGGTTTGATGTGGGTATACTTTCATACAGCATTCGATATTAATGAATGTAATAAACGAAATGACTAATCTGTAAAGATCAAGCACCGCAAAAAAATTTACAATAATTGTTTAAGGAGATGTTCGTGCTGTAAAAAAACAGTGGAGTAATTAGAGGTTTGAGCTAGATGGGAAACTTAGTGTCGTGCACTCGCCTGCGAATCCGACTAAACACTATCAGCGGTAAACCAGGCTTTAATTCACTAAAGACACCGCTCAATCATGGAGCTGAACAAGCGAGCAATGACAACTCCGAAACAAACATAACAGCGTAACTGATCGAATGCTTCGCAGGACGGGCAAGCTGCACTAAAAGAACACTTTGCAGTATTGCATTACGAGACCGCAAGCACAACGCAACAGCCGCGAGACGAACACAGGAGCACAATTAAGGATTGCAGGCGCCACTACGTGGCAAGGACAATGTAATCATCATTCACCACAATAGCTCTCGGCAGTTTTTTCTTGCAAAAAAGCCGTCAGTGGGAGACTCATTCTTTTTCTGCAGTTTTTGAAATTTTGAGTACAACGGGGTTTTTGGGCCATAACTTTTGTTCTAGACATGCTAGAAGGTCAATCAAGGGCTCTATAGACGCGGATGATCATCTAGTTTCCAACCAAATTTCGAGCCATAAAAATGGCTTATTGAATTAGCGCCCAGGGCCAGTTAAAGTTGGTCAAAAGTTCAAAAACCTGCCTTCATTGTGACGTCACCAAAAGAAAACCCCCCACCCAAATCAAACAACTTTTTTTTAAATCGAAACTAGAAGACTTGCTGAATCCGTAGATTGTTTGAACAGCTCTGTAGCTATAGTAGCTGGCGAGTTATAGCTTTTAAAGCGTTTAAAATCCGCGCCAAAATTTTGGCGATCGCGGGTTTTAAAGGGTTTGCGCGTGTAAATTAAGCCCTCAACCAGAGTGAGGGGAAAAACTGGTCTTTCAAAGCCTCTCACGGAATTTTTATGCATTATTTTAGATTTTCAAAAAAATGTTGAGTTGATCTATGTTTCATGTGAAGCCCCTGAACAAATTACCGACTACTTGTATTTCAAACTGAGGTCCTTGTTTCTGCGTAGTTCAATTTATTCGCGATAGAAGTTTTATGTAGAACGTAGTTTATATGGCCTGAGGGCAAAGAATGGTTATTTAATATTCGAGAGCGAATTGACCAACCACCGGTTCCTCAACATTCCAGCTTTTGAAAGTGCAGCCTAAGTGTTGAATGCTTTAGTTTCAAAGGTGTGTAATGCGCATTAAGCAGCCGGCATCAGCTCTAAAAAAATAAACCTCCGAACATCAACAATTAAAACCTCTCGACATGCTGTAAAAGCTTTCGAGAAATCTGCCGACGGGCCTGCTCTTATGTTTTTGTGATGATTTAAACTTGCACATATCTGTAGGCCTATTCAAGTTGCGGGTCCCCACAAAGGTGACAAGCAAGCGAATCAGTCAAGCTAATTATTTTTATAGGACATCGATTTCACGTACCATTACGCATCCACAGTACTGAAATCTTATTCATATAAAATATCCTATTATCAATTTCTTTTATTCCATTATGAAATTAAATTTCCCTGTCAGTACATTCAATGCCAACACGTACTTTTTCGCAATATGTGAAAAACTTATTCATAAAAGTATCTAAAAAACATAAGAACCACACATAATTTATTTAACAACTGAGGAAAATCAAAGCCAAGCGGTCAGAAAACAGTTCGTTTTCTAATGCGAAGTTGTAGCATCCAAAGTTTGGTGTAACATTTAGACAACGATCACATGAAAAATCGAAATCATGTGATTTGCGGCTTAGTACATGAAGGTTAATAAAATTTTAGCAAGATCGTGATGATAAAAGAAATTAATCACTTGACGTTGTGTGACTGCGTCAGGTACGAATATTAATCAAAGAAAATTTTTTCAACACTCTGCTTGTTTGGCCCAGGCGATGGACATTTGCAAAAAATGGCATTATATAATTTTTACCTCAACACATGGAGGCAAATAAAAATTCAGCGAAATTGCAATGATAAAAAAAGTCCAACTACCTAACGTTTGGTAGGGCTATGTAAGGTTTAAACGTAGATGAACCAAAGCTTTCGTCAATGTTAACTTTGTGCGTAGAGTTGAAAGAACGAAAATGTGAGATTTAAATTATGTTCAAACAAACTCACGATGACAAGTTTAACGTGAAGTGATTTATCCTTCATCTCAAAGGTAACACTTTCCTGTAGTTCCCCCAGAACGTATGGTTTTCAAAACGGGGCGGTAGGAGATTGAGCGGACGCGCTGTAGCATGCTCTGAAACCTAAACCCTCAAGTGACCCGGGATTTGTGATTTGGCAACGTCCACAGATTATGCGAACTTTTTCAGCAGTTATCACTGATGTTGAAAACTAAAAAGTTATTGTGAAGCAATAAACATAGCGATTGTAAGCACAATGCGAGTTTTTCAGTAGAAAAAGTTTTGGTGTTTGGCAAAGTAGCCTTTTTTTATTTTTGCTGAACAGCAGAACTTTGAATGAGTAGCAGAAGACTACAATAATGCGCTTTCGGTGCCTCGTTTAGTGAAGGTATAAAATTCTTCCACGAAAATAGTTTCACATAGGAGACAGCTCTTTTTAGTGATTGGGAAATTACTGATTTGGAGTACTGAGGAATATCTCAAATTAAGTCCGATGTCTAGCGGTATTCCTTTTACAACACAAAGTAACGCAGTTGTATCGAAATGTTTCAAGCGAAGAAAGTGGGGAGCAAACAAAATATATTGGTGAGTGATTTCAGGAAAATGTTTGCAAGACAAATATCAAAAGCACAACTTCATCGGCGAAGATTGCAAAACAAAATGCGCAAAAGCTAGGAAGTTGGTGCACAACGTTAAAAGCATGAAAACTTCAATATTTGAATGTAAATTTGTTCTGCACATTGGATTCATTGTAAAGGCTTGCTGCTCGATGTCCAGTGTTGGTTTGATTCACTGTAATTAATATAACGAGATGTTTCGGTACAAAAAATAGCCGCAACCATTTAGTAGGTTTGCTTACAAGCAGTGCAACCTATGGAATATAAATAAGCTTTGCTTTCTGTGCGCGTTAATGCTAAGCCGTAAAAAATTACATTTTCAACTTGGTTAAATGTAACAACGGAGCTACCACCAGTGATGTGCCCAGTCCCGTTGCTATGGGGAGCATTTGTTGGGCTTTTCCTCCAAATAAAGGTCCAAGTCCCCAAATTGAAGTACGAAATACCATTAAGCAGACGTTGTTTTTGTCAAATTTTAGAAAGTCAAGCCCCCTGTACAAACGTAAAGTCCCCTTTTGAAGATTTCTGGCGACGTTTCCGAATGCGCATGAGTCATGTTTGTCGAGTCACAAGCCTTTCGAGTCGAGTCACGGCTTGGTCGAGTCAGAGTCCAGTAAAAAGAACTGTCAAGTCACTTCGAGTTGTTGGTTTTCAAGCTCCAGTCAACATCCAATCAAATGAAGTGTAACATTTTCACTATGACTGTTTTTTTACTCCAAAGTGTTGCCCAACTTGCTAAAAATGATGCCCAACAAGTTTTAAAATGGCGTCCAACGAGCTAATAATACTAATAATAAAACTAATATTTTATTGCGCACCCATAGTCCAT
>Ga0210059_1016898_pt1 | contig 10479 bp, 7 predicted proteins | sample Ectturendosymbi2_FD_188042 | JGI IMG/M metagenome (GOLD analysis project Ga0210059, IMG submission 188042) | Ecteinascidia turbinata endosymbiont from Florida, USA - Sample 2 (SPAdes) (version 2) | ecosystem: Host-associated > Tunicates > Ascidians > Unclassified | place: Key West, Florida... | reverse complement strand
CCTCGCCCTTAACCTGATAAACGCCGCTAACTGTCATCGACGCAAGACAAAACTCCATCTACTGGGAGCTCCTGTATTTAACTTGAAACAAAGAAACAGTGACGATTCATCCGCAGCAGTCGGGGTTTATTCTTCACATTGTAAAGAATACAGTAAAACCTAAGCCAGCTACACAACCCCTCTTCCTATTCGAAAGCTACGTATATAAAATGCTATCTGCACTCTTCTGTGAACCTAGAACACATAAAATTCCAAAACAAGCTGTTTATTGAAAAACAACCGGTTACATTAAGCGATTACCTTATGCCAGTGATCTTCAACGTGGGCGAAATCGCCACCCAGGGGGGCGATTTTATGCGCTGTGGAGGCGATTTTGTGATTTACGTGATTTGGGGGGGATTTCAGTTTCCAGGGGGGAAGTTTCTGCAACATACTCAAATGTTGAATTGATTCCAAAAAACATTTGCTACTTTGGAATCGAAGCATTTGATACACTTTCGACCCCATGGTTCGTACCAAAGGTAAGGTTATATAAATCACGTGATATCGGTCTGGTCACATATCAGTCAAACTAACGTTGCTCTGTGTAACGCTTCACTGCACCAACTATCCAAGACCACTGAAACCAGGGACGTAACGAGGGGGAAAGGAGGGCACAATTCCCCGGGCGCCGAGTCACTATAGGTGCGCCGAATCACTGCTTTGGGGACCGAATCACCGCGGGGGGTGCCGAAAAGTCCGAACAATGTTACAAGTACTTTCTTCAATACAGTAAATTTGCTTCAGAAAGAGCTTAGGTTCGAACATGGGGGGGGGCATCTAACTTGTTTCTTGCCCCTGGAACCATCTAACCTTGTTATACCCCTGACTGAGACTGTCACTGGTCGGTCTAGGGCAGTTCGGCGCTTCCATTTCGGCGATGGTGGTCGCAAATGTTTTATGCGAAAAAATGTGTATTTTTGAAATACTTTGAAGGTTAGACAACAAAGGATGTTTGCTTCATAAGTGTTTTGTTGTCATCCTGATGGTGGTCAGTGGCCAGTGTAGTTTCCCGTACGTCAGGATTTTGGAAGAACTTCGTGCGACCGTGACCACGTGTGTAAAGAAATATGGCTTGTGACATTTATTTTTGCTGGCATGAGGCGTTTCTGAGTTTTCACAAAAGTTAAGCCTGTACAGCATCTATTGGTTGACCTTTCAAGTAGGTATCATTTTGTTTGCATTTCACAGCTAATCTAAGAATACATCGCACTTTCTTGTAATCGGTTGCCTATCGGTGTACGAATATGCAGTAATGGCACTTCCAAATCCATGGTATACATCATGAATCGCAATAAATACAGCATAATTGGAAAGATCTGGGACAAGTGCTAGACTGAATCTTGCCCTTACACGCTTCCCTGACGACGGCAGTGCACACTTTTGCACTTTGGTGTGATTCCAAAGGAAAACCATTTCACATTTCATCGCCGAAACGTACATCGCCGAAACGACGGCGCCGAACTGTCCCATTCCATCACTGGTTGGGAGTCAAGCATTGCGGTTCTCACGACGATTATAGGGCAACCGATCTTTTGACCTAAAAACTTGAAATTTTGACTATGACTTACAAACTTTGACTTTATTTTGACTTGTCAATTTCCTGCGTTTGAAACTGCAAAATAATTCAGCCTTTGGTGTTGAAGTTAACTCAGAAGCATATTAATGAAGTATACTTCAAACTTTTAAAGAATTTGGTAATGTAACCTTCGCCATGATATATTTGGAAGTACAGTAGATTAATAACTACACTAGAGTCACACCTGAGAACATCGTAAACGTATAATGGATAGAGCATTTACGAAACCAAGCAAGTACTGTAAGCCCACGTTTCTTGCCTTCCCAGGCCCAGCCTACTTAAATATGCGCAATCGTCTAGTAGTGGGCAAAACAATATTACTACGTCAGAAGTCGCGACAAACCAATTATCTTTTCAGAATCGCAACTAAACTTGCAAAAGCATATCGATATCAGTTGTTGTAGCTTCAATAAAAATTGAGAAGAGAAAAAAAGTTGTGCTGCAAGAAAAGTTAGACGTAACGACAAATTTTGAAATTTTTTTGACCTAGCAACTTTGGAGTCGCTCATGGTATCAGAGTGAAATTTGGATTTTGGACGTTTTATGAACTTTAAAAACGGCAAAAAAATTTGACTTCATTGACTTTTGGTTGTCCTAATTATGAATGTGCGGGTATTTTGTTGAATCTAATGTTTAAAATAAGACAAAAGAGAAACAAAACTGTTGCACTGAGTTTGTTAGGTTGGTTAACCCAATCGTTGCATGATCAATGTCACAAAAAGACATCAAGCAATAACATTTGCCAGCCTGTATACATCAGCATACGAGGTTTTGGACGTTTCTCGTACAGTATGCACTAATTAGTTTTTTATGCCGATATTGGTCGAAAGCAACCAACACTGGCACAGCTATTGGAAAATACCCAATCCATCAAACTCCATTTTTCCAAGAGGAAGAGTTCAGCTTCTTTGATGGTAGTAAATTGACCCAACAATCCTAACATTGCTGCCACTAAATCATCGCATCGATTTTCGCGGCGATAGCGAATATTAATTGCAAGTTGCCGTCAACTTTGGCCCAGTTAATTTTCGTCGTGCACAAATCACTCCAACCGTATGTGTTATTATTAACAAAATTGCGTTGAAACAAGTGTTCATGGCCTTTGGTAAAGCATTGCCAAACCATTGTTTCGTACCAAAATATATGGCAGTCCATTATAATGTGTTTTATAAGCTTTGGTTAGTACCTTGAGTAAAATAACGTAGGCCTACTGAAGTGTGTTCTGTTGTAAAAACACTGGAAATTGAGTGTTGCAAGACAATTTACGTAGCAATTAACGGCTAGTAAAACTAGTAACAGCTAGCCGTAAGTTGTAAGATGTGCTTGTGTTTTTCAACCAGTTCGAGTGTTTTGGTGTTCTGTGGACATAGCTGTACTGTGTTCATCTGACTTATGACAGAGTGTAACTGAACAGTAGGCTAGGAAAGGAGTAACTCAGACCGCAAGTAAGCCCAAATACACAATCTTGGCTAAACTAAAGAGTCCAAAAAACCTTTTCGCCACCTGTCGTTGGAGGCTTGCTATGAAGTTATTCTGTTGTGGAGATAAGGCCGAAAGTTACACTGCGCAGAAAGTTGTGGGTGAAATAGCTTTTTGCCAGCTAACTAGCATAAGCGAATGCGATTCCACCATTCAGGAACGTCTCATTGACATTCAAAGTGATGATGAAGCCCCTGTTTTATTTCATACACACGGATGGTCAAATTTTTGGATCAAGTGCAGTGAGCGTTTTCCAGAACTTCGGGGAAAGGTGAAACTATTATTATTGTGGTTTCCCACGACGTATTTTCCTGAGCAAGGTTTCTGTCAAGTAGGCTACTGCACACGCGTAACAAATGCAGCGATCGCCTTGACATGAGCAATACCGGGGAAACGCCATTTAAACTGACCAACTTGCAACCTGCTCTGAAAAAGCCTGCGGATAAACACCCATCGCAAGTTTCGCATTAGTTGGAATACGCTGTTTTTTTGGAAATAAATAACATTTATTCTACAAATACATTTGCATTCGTTTGTTTTGAGCTAAGTAGATTGCCCGTCAATATTTCATTAGCACTGAATTATTTTCCAAACAAAATACTATTTTCAGAAAACGCAAAGATGCAAAAATTATAGAAGGGGGGGCGATTTTCAAGCAAAGTTCCTGTAGGGGGGCGATTGTACAAAAAAGGTTGAAGACCACTGCCTTACGCGGACACGCTTGCAGGACGTAAACGCTGTTGCTGACTTGGAGTAAAAACATGGAAAGCAAAGCAATAAATTCAGAGTTGAGGTGAATCATAATTATTGATTGCAAGCGGTAAAACTACACTTTTGCACATCTTGAAATAATACGGTTTAATTTTAACACATGTGGAACTTTCCCACTAAACCTGCATGTTTGGAGCTTCACACAATTGTAGGAGCTGTAGTTGTATTTAAGTGAATCCTGACATAACCAAGCCTGCCTCAGTCGATACCACCATCCCTGAGTCTTAACAGTGTTCAGCTAGCCAGGAGAGAATAAGTTTCCACATGTCTCGTCTTATGCGGGTACAAATTGCCACAAAACCAGGGGTAAATTTACTGCTTCATTGTAACTGACGATGTTTTTGTAGTATTGTGACTCAGGGTCACAATTTGCAATAATTTATTGGACTCTGTTGCAATTTTATTTCTTAAAGTATTGCAAGCATGCAAACCTGCCCGCGCAGCATTAACATCGAGATGCTGTTTCTGACGGCCTGAACTGGTGCGAACACAGCTAACAATGCTTAGTGACAACAACATCTTGCGTTTGACAAATGATCTGTGAAGTAAAAATTTCCGGCGAGCCTACGTTGATTGCCGATTTGCACAGCCTAAAAACGTTTCCTGTGTAACTTATGCGTTCTGCTAGGAACGTTTACTTTCACTAAGGAACTCTCTGCACTTAGTCGGTTTTCGAATCGCCGTGCATTTTATTCTGGCATCAGTTTGATTTTTCAACTGTGAATTGATCAAAACAGAAAGTTATGACTGGTGGTAATATTTCGCGAGGCCACTAGGCCTTGCGCCAAATGCACTATGATGTTCATTGGCTTGTTTGTTGCATCAAAAGGACAGTTTCATGAAACGTAATAAAAACAATAAAGCACGATGCAAGAAACTTTTATTAGTCGTCAAGATGACAATTTCAATTTGTGTGAATAGAAAGCTCCTTAGAATGAAGTCGACGATAAAACAGGAAAGCAATCAAACTTTAAAAATAACAGTTTTTTCTCATTTATATCTTCAGGCCCAAGGCTTGAGCCTCAGGGTGTGCAGCAGTCAGAGGCGTAACGAAGGAGGGCAAAGGGATCATAATGCCCCGGGCGCCGTTCACTGGAGGGCGCCGATAAGTCTCAACAATATCACAAGTACTTTCTTCAGTACAGTACATTTGCTCCGGAAGACCTTAGGTTCGAAAGTGAGGGCGCCAGACTTGCTTCTTTGCCCCGGGCGCCATTTAACCTCGGTACGCCCCTGGAAACAGTAGCTTGCTTATATTTATATATCATCTCACTCTAGTAGAAGAAATCTATATTTGAAATAATATTTTTTGGTAGCAAAAAGACTCCAAGATTACATCAAGATACCAATCAATTGCGACTGTGGAATACATTGCACTATTTCTCGGCCATGCAACTCACGCAAATGGTCCAAATGACAAATTCGGATACCACCAGCTATTTTCGACAATTTGGAAAGAAAAACTGATGAACTACCTGGTCCTCGAAACTTCAGCTCCACAACAAAAAGCACTACCTTCAGAAGATGCAAGATGCCGCCTGTGGAATAGATCTTAGGTGCGCATCCTAAGAAAAACATATGCTGATTAAATTCTACAGGTTATCAACATGAGATGCAATCGTCCATATATGCAAAAGGTTGTTTACGGAAGAAATCACTCAACGTCTGTTGTTCTTTACCTCAAAGCAGAGATCGACGGCCTGGAGAGGTTTTGACTGCACTGAACAAACAACATTGGGTGTTGATATGGGGCGCCGTTTGTAAAAATATAATATCTCTGCACGCAGAGATAGCTATCTCTGGCAGAGATAACATCTCTGCATGCAGAGATAGCAGTTTTTGTGCTAAATCTGTCAGATATCATATTTTTACAAACGGCGCCCCATAACTTTCATGTACCTTTTGACGCATTGGTTTGTCGTACTGACTGCACGAAACAAATCATGTCTGCAGAGCTCGAAAGGTTTGCCGTAAGTCCACACGCTTGGCAAAATGAATCTAAACAGGGTAAGACAAGCAATGCAACAGATTTGTTTAACGCGAATTGGCGACAGGCCAAAGCCTGAATAATGCTTTTTGTCGAAGCGGTTGCGGAGAACGCTCTTGCCCAAGGAGCGCTACGGCGCGTCACTCAGTAATTGGGAAGGTTACCGAGTAGGCTACTGCGTTAACGAGTCGTCCTCAAATTTACGTCACACAGCTGTGCTTGCACGTATATTGAGCGTGTCGCTTTTCTTACTGGTATGCCAGAAATCGCCTTGGTTTGATGACTTCGTTTTTGCGCTTCATTAAACTACCAGCATTGCGAAGGACTTGCAGCCGCACGGCACCTAATCAGTCCATCATTTCCATTACTTCAAAATATTTACGATCTATGACGAAATAATTGTATATAGCCTAATCACAAAATGCCAATAACCTTAAGATTGCTCAAGAAAATCATTAAAAAGTAAAAATATCAACTTTATATTAGTGTTATTCTGCACGAAAACAATTTGTTATTTGATGATGCGTTCGAGAATCTATAGCCTGCATTTCATTGTAAAGTATCAGAAAATCGTTACATAAAACTTTTAATAACTGCTTATGATAACCAGGGATATCTAGGAGTTTCTAGATATCCCTGATGATAACTGTAAATTCTACTACCTATTTTGAAATATTGCAACAATTAAATAAAATTTCATACATGTCTTTAGGCAGTTTTACCTCTTGCTTACAGACCTTCTTTTCTTATAATATCTCATATTTTATTGAACCAAATCCTATTTACACACAGTTGATGATCAGACAAAGAGCCTAGATTGCTGTGAAAACGAATCAGTGATCTAATTCTAACAGATTCTCTGAGCTGTTGTTACAAGATATCCTAATTCTATGCTTTCTAGTTTTCATCAAAACTAATTCTGAGTCGAGTGTCCATGTCAAACACAACCTTTCAGGGCTCAAAAGACACATCGGATGAGTAAAGCGTCCTGCTGAAACACTGGCCTACAGCAGAATTAACAGCAGAAACTCCTTTTTTCAATAAAGCTGAAAATACATTAAAAACCCTTTTTTCGCGGAGTAAACTCGCTGCACTGGCCCTGCTATTACCTCACTCATGCGTAACTGGGATGATCCAGTCCCTTTATGTATACCTGCTATCAGAAGCTTTCAATCCTGGCCTCTTCCAATGCCCACTCTTGATATAATAGCCATCGTTGTTCTTCACAAGCCTGTGAATACCAGCTAGTCCTTGAAACCACTTAAAAGACCAAGAACCTAACTTGTCTGTTTCCTCACAATCGCGTCAGTCTGCATCATAACAAAATTACCCAGGTTTTACCATTTCAGATCGAAAAGCGTTTTAGCATTTGAGTTTTGATGCATCTCTCCACAAATTAGCGTGTTATATCATCTATCAACACTGCCAGCAAATTAGGGCAGTGCCGCTAGAGTTGGTCTCGTTCTTTAGTAGTGACTCATTGCCAAGCGATTAGACAGGAATGTCATATGGTGATTTCAGCCCTCAAATACGAAACAAAAATGAAAAAAAGATACTGAAATCACAAGAGATTTTGTACAAGGTCCCTGAACAGCATTCTCCGATAGGGTTAAAAACTCAAGGTTTATGAAGCTATTCCTCAAACTCATTTGCGTTCAAAGGTCCAAAACAGGCTTGGACGCCACCTGTCAGTGTGAAGGATTAGAACTAGAAGGCCATAGGGAATGCCTTGAGAAAACATTCAAAACTTGAAGATAACAACTTATTGCAAATTTTGCTAACAATTGCCATGTCCTGACTTTCCCTGATGGAGTTTGACTTAAATTAGTGATCGACAAACTTTCGTTATGATGACCCAAGCCGGCTTTTCAGTCGTACTTAAACCCATGCTCATATTGAAGGCTCAATTTGAAACTTAGGCTGTATTCAGTTACATGTTACATAACAATGTATAAACTGTCATAAACCGTATATCGACAAAAACAATGCTTGGTTAACGTTAAACAATCAATGTTCCGTTGTTGTTACAGAAGCCTAGGTTTAGCCCAGCTGTCCGCATATACGTTTTGGTGCGGCCCTAAAAAATAGTTATAAATTCTCGCGACCCAAGCATATTGTGAACATATAGCTTCGTGGAAAACACTATATATACAGCTTTTTTTAAGGAAAATGTTACGTACCCGGTATGGACCAGTAGGGACCCGATTTCTCTGATTCTAGAGATCCGATTTTCTCTGATTCTACGCACCTGATGATGATTTTATCTGATTCTAGCAGGGGCGCAGCCAGGATTTTTCTAAGGGGGGGCTGAAGTTATGGAAGCAAAACCTTGAAAAGGAAAAATTGCTTGTGATTAGCATAATCAAGGAAAGCACATAATTTGTGGATAAACAACTGACTGTTCTCACCACGAAAACTGCGGGTCCTTTCAACTAAACTGCCATCTTGTTTCTTTGATATTCTTTCCTGACGACCACAAAACTCGACAACCTTTATAACATGTCTCAGCCGAGTTTTGTTTTGATCTATGATATTTTTTCTACTGTCGGAAAGCATATTTCTCACGTACACATTTCCTTCATTTTTGCAAAGTTTAAGAAACGCATCAAACCCCTTTGCGCAAAAAATGGTAGTATTATGTGTTTGATGAGACTTATAATCTTATAATCTTCTTTTGCTTTTTTCCAATTTTTGTGAGCTGATTTTACCAACGTACCAAGGGCCTTATGTGGCGGCAGGTAGACAGCGCCACATGTAAATAAATGGTCACCACTAGATGGTGCCCATAAGTTACAAGTCACTGTGATAGTCACCACAAGTGGATTATCGTAGTTCACTTATCCCTAATGATAGTACAACCTAGTAACAGTAGAGTGAACTCGTCGAGGGAGCTCTATTGCTGCTGGTTGCTTTCCTGTTAGTTAATGCCCCGAATTGCCATCTTTCTCTTGTGCTTGCCTCAGTAGTTCAAGGCGATGCAGTCAACTGCAGCACTTAGCGCTGCGACTGACAACATCAGGTGCTAACGCAACACACCATTTGCAAAATGCCCGTTCACGGGTTTCATTGTAGGCTAACCGCTTAAACTCCTCCAACCATTACACTTGGAAACGTCGCTTCTGGAAGCCTGTGTGTACCACAGGAAAATCGCGTGAAGATGAAGGAGTCCAGCTATGTTTTTCGATCGCGTTCACTCAGACAACGTCACACAAAGTTCCCAATGTCATTAATCTTATACATGCTTGGGGGATTCGCCGAAACATCGTCGCTACCAGTTGCGGCAGACGCCTGCGGCCGCTCTTCTACCGGTGAACAGGTAGGCCCACTGTTCTGACGCCGGTCAATAAAAACTTCTCGAGGCTGCTCACCCTGATCTGTTTCATACGAAGATGAATGTCTTTATAATTTCACCACAAACTTGTCCATTTTCACTCAACACGTTTTGCTCACTAATGAGCGGCGTGCAACTGATTAGCAGAATAGAGAATTACTTCAGCCTGCAGCCAGCGGTCACTCACACCCAGTGTTGCTACTCTGTTGTTATGGAGAAGTACTAGATTTCATGGTAAAAAAAACACTAAATTCACAAAAAACACTAGATTACAAAAGCAAACTTACACATAGTGAAAGTGCCCAGAAAATGCGTTGCAATGCCAACCACAGACATTATGCTATTCATTGCAAACCAGAGACAAAGAAAATGGGCGATAGCAGCAACGCTTGCCTTTGTTTGTACAGGTCACTGAAGTTTTTAACAGATGTAATTTAAGATTTACCGTAATTAGGTAGAGTTTTTAGCAAATTACAATTGCACTAAATCAAAAGGTCTCAATTACAGTTGCAATTACACAAAATTGTGCAATTAATTACATTCAGCTCACTCACAAAAAAACACTAGATAGCCATGAAAAAACACTAAAGCACTAGATGAAATGAAAAAACACTAGATCTAGTGGAAAACACTAGGAGTGGCACCCCTGCTCACACCTCGCACTGCGTATCCTCCAAGTGTGCACAATAGGAAGGTCCCAGCTTTGTAACGTATTAACCAGGTTTGCGCAATCGGAGGTAAATATCCGGCTCCGTCTTTTCCAAAATTTCCGACTCCCGACTCCGGCTCCTTAAAATAAAGGGAATGAAATTTGGCTGTTAAAATCAATGGAAAGCATGGTGCAGAGCAAGAACTCTCTGTTTCAACAAAAGTTTCAAAAGAACTTGTACCATTTCAACAGGAAATGCCAATTTAGGAGTGTGATGCAAAAAATGATCCAATTGGACATCCGGAGTCGGAGTCGGACAAAAAAAAACGAATCCGACTGCGACTCCCAGTGTTGTCAGGAATCCGACTCCACCCAAAAACCTCCGACTCCGGCTTTAACTCCGCAACCCTGGTATTAACTACACTTCAATCGACACTGTTGGTACTTCAAATATCTAGCTTGTTTCCACGCCAGCAGAGCATGGTACACCCAGCTCTTGTTACAGATGGAAGTACAAACCAGGGCTTTCGAGTCGGAGTAGGAAGGATTTTCAACCTGAGGAGTCGGAGTCGCAGAAAATTTTAACGACTCCGACTCCGACTCCGGGCAGACCTTTTGCTCACCAATTGTGACTGTTTGTGCCA
>Ga0210059_1016897_pt1 | contig 10480 bp, 8 predicted proteins | sample Ectturendosymbi2_FD_188042 | JGI IMG/M metagenome (GOLD analysis project Ga0210059, IMG submission 188042) | Ecteinascidia turbinata endosymbiont from Florida, USA - Sample 2 (SPAdes) (version 2) | ecosystem: Host-associated > Tunicates > Ascidians > Unclassified | place: Key West, Florida... | reverse complement strand
CTGAACAATTTGATGCAGCTGAAAGAAGAAATGGCAAATGTTAGGAATGATTGGGACGGCTATTACAGCAAGGCAAAAATAGCTGCTTCCAGCATGGACTTCAAAGAAAAGGATTTTCCTGCATCCCGAAGGGATTGTGCTGCTGAGTGCACATCACCAGCTGAAGCTTTCAAAAGAAATGTATTTTACGTTGCTGTTGATGCGCTTATAGTTGGAGTGCAAAAGTGCATTACAAAACTTGATGAAATGTGCAGAAAAATTTCAATTCCTGTGGAAATTCGATGAGATGTCAGATGCCGAACTGCTTGCTTGTACGGAGGCTTTACAAAAGTCTTATCCGAATGACATGACTGAAGACATAAATAATGAGGTGGCACTTTTAAAACAAGGGTTCCAGGCAAATTTTAATTGCGGTCCCAAATGTGCCACTCCACAGATACTGATGCGCGGAATAATTGATTCGAACTTGAGAAACATTTTCCCCATCAATTTCGTTGCTGCGCGAATCTTTTTAGCCATACCTCCCACAGTTGCTACCGGAGAGCGAGGTTTCAGTACTTTGAAGTTCATTAAAAACACCTTACGCTCCACCATGTCGCAAGACAGACTGAATAGCCTTGGCATGCTGAGCATCAACGCTGACGTAGCAAAGGCTCTTTCATTTGACAATCTCATTGACAAATTTGCTTCGCAGAAGGTTAGAAAGGGTTTCATTGCACGAAGACCTTGAGAACTATTCAAACCAACTGTGTTGCAACTTAGCGGCGTTTACGTGAGCAACCTTTTCCATGTATGACTAGCAGAATTCATACATGTTACAAACAAAAAACAGTGCTTGATGTATAAGCCTTCAAACCTGTTAATTCGCAACTTTCACTTCTAAAATTGAACAGTTTTCATGAGCAACTTGAGGAATTTCAACAATGTAGATGAATTCTGTTGCAGTGTTGTAATGAATGTAGTACTTTTAATGTCGTTCTGTTCTGGTTTATTTGTCTTTCAAATACATTATGTAACAAGCTACATTTCCAGCAATATTGAAGCTCAGGTATAATTCGTTTTAGAGGGGGCACGTTTTTGACAAAGTTTCCCGACCAGTAGTAATTTCTCTCGGAGGCCCTGGCAGGGTCACTGAATCAAGCCCCAATAGACAGTTACAGCAGAGTCGAGGAGGGTGTCACAGTTGGGAGCTGCAGGATGGACTGCTTACTTTTTGCAGACGATTTGGTACTGCATATTCTCAACAGGGTCTTCAACATGCACTCGATCGTTTTTTTTGCTGCGTGTGACCGAGCTGGAATGAAAATTAGCACCAAACAGACCGAGGCATTGTCTCTCTAGAAACCCAAGGCAGTGTATGCTGCAAGTGAGCAGAAATACACTGCAACAGGTGGAGAAGTTGAAGTACCTTGGGTTGGTATTTACAAGTAATGGAAGGTGGAATGAGGAGATTGATACATGGATTGGTAAATCTCATGCAGAACTGCTGACCCCGCTACTCTCCCTAGAGGAAAAGCAGGCATGAAAATGAATGAATGGTTTATTGTGGAAACAACATCGCTGAACTGTCCCATTCTGTCTCTAATGAAGTCATTTTCCAATTCATTGTATACTATTACGAAGACCCCTAAACAAGCTTAAAACCACACCTGTTGTGTAATTTGATACTGATGTCTGAAGCTGTTGCATTCTTGCTGAAACATTTATTGGCTGTATGGCATACGTGTTCACCTCAATCGTTTGTCTGTTGGGAGTGCGTGAGTGCCGTCTTTTCGGCAGTTGCTACGTAACACAACATGGTGTCAGAAGTGCGATTTGAACCCACGGCCAGAACACGACACCCCAATGCTGTTGATTTGGCGATGGGTGTGCTTCTATCCATGCCATTAAACATGTGAGAATCAGCCTATAGCCAATTTCAAACCACGAAACAACACCACAGACACAAGTAAAAGAGTTTAAGTTTGCACCAGAAGGTTGCTTTTATGCTCAAATTTGTGTGATTTGTGCAGAATGATCTAACCAATAATCAACTCATTTTGCTGTCGATTGCAGTATGTCAGTAACAATGCCAAATTTGTCTTTTTACGGTGGCATGAGCTGTCTATGGGTTTGCAACTGCAACAAAAGGATCAAAACCACATAGCCATCAATCACTGTTGCCAGGCATGTAGCCATGTGGGGGCAAAAGGTGCTGTCGTCCCCCTAAATTTTGGACTTGCAAATATTCAACTGTGATGCAAAAATTGTCATGACTACGTAAAGCCAATCATTCATTCCACAAAGCTGTTGTAGTTTGCCAAAGTGTATCAGAGCTGAGTACCATGGTTTGTTGAGGCACGTTATGCAACCACGTAATTCAATGCTGCACTGCATTATCTTTGCTGACGGAGTGAGGTAGTGCACAAATGCATTGTTAGGCCATAATTTGGGCCAAGATAGCATTAGGCCAAAGATAGCGCCAAGTTGTTTGCTTGCGGACATCTATAGCTTTTTACATGATGGATTATGGTTCAATCAGTGCCATTACTTCCAACAAGAAACTCATCCACTCACCTATATATTGCAAAACTTCGATGCAGACCTACTGCGGATAACAAACTGCACTGGCAACAGTCTTGAAAATGTTTTTTTCTTTGGGGGCTCCCAAAACCTTGCATCAGCTGAGTTTTCCATAATGTATTTTTATTTTTATTAATGCCGTTCCTTTCAAGGCTGCCATAGTGCAGGCACTGAAAATATACTTCTAACAAAAGAGACCAATTTTGTACACTCTGGCAAGAAGTTGAGAACTGTGTAGGCGAAAGTGACTGCGATTGCCTAACCTGAGTAAGACCAGGCAATTCTCACACAGGTAAGAAATAATGGCAAAGTAGTATTATTGTGAAAGAATTGCTTTGTTGATTGATACTATTTGATAATTGTGGCTGGGTCAAAGTCTGGCACACAACCCCTGAAGTTTAACAAAGTGTGTAACATTGTTTAGTTTAGAGTATTTTTTACCTTTATTTCTACTTCGATAGGCACTGAAAAGGGGTGCATTTATATCAAAGGGATGCCATTCAAGATGTTTGGGAGGAAAGGTGCCCCAAACTGCTCCCCTGTATCCACCACTGAACAGAAATAGAGTTTTAGGTGGTAAACTTGCATATGCTTGCCTGACATGGATAGCCGTGTACTCTAGTTTAACACATAAAAAGCTTGACAAAGTGGCCACGCAATTAACCAGATTCGTCTGTATTGATAAATATGTTTGTAGTGTTTCAATTACTGTAGGTTATTTAATGTAAAACTTGCAAACTTATTTTGCAGATTGCTCATGTTTATAGTTTTCTGCAAATGACTCTTCCATTGATCAAGGTTGCCAACCCCTGGTTTATACTATGCATTTGAAACACAAGGAATGAACTTAAGTGAATAAATACTTTTCTAATTATTCCAAGAATCTAATGACTTGAAGATTTTTGTCACATGGTTCAGACTCGAATAGCATCTGATTTCAACACATCCTTGCATAAGACTGAAAAAGACTTTTACTTTTATATGGAGTAATTGACAAATCAACAAAAGACTGTCAATACAATTCAACCCAACTTATCATCACCAATGAAGTAAGAAAAGCAAAAAATGAGTTGCTACTGTTGCAACCTCTCCGGTGGTGTTGCGTTGATTGTGTGATTCTCCACAAACGGGATGTGCGCGAACAAGCAATAATAGAGTGATCTCGTCAGGTGAGCTCTATTGTTCCTTGCTGCCACGATGGAAAGCTTTGCGCACATGACGCTCAGGATTTCCGATTGCAACAAAATGGTGCTGTGACCAGAATGTGGAGGTCGTGCCGAGTTCAGCCTTCACACAAAGAACGTGCGATCGGTGTGGTTCGTTGTAAAAAGAAGGGGATGTTGTTGCAACTTCTCCATTGGTGTTGCGTTGATTGTGTGATTCTCCACGAAGGGATGTGTGCGAAGAACAAAAATATATGTATGTGGCGCGAACAAGCAATAATAGAGTGATCTTGTTGGGTGATCTCTATTGTTGCTTGCTGCCACGGTGCGAAACTTTGCGCACATGTCGCTCGGGATTTCCGATCGCAACACTACACAACCTCAGCTATATACATAAATGTTTGCTACAAATACAATATCAAGTCTAAAAACCGTTCTGATGTATAAAAAAAAATCACATCATATTTGTATTAGTGATTCAAGGGTCAGAAGCATAAGAGGCATAACAAACAGCTAAGATGATATTTACAGCATTATACACAACCTTCAATTAACAGAATGACTCTTCATTAAAGTTCTACTAACTCCTTTCTCTTTTTCAAGGATTGTTAACATGTCGCTATGCACTTGGCAGATCTACATGCATGATTCAGTGGTTAATAAATCTTTTCCTAAAAGAACAACATATATTTTCTTTCCTGATGTTCAGTATGGCACAGGAGCGCCTTGCAATGGAAATCGTGGCCAAAGAACACAATATGAATGACATTTTGCAGATGTTTTGATAACTCCTGTTATCATCATCAGTGCATTGCAAATTGAACTGCAGTGATCTTGCTGTAAGTTCTTATGGTCAGTCAGGGCCTTGGGTCATGAGTTTCAATGCCTTTTCATAAATGTTTTCCTCTTCAGGAGAACTGCTACGTGTGATTTTGTCAGTTTGAAAGCCTGGTCACAGTCAGAAAAAAAATCCGTAAAATTTCATGCCATTTTAAAAAGAATGGTGAAAAACACTACAAAAAGTGAAAACGCTGTTATGGAAGTGACACAGTGGCCATTGGTAGCAACATGACTCAGTGGGAAATGTCACTGGCACAAACCTAAGGTCATTGGTAGTGACAACAATTAGTGGCGGCTGCAGATTATTGAATCGTTGTTGATTCAAGAACACAAACCAGAGCTTAATGCAAACATCCCATCGATGCCTTCAACCTTTAACACGTCACTTCCATAACAGCCTTTCGCATTTTTCACTTTTTACAGTGCTTTTCTCCTGACTGACCATAAGAACTTGCAGCAAGATCATGGCAGTTCAATTGCTATGTACTGAAGACATTAGCAGGAGTTACTGAAACATCTACAAAAATGTTTATGAAGGTCAATGAAACATGTAAGATTCTTATGACTAAGGTATTATCCAACTTAATTCGCTTTCAAATAAAAAAGCTCCATAAGTAGTATTTCCATTTGCCTTTACCTTGCACTGCTTGCTTGTAGCCAACATTTCTTCTTAACGAAACCTGTTCCTTACTGTCTAAAGAAGAGTTCTTTTTGTTATGCAATCCTTTGTTCATGCTTTCAAACTTTAGCTGTCCAATATGCGATACAATGGAACTGTCAAGACTGGAACTAACTTTCAAGTCAGAGAACTGGGGATTCCTGGATATATTTTCATATTCCTGAGCTGACAAAATAGCATCTTCAATGTCACTGTCACAAATAAAAAGTATACAAAAGATCACGAACTTATGCAAAACAAAACAAATGCAAAACATAACGCAACAACCAAATGCCTTCATCAAGGCAGAAAGAAGTTCTTTGACATGTACTTGTTTTTTTTGGTTTTCAAATCAGAAGAGATGCAATATGCTGCATATTCTTTCTTCACATTCATTTATAAAGCTTGAAAGATCAAACAAGATTTTGCGCAACCTTGGGCACAGCATGGTAAGGACTTTCACCAGCATGTAACAAGCCTATGTAATAAGAGTTGCTTGCTTATACACTTAGGCACAAACTAACAATTCATAAAGCAATTTGAGTTATTTTTGAGTAAACACATCTTTCAATAATTGACTTATGTCAGTGGCTAGATTTCAAGGTATAACATAGAGAGAAGTGTTTTTTAAACTGGCAATTTAGAACAGTTTTATATTACCAATTTATATGTAAGTCACAATGAAACAATACCTGAAACAAACATCAGAGGCATAGCGTGGTGGTTCTTGGCCATTTCTTCTTTGATTTAATTCTCTAAAAATGTCCACAAACACTTGTAGGTCATATAACCATGTTTTACAACAAATACAGCATAAAAACTTACAGTGATAGTTCTGATGCAAACTCCTGATCACAACATTGAATACTACTACAACTTGACAATGAATCTTGCAGATCAGAGTGAAGACAACCAACACAATCATCCCTGAGAAGACAGAAAGGTAGGACTTAAACCATTGCAGTGCACAAGCAACAAAAATATAGTATGGGAGCATACTCATTTATTTGGGGTAAGCTTCGTTCAGTGAGCATTGGTGAGCTTTGCATCATCTTATTGAAACTGAAAAAATAAAAACATATTGCGCAACATGTATGCACTTTCTCTAATATGCAGACTACACATAAGCACTATAATTCTGCCATTGCAAATGCTATTTGCATCAGAGTTTGCCATCACCACGTAAAAACATGTATTGTTCGGCAGTGGCATAGGAGCAAGTTTACAAGGTCATGGAGGACTGTGGCAGGCTTTGCAGGTAAATTGGCAATAAGGAAATTTACAGCGACCAGCTGGCTCAAAGTCAAGCACTGAATAGAAACAATGGCATAAGTGAGATATCTACATTTAATAAGGACTGATGTTCTTGGGAGTGTCTCCAAATCAAATGAATGCTTCATAGAACTTTGGTATGATTTGATTGTAACTACAGTCACAGCATTATGTTTTGCCACATACTGTAGTATGGCCCATCCTGCCATTTGATAACAATGAAGTCATTGCACATGCAATGAAGTGTGAATGCAGGGACAAGATATGTACAAGCTGTTTTTATTCTGTCATTTTTCAGTCATAGACTGAAACATTTATCAAATGAACAAAAAAAATTAGGTCATTTTGTTCATAATGTTTGAAAATATAGGCTAAAAAACACTGTTATGGCGAGTTTTAACACAACTGTGAGACAAATGAGCAAAATGTCTCAGCAAAAATGAGGAAAATGTTTCAGTGAAAAAAACTGCAAACAAGAATGCACACACAAGCACACATGAACAGTGCACAAGATCACACATACAATGACGACTAGTGAGGGCTTTTTAGTGTGTACAGATGCAGAAGCTGCCAATGCCTCATCCAAATGCATATGGTACTCCATGGAAGTGTTGTGATGAAAAGGCAGGCCAAGATGATCAGATCTCACAGGGAGTCTCATCACTGTGTCCAAATAGACTTGAGAGGCTTTTTTTCACAACTTCCTTGAGTCTTGGTGAGACACAACTTCGAGTTGAACTCCAGACCTATCAGCACTGACGCAGATGCACTAACCACTCGATCACATACAAGTAAATAATTAAGGACAATGTGTTACGTATTGAATAATTTGGTCATTCTAGCAATTCAGACACAACACATGCTTAATATAAAAACGTTCGTGTGACAATTTAATGTAAAATATTGCAGGAAAGTGAAATGTGATTTTATGAATTATAAGGAAAGAACAGACAAGATACTGCAGAATGGCAGTGGTTTGCCACAGCAAAAAAACACCATGACCTGATAAGGCAACAAATAAGGATGTACCAAAATTAAAATTTTCACCTTAGGATAGAATTGGCCAGAAACAAAAAAGTCCATACAAAATAGCATCATATACTTGTACATAGCTGTACTCTTGTTCCAAGTGCTCTGAAAAGCACTTTTTTTGCTTGGGGTGCACTCAAAAAAAATTTTTTTGCTTGGGTTTTTTTTTTTTGTGAGTGACGTCATAAGTGGAGGATTTTTGGGCCATCTTGGCCCACTTTGCCTGGCCATGGGCGCCAACTGTTAGGTGGTAGTATTTCGCTGAAGTTTTTACTGGAAACTAGGCTACAATCTGAGTCCTTTGATACCTGCTGGGGTTTCGGGTTCAAAAGTTATGATGTAAGTTAGTAAAAATATTTGACTAATTAGATAATTAATTAATTTGTTTATTTTAGATCATAACCTCTGAACTAGAAACGCTAGAAAGTCAATCAAAGGCTCAAAAGACTCGGACTCAAGCCTAGTTTCCAATGAAAACTTCAGCGAAACACTTTGGCCTAGCAGTTGGGCCCTAGGTCAGGCAACAAAATGACCCTAAAACTACTTCACTTATGATGTCACTCACAAAAAATCCGCACCCCAAATTTTTTTTTTGAGTGCAATCTACTAGACTGGCCGATCCGTTTGAGCCCTTGAACAGCTCTCTAGCGCAATCGGCGGAGGAGCTAGGGCGTTGGTAAGGCAACAGAAAACTGCTGTTTTTGAGGCCGAAATGGAAGCATGAATATATCGTATGCCGGTTCTCAAAGTGTTAATGTACAATTCATGTGGCCCAGATAGTAAATTGATCCCTCAAGCCTGATCTGACGCTTATTGCAAATTTATTCTATAACTGCATGATTTTATGGCATTTCGAAGAAAGCCACATTTAATTTTAGTGGCAACAGTGTTTTTGGTCTTCTTTTCAGCCAGTCCATCGATGTCAGGAGGTATTTTTGCTGTGGCAATTCACAGGATAGATCTTTTATCTATAAGCTTTGTCAATGTTCACAATGAACATCTTCTCTCTCTTCATGAAACTGAACAAATACCTTGCGAAACATGCAAGTACAGTATTTTGTATGTGTGTCATCCTCTGGTAGATTTAAATGCAATATCATTATAAAAAGCACAAAAATCATTCAAGGAGATTTGGACTTCTTAAAACAGGCTCAAACGTAACACTGATCAATCTCAATTACACTTCCTTCAACAAGTCTTGTGACAAAGGACAGACAATCTGAAATGGCATTTCAAATGCACAAACACGTAAAGGAGTTGGGTCATAGGTGTCGAGTTTGAAATATCTATGGGTGTGTCAAATCCATGATCTCAAAGCCTGCTTAAATTGGTAAAACAACATCCGTTGAAATATCCTGAAGCAGCTCTCACACTTACGTCAATTTTACAGGCATCTCACAGTTATTTGATAAACGTAGGGTCTGCCTAATAGATACTACAGGGCAATGCAAAATACATGCACAGGAAACACATTAAACTTGGAAATTACTGTAGCTGGATTCAGCTTTCCATTAAGAGTTTCAAAACAGTGCAAGGAGTGATATTGTTTTGATCAGTGGTTTTCAACTTACCATACCCATGATGGCAACTCACTATAACCCGTGCCAAAATTTGCTGCATGTGGCTGTGCAACTGTCCCCCATTTACATCAGGGTTGATTTATTTAAATCAAGCAATAAAAATTAAAAAAATCATTTCGTTTTAGAGCTTTGTGTAATGTCTATGACACATTTAATTAGCATTCTAATAGGTTTTCACATCGTCTATACAGTATTAGTGTAGAAGGCCAAGAGTTCTTATGATGACACAAGTAAAATCACTTGAAGTTTTATCAATCATAGTAACTGTGAGGTCACAGGTTCTATGTCATTTAATTACAAAAACAACATGTGGACTGAAATCACTAACCTTGCAGATTCAGAAGTCATAACTGATAGAATGCCATAAGTTTCAAAGAATAGACTGGCATAAAAGTGAAAGTTGCATTTAAATTCCATCAAATATGAAGGCGGTTGAATAAAAACGTAGTTGTATAACATATTTTTGATTCATGACACAGACATATCACTATTATGGATTTTCAACATTTTGTGCATGTATGCCATGAATGTCAATGAGACTACTAAACTCTCAGTTTCAGTGTTGGCATTTCAATAAATATTTCATTTCACACACCGGTAGTGGTGTTATGAACATATTTGCATTAGGGGATGTTGCATAAGTGCAAAAATGTTTGAATGAAATTTAAGCTATTTCTATTTAGGGTTGATTGATTTAAATCATTTCATTTAAATCAGTGATAAAACCAAAAAAATCAAATGCAGTTTTGAAGCTTTCTGTGATTTGTTCGACAAATTTAATTGGTATTCTAATCGGTTTCACCTACTATATCACTTAGTAACAAAGAAGGCAGATGCTTCTTATGACAACACAAGTTATAAAAGCAATTAAAGTTTTACCCATTATAGCAACCGTAAGGTCACAGATTCTATGTCAACTAACTCCAACAATGATTTGCGGACTGAAATCACTAACATTCAGCCAGTCCATTCCAGATTCAGAACTATCGAATGTTGTAAGTTTGAAAGTGTAGGATGGCATAAAGTAGGCCTGTAGGAAGGTTTTTTGTATTAATTACAGTATATGTTCAAAACAAACTTTTCTGGACTGAACAAAAATTAAGGGCACTGCCCCTGAATATCCCCATGGCTACAGGTCTAACACAAAGCAAAAGTTACATCTAAATTCTTGCAAATATGTAGGTTGTTGACTGTAGAAACAGTAGCTTCAGATAAAAAAATTGATTCACATTCATAAGAACACATATACAGGGTGACCCAAAAAGATGTGTACCCATGAAAATTTCAATTGTGACTTTGATTAAAAAGCTATTTATTTCAAATTACAACCACACATTATTCAGTTTATGGAAGACCATTCACCAGAGTTTCAACTA
>Ga0210059_1016896_pt1 | contig 10481 bp, 6 predicted proteins | sample Ectturendosymbi2_FD_188042 | JGI IMG/M metagenome (GOLD analysis project Ga0210059, IMG submission 188042) | Ecteinascidia turbinata endosymbiont from Florida, USA - Sample 2 (SPAdes) (version 2) | ecosystem: Host-associated > Tunicates > Ascidians > Unclassified | place: Key West, Florida... | reverse complement strand
CCTTTCTATCCCATTAGTCTGTGCTGGTTGAACCTCAATTCTCAATCGTTTGTCTGAAACATTTTCTACACTTCGGTTAGCAGAAATGCTTTTCTTTCTTTTCATAAACTACCTAATATCCATTTTTCGGACACTTTCTACAAATAAGTCATAATTTAAGAATAATCAAGGTCCAGAACAACATGAGCGGTAAAAAGACACTCTCGCAAAACTGTTTCAAGCAATGAGAAGTACAAATATATGTTCACAAGACGGACAACTTACTAGAGTTAAAACACCACGCAGGCTTTAAAAAACTGAGGAGATGAATTACGAAAACTCGCGGCAGCAAACATAACTTTGCCCTTAGAGCTCACTAAGAAGTCAGAACTAAACCTTAACGATAAAGACGTGTTCCCACAAGTCTGCATAGACGTATTCTAACAGTAAGCTACGTATTTTTATGCTACGTGAAAAAAAGCCTGCATAAGAGTCGTTTGATTAAGCTATTCATTCGGGCACGTTGACCACAGTCTCACACTAACAATGGATTTTTCAAACTTGTGGAAGCATTGCTACAGATTTACCCATGTTTCTTTTCACGCAGTATATAAGTGTATGTGGCTTACCGCTATCACCAGTGTCACTGTCTCGCTGCATTACCTGCCAAGATGTCTGTGTTCAACAGTTACATGCAGGGATCCTATACATTGATTTCAAATGAAGCCAGATTGCACACCACAATAAATCCCTATTATTGTACAATAAAAACAGAGCCGTCGACAGCGGCACCAGGGGGCCAGTGGTGCCCAGACCCCCATTTAAAATATGTGCCCCCCATTTCATGTTTGGCCCCCGGTTGCTGTATACATCCAATATTGCATTTAAAAAATGTTGCCCCCTTGTGGGTTTTGGTCCCCTTGCTGCAAAGTCCTGGCGACGGGTCCGACTAAAAACCCAGAAAATTTATGTTACCAACAAAAAATATGAGTGTGCTTATTTGATTTGAAACGATAATCGAATACTGGTTTAATTATAGTCCCTCCTTCAAATTTTCTTCTGAAAACATCAACATTTGGAAGACCTATTTTGTTGCACAAGACGTTTTTCATAACGCTGGTAACATAGCCTACTCCATTGATGATATCTCTCGCTAACTGTAGCCAGTGGCGTAGCAAGAAGGGGGGCGCGGGCCCCGGGCGGCACTTTTCAGGGGGCGGCACTTTGCTGATTAAAATTTAATTTTTTTAATAAGTTGAAAAGTTCTAGCTTTTCGTTATTATTTTTAAATAAATATTTAAAAGTATTAAAAGTTTTAATTATTTTCAATTTTTGTTTATAGAAGCCTTAGATTGGTAGGCTAGCCTAAAAAACACGTCATTTGACTGTGGAGCGAGCAAATTGATGAAATGTTTAATCAAAAGTCTGGGTCAAATCCAATGTGCTAAAGTGCCCCAGCATTTATCTTGACATCAGGACTTTTTTAACACACTTACCTGGTGTAGCAGACACACTACAGTGGTCTGTACATACTAAATGTTGATCTAATGAAAAAGAGGCAAAGTCCAAGCATCAAGCAACAAAGATGAAGAATACTGACACGAAGCCCAAAGGCTGTAATCAGTCAAGCATGAAAAACGTGACAAACAAAACATTACGTTCCCAGAGTAGCAAAGAAGAGAAACTTCCAGATAATTTGGTTGGAAATTCGGAGACGGACTGTGCATAAACTGAATCAAATAAAGTTCGACATGGAAAAACAATAAACAAAGCAAAAGGAATAAGGCAAACAAGAAGTGAAGAAGGCTTGAAAGAATGATGTCATGGAAAAATACAGAAAATTAACCGTTGATGATGTAATTAAAAATCATGACTAAAAACCTCATTAATTTTATGATGTAACGCTTTATGAGAACCAATAAATGATTAATTAGGGAATTTCCAGAAGATCTGGGTATAAAAGACGCGATTTGGGCAACCCAGATCAGTTCACTTTTCTACTTTGAACTGAGAACTCCTTCCCTGGTCTACACCATCTTTGAGTGGTTTAGCCATTGAAGTAAATTGAGGCTCTGCCTCATGGTACGCCAAGGGTCGGGCGGTTTGCCATGAGTGCTGTTGCAATACCCGTTGTTTTTTCACGGCATTAGTAGCAGCTTGAGCTCTCAGACTAAAAGCAGCGTTAATGACCTGTTTTTTTGGTCAACACTAGTGGCTTTGTCTAAGTGAATCTATGACACTCAGAACCACATTTTTGGCTTACCCAAATTACACGCTGCCACATGGACTGATATTGTCAAAAGGCAATTTATTGCCTTGCTCAGTCCTAGTGGAATTCTGTCACGCCACTTGTCCTCTGGATTGATATTGTCAAAAGACAATTTATTCTCTTGCTCAATCCTAAGGCAAAATTCCGAAAAACCCTTCCCGTTAACGTGGCGTTGACATAGGTACTCCCTGTCACTCTATTTGACGATTTAAAAAGTCAAAATAGAATTGTGACGTAACAAACAATCGGGATTTGTTTCAAACCGAACGTCCATCAAAATTTAGTTATGTTATCCGATTAAAAGAGCCCAACAGGATAGCATGCAACGTTTACACACGAAAATACGTGATCAGGTTTTGCGGAAACATAACTTAGGAACCTTCTTCGTATCTCTACGAATCCCTGTCACGATCTAACCGAACATAAGAATGGCATGCTAAACAGAACATTTCCTCTTTAGGAACAGAAGTCTGAATGAAAAGATTTAATGTTGAAATATAGAAACTTGAGGTTTGTAAGATTGGTTAAAACCACCAAAATATTGTGTCTGTGTCGCTGGGTTCGAGAAGCGTTTTGAAGAAGAATACTGTGCAAAGTTTATTGGTAAGTTTCAGTATTCATGTGCATATGTTCTATGGAATAAATAAACAAAAACCAACAAAAAATTGTACTTCTGTTACGATCTACTATCTAGATATGAAATCAGGAACTTTAGGGAGACCAAGCGAACTTTAGCTTTCGTGAATGTCGTCCTTGTTACATCTAAGATCGAACCCATGTTGAAACTTTCGGGTGTAACTAAATGCGACAATCTAGATCTTAAAAAGTCTAAAAACTCGTCTACACCTGGGGAGCAATTGTGCCCCAGTCCCTACACCTTCTTCGCCAGCAAAGCTATCCCAGTCAAAAGTCTTTTGATCGAAGGAAAGAGATGACATTCGACGGCAGACTAGCAAGCATTAGGGCTCCAGTTTTTGCGGTTTATACGTCCCCCTCCTCACAAAATCTGATAAAAAAGGCTTTGCATGAAATCACGGTAAATAGTCAAGGCTAGGTAAATCCTTTTTCTCCTATGGTTGGTTCTTCAGTAATCCCCAACGGCACATCATAACATCACGTGACAACTAGGCACTGGCGGTGAAGATATCGCTGGGGCGGCCTTAGTTCAGTGATAGAGCGACTGCCTCGCAATTGGAAGGTTGGATGTTCAATTCACCGACACTGAGTGAATCGCCGTAACTACTCTTGGGCAAAAGCATTCGCCTCAACTGCCCTGGTAAGAACCATATTTCAGGCGTTGGCATGCCGCTGCCAAAATTATAAAGAAAATTTTCTTGGCACATCTCATGCCATTTTTAATGTTCAGTGGGATATTTTCAATAAATGCCATAAGCTGTAACCTTGACATTAGGTGGGCTTATCAGTTATCAACATTGCATTTTGGCGGTTGAGGTGAAGAACTCTGCAAAAGCAACTTTGCTCAGTTTTAGTAAAAAAGGCTGATTTTTGCATGACATAATGGTGTCGGAAAATGACGTTCTTGAAGCGGGGTTGTGCGGATGGTGCGGTTGCGTGGGTGACTTTGAGCGCAAATTGTCGGTTTGAACTGCAAGTAGAGTGAATCAGAGCTAGCCCACAGGCAGTGTGAGTTTTAAGTCTTTGTTCAACGGTATGCTTAACATTTGCGGTCAAAGAAAAATTCATTTCAACGAAAAAGGTTAGAAAAAGTGTTGCTCTCATTTTGATGAATTTGAGGCAAGACCTTAGTCTGAATACCTAACGCAAGGGTAAACGATATGCTTAGATATGATTGTGGTGGAGGCTTTTGTTAAAAAGGGCGTTAATAGAAACGATTGTACAATTTCGCAATGGCTGTACTGAATAACGTTGCTCAACACAATTACCGTCGAACGTAAGACTTTGTAATCACCGCTGAGCATCCAACAGGCCTATGTCTCACCTGGCATGGTTTGGTAATACAGTTTTCGAAATAGACGTCTGTTGGTAACCAGTCACGTCGCTACGGGGGCCTTTGATGTGCTTAGCCCCTCAAACAAAGCTCCAATCCCCCCAATGTGAAATGTGAAACACTATAAATCAGTGGATTTGAGAATATCAATTCCCCCTGAACAAACGTAAAGTCCCCCAATTGAAGACCTTCTGGCGATGGTTCTGCTGGTAACGAACAAAGGCAAGGAATAACACTATATATGCACGTGAAATTTGGAAGTGGTCAACAGCTAGACCAAGTGCGCAAGTCACGATGAAGACTGCAAGCCAGCGCTTCTCAACCATACCCGGTCTTAAACCTGTTTAAGATATTTTTTCAAAATAGGTCCCCGCACCTTTAGAGAGCCCCGCGCAAGTGCCCACAGAGTTAACGTTTGAAGCCTTTTATATATTCTAAGAGAAATAAACCACTACTGAAACGCGAAGTAAACAATGAAACGTTCTTCACATCACTGAGGTCATATTATCAAATTTATTACTATAGCGTGCTATATGCAGTATATATACATTTTTTCAGTTATAGACGGGAGTAGTACACGAAATTTTAACATACATAAATGTATACATCTATACAGTAGGTATACCGCCATCACATCCCTTAATTTTTTCGTTTGATCCCCTGGAATGAGCAAACTATTAAAAAACCATGCGGTGGGCTCACCGAAGATTAAAAACCAATAGGGAAGAAAATTTGACGAAACATGTCGGGTTCGTATATCCATATGTAAAGAAAGCAAAAAATAGAAAAATTAATGATGAGAAAGATGGCGACAAGCAGAAAAAGCAGGACTCATAATCGAAAATGAAAAACAAGACCCATTTGAGTTTGTAAGTGTTTGATTGTAATTTAAGTTGGTTTATTAATCCTTATATCTTTAAATAAGCACGAAATATGATCTTCTTTCATTTCAAATTTTTGTAAGCAAATTTGAGGGGTGGAAAGGGCGGCACGTTTATGGTCGGCCCCGGGCGGCACTTAGCCTCGCTACGCCACTGATTGTGGGCATAGGTGGCGGAACCGGGGGGGCGCATAGGCCTAGGCCCCCCCACTTTCATTTCTGGGGGGGCCTGGCCCCCTCACTTTTTTTGTCTAAATATCGCAAGTTTAAGTAGCACAATTAGCAGTGGTTCCAGTGATAAAGTAAATCATTTAATGAAAATAACATTGCAGAATTTTGGTAGTATTTTGTCGTATTATTTCTAACATACTATTTGTAATTTGGCAGGATTTCGTAATTGTTTGGCAGAATACACCGTGCACAGTCTGTCACCCTGCTATGGATTGCTTACCGCATTGGTGTTGTTGAACAGTGTTGCCAGATGGTGTAATACAACACAATATTTCACAAAAATGCTGTCATTTTACATGCTTGTGCACATGGGCGTCGGAAGGAATTTTTCCAGGGGGAGCCACTAGCGGATTTTTCCAAACGTTTTTCTACGGGAAGCCAAAAGTGGTGAAATTTGGTTTTTACCACTCGAAATTAAGAAAACAGCACTTTTTGCTGAAATTTTCAAATTTCTGTCCCTCTTCCGACACCCATATGCTTGTGTGTAGGAAAAGTTCGTGCCACACCATTAAAAAAACGCCATTTTAAAAGTATTTTTGAAACATAATTCATATTGGACTGAAGGTGTTTGAAGTAATGGATTTGTATGATACATTGTATTTGAAGTTCAATCTATTGGACAGTTCCCATTTCGAGAATAATTTCAAACGAACGATTAATTGTCCAACACCTCGGGTTAGTATGAATTAGCCTAGTAAGTGGATGACTTACTGGCGTTACAGTGGCGATTCTAGAATGAAAACAGTGGGGGCACTACAGGGCCAAGGAAAAAAGTAGGGGGCCAAAATAAATGTCTCACCTGCATGGTGATTTCACTATAATGAAGATTGATTTGCTATGATTAAAACTATCAAACCTAACATAGGTTTGTGAATATCGTCAGAATCGTCGCCAGAAACGCTTCAAATCGTTTAAAATTTTGCTGGCTGAAAGTTATCTGCTGTATATGTCAAACAAACGAACTTGAACGTGAAATTAAGCAAAAACCTGAGGGGCCATGCAGGGGCCAGTCAAAACTCTGGGAGGGCCATGGCCCACCCAGGCCCCCCTTTAGAACTGCGACTGCGGCGTTATCGTTGCTCTGTGACGTGCGTTACTCGACAATGGAGAAGTTATCATGATAATTTCTCATTTATATTTACGTAACATAACGTCACAGGGCAACGATAATGCCAACCCGAATGAAAGCAGATGGAAATTTCAGTGACGCAAGCGGTGAATGGTTTTATTCAGTCAGTCAGAATAAATCGTATGACTAGCCCGAGTGACGCTGATGGCCTGGTTCGCCCCTGTAACATCCTATTTGAATTTCATGGGGTTCACCGATACGTTTTCATAGTGGTGTAGTTTCGTCTAAAATAGTATAATTCAGACCTTCATATGGTGTATATGTAATGACGTCATATTTCGATGCTTGCGACGTCACAGTTGCCAATTCAAACCACAAAATTTGCTATAACTTCTTTTTAACGTGCTCTTGTGCCCGCCCACTTTGAAAAAGGTTCCGCCACCTATGATTCTCGGAGTACATTTGTTATTAAACTAGGTAATTTTGTGCAATCATGAACTGTAGCGTGATCTAAAATCCCACAAAAATGTATATAACTAATGCCTTCTTCCCCTAATTCAAATGTGTCTTTTAATTTGTAAGCTATGCATAGAGTAACATCGAAATTTAAACAATCAGTCCTAACCTTTGTTTCACCAGTTACTTCAATTGACATTACACACAATAAAATTATATATATAACCCCGACAATGATCTTATGTGTATGTGGGTGTGAAACCAGTAATTACTATAAAATGAAACCGATTGAACACGTTCGGCTTCATCCGATATGCGTACTATCTCACCTGGTGTGCGCATGCAAACACTGTAATATAAACTTATCCTTATATTATTGACCCATTGGAGTTTCTATTAAACCTGGACACCCAGGTCGACTAAAAAAAGCAGATCTGGGTGGAAAAACCCCGCAGTGGGAGCCCTACATGGTCACATGCGGAAAAACGCCTACTACCGTAACTTGAAGTGAACGTTGTACGATTTATTAACGTGTTATTCTTACGCAAGAAAGACCTACAAGTAGAACAATCCTCTAGCTAGTTTCGCAACCTTCCTCTGCAGTCAAAGGAGGGGACTGTAACGAACTGCAATCTCATCATTGCATGTTTGCACAAATTAAGTTAGTCAACCACATACGAACCACCGTACATGATCACACCCAATTGTCTCTGAAGTGTAGGCTGCCAAATCGTATCTGTTTTGACGTTTTTGACCGGTGCCTTTGCAAAGTTGAAACGAGGGTATGTGAAACGATACTCAGTTGCGCTAAGCGTTTAGGGCAGGGTTGCGAGGTTGGCCCTTTTGGGGTCAAATTTCAGAAATTTGGTCACAAATATCACTTGTTGGCCCGCAATTTTTTGTTTGGCCCTTTGGCTCTTTTTTGGTCCTTTTCCAGGACAGACTTGACCCCTTGCACGAATTAGATCGGATCACCCTGAGTCCTGTCTGAGAAACCATGTTTTTTCACTTTTTTGACTAATTGATTGTAGATTTTCACCAAATTCTTATATTTTGAAGGTTTTCGATTGCAAAATTTTGTTAGGATCCTTAGAGCTTCTGAGTTAATGTGAAAGTAAGTTCATCAGACCTGTTACTTGCTGCAGTTGTAGAGGTAGTAGTGAGAACTGTTACATTACCTAACTTACTGTTATTTAGGTGGTGCACGCGTTTGTTGGTTTTGTTCAGATTGTTGTTGATCGCTTTGGCACTTATCGACGGTGGTAAATTTATGTTAGTTTATGGCTACACGTGGAAATTAACTTGTTATGTTACGATCTTTCATCCTGTACTTGTTTTTCTGTTGAGCTACAATTGTGATTGAGGAACATTGCCATTCAATAAATTATTAAGTATGGGTTCATATGACTTTGCAACTGCTGATAAATTTGGAAAAAATGGTTGGCCCTTTTTTGGCCCCTTATCTTAGAATTTGGCTCCTTTTTGGCTATTTTCTGGACTAGATTTGGCCCCTTGGCAAGACGTAGATCTGGCAACCCTGGTTTAGGGGGCCTCGCGGTCACAACTTTGCCCGGGGCCTCGCGCTCATTTAATCCGGCCCTGGTGGTCCCTTGTGAAAAGTTTTGGAGGGTGTTGTGGGAGTAAGGTGTTGATAGCCGCCTGCTATTGGCAGCGGTGTAGCCAGCCCAAATCTTTGGGTGGGAAAAATGTTTGATATTAGGCGAGTAACAGTATTTTTGTTTGGGACACCGCTTCTCAAAGCACAAAATGTCTAGATATGCTTAAAATTTGGAGGCCCCCTAGCTACGCCTATGGTTACTGACCGTTTGTATTCATTCCTGCTCAGAAATTAGTGTTCATATCGGCGGAGTTGAATCAGAATCATTCCAGGCCCCACGAGAGGGGTGCAACGGGTGCGCTACACCGAGGCACATACGAGTCTAGGGCAGTGGTTCTTAACCTTTTTTACATAGCTTACCCTTTATTAAACAAGATTACCAGATTAACTCCCAATACACTCAGTGGTGCTCATTGATTAAAAAAACGAAATTAACAAACTTTAACAGTTTGGAATGATTTGTAAAAATTTACATTTGCTGCAATTTATGGTTCAGTACATTTACCCCCTTGGAAGATGAAATTTACCCCGGGGGTAAATTTACCCCAGGTTAAGAACCACTGGTCTAGGGGGCCAATGAACCTCAAATTTCAAAATTTAAATGGGCTTCTATACACAATGTTTTTACTGTTATAACTTTATTTGTACACTCTTGTGCAAATGAATTGATTAAAGTTGATGTTTAAGTCGATATACAATGCAGGCCCATCGCCAATTATTTTGGTGTGCAGTTGGGTATAACTCAATTGCTGCTGTTTATTTGTTAGCCCTTAATGTACTGAGCACTGCGTGACTGTCAGAACGGTCGAAAAATATCTTTTATGACGTCATATAGGACTTTACCTCAATAGTGTTAGTGTTATAGAATGAAATGAAGCCATGTAGTTGAGACTGAGAGCGAGGGTGGATATTTAGGGTTTCCTTGGGGCCCCTTTCTTACGATGATTCCGTGGGTCCCCCTTTGAGAGTGTCGCACTTAGTTTTTGCATTGCTTTGTTTAATTAAAAGCTGATGAACTACTTTAGAGGCGCATTCAATGAGCCAGTGGTTCCCAACCGGGAAGGAATTCCTCCCCAGCCCCCAGGTAGGAATTTCATGAGGTCAGGGGAGGGAATTTCCACTTCATAGTTAAGTTACCTATTAACTGTAAGTGTTGTACTTCTTTTTTAAGTTGATATATAGGCTCTTTCAATTCGTTATATGAATTTATATTTGTAAGTTATTCAGCCAAGGCTACCAACGCCAATAATGCTGGCGTTTCGGCCGAGTTTATGGGGCGCCGTTCGTAAAAATATTATATCTGACAGATTTAGCAAAAAAACTGCTATCTCTGCGCATATTCAGCTATCTCTGCGCAGAGATACCTATCTCTGCGCGCATTTAGCTATCTCTGCGCAGAGATAGCTATGTCTTCGCGCATTTAGCTATCTCTGCGCAGAGATAGCTATCTTTTCACGCATTTAGCTATCTCTGCGCAGAGATAGCTATCTCTGCGCGCATTTAGCTATCTGCGCAGATATAGCTAAATGCGTGCAGAGGTAGCTATCTCTGCGCAGGGATAGCTAAATGAGCTATCTCTGCGCAGAAATAACTAATATGCGCAGAGATAGCAGTTTTTGTGCTAAATCTGTCAGATATAATATTTTTACGAACGGCGCCCCATACGAGTTTCCTAACCCGACCACACTGGATGTGGATGATTGAGTGAAGGCTTAGAATACTCCAGTAAAAGCGGCGCAGTGTTGCAATTGACTGCATCGCCTTGAACTACTGAGGCAAGCACAAGGGAAAGATGGCAATTCGGGGCATTAACTAACAGGAAAGCAACCAGCAGCAATAGAGCTCCCTCGACGAGTTCACTCTGCTACTACTAGGTTGCACTATCATTATATAGGGATAAGAGAATTACGATAATTCGCTTGTGGTGACTATCACAGTGACTTGTTACTCATGGGCACCATCTAGCGGTGACCATTTATTGACATGTGGCGCCATCTTCTGGCCGCCACA
>Ga0210059_1016895_pt1 | contig 10482 bp, 7 predicted proteins | sample Ectturendosymbi2_FD_188042 | JGI IMG/M metagenome (GOLD analysis project Ga0210059, IMG submission 188042) | Ecteinascidia turbinata endosymbiont from Florida, USA - Sample 2 (SPAdes) (version 2) | ecosystem: Host-associated > Tunicates > Ascidians > Unclassified | place: Key West, Florida... | reverse complement strand
CCTAACGGTTGGCGCCCAGGGCCAGGCAAAGTGGGCCAAGGTGGCCTAAAAGTCCTCCACTTATGACGTCACTCACAAAAAAACGTACCGCCCAAGCAAAAAATTTTTTTCAAGTGCAGACTAGAAGACTTGCTGCGTCTTTTGAGACTTTTACCGGGTCTGTAGAGCATACCGGACCAGAGAAATTCCTGTGCAAAGCCACATGCGTTTAGGCTTTTTTTTTCCGAAAATCCCCGAAAGCAGCTGGACGCCACAGAGTTAAAGACATTGCCTAGTTTGAATTGAAATCACAATTGAATTTCATTCAGTTTTCAAAATATATAAATGTGTTTATGTCAACCTGCCTACTATATAGATGTCAAAACTAAGAAAGATGAAGATGGAGTTGAGTATGAATGGGATGAAGAAAAAAAAGCTTGGTTTCCTACTGTGAGTTCCTTCATTTTTTTGCATTTCAAATGCAGCATGTGTATAAACTTAAACTATTACTGGATTACTAGTTACGTATGTTTTCCTGAACCTGATTTTTATTGGGTCACCAGTGAAGTTTGTCAACTCTAAAAGAAAAGACATTTCTTTTAGATCATTTTGTAATCTTTATATATACATTACTGTCAAACTTCTGTAAGGTTACTTCATACTTGCTGATTTTTGTGCATGATATAAAGCACATCCTCGCACAACACTTGTCTATATTTTGATTGTTGTGAATAGGAAGTATGGGCTGAATTTGAGCTGATAAAATGGCAGCATGAGTTGGGATGTATGTGCTACGAGTTGCATGTGAATGATTTGAAAGAGAACTAATTTTGCATCCAGTGCAAATATGCAATATTTTCATTAATAACAAAATTTGCGCATCATGAAATAGACAAATTTATTATGTGCATTTGGGAATACTGAATCCAGGAATGCTGAATGGATCCTGAACTATCCAAATCCAAAATTCTGATTTAAACCAGGTAATAGGATTGAGTTTAAATCTTCCACAATGTCAACATTATAGTTTCTTCCACCACATGGAAAGTTAGTGTGCATGCACAGACATCTTTTCAGTCCACCAAATGCATTTTTCTTTTGCATCAGTGGAAACTTCGTGCGATTGTTATTGTGCATGTGCAGATGTTGTTTCAGTCCACCACAGACACCAACATGTGCAGTAATTTCTGCACTAATGTAACATGTTGGGCTCAAGCCGCTCATCAAACCCAGCTGCAGTGCTTAGAAAAAAGTTCCCCGGAAAACATAACAATTTGACTTGAGCAGTTTGTGAAGAAAGTCGTTTCGCATCGAGTGCAAATTTTTTAACTGCTTAAAAATTTGCAATAGTTATAGTGTTGCTGTGAAAAATTTCCCATGAGCATGTCAGGTTTCTCGCAAATGACATTCCCAAATTCCACATTTTTTCCTGGCTTGCTAGCCAAGTTTGGTGGGTCTTAGCAAGTGATGAAATGTTGGTTTGATAGTATGCTTTGTAATACATAAAGTATTTTATTCTACATGTGCATCCTGTTCAAAACATTGTTTGGTTATAAAACTTGACGTACATATATAGCTAATTGAATGAAACTTGAACCTTATTGTCATTACAGCTCGGAATTATAATGTGTACAAAAGAATGCTTGATTAGGCCAGACTATGGTTAAACAAATGTAAATTCAATCATAAAATTTTGAGATTGTTTGCTTATAAGTGCTGTATTTAAAGCTTTCAGTGGATCAAGTGGTGCAATATCAGTCCAACTACACATGTGCACTTGAAGATGATAAATCTTCTGATTCTAATTCTGGAAGGTCCACATATGTTGATCCATTAACCAAAACTAAATATGTGTGGGATGTAAAGACTAATCAGTGGATTTTAGAAGAACAACACACATCAAGCTATGCAGACAATTGCCAATATACTGATCCTAAAACTGGTGCTAAGTACGTATGGGATGGGCACAGACAAACATGGAGAAATATGGAAACTCCTAATGGTTCAGACTCAAACACCACTGCAAGTGAAGCAGGTGAGTTTATATAGGCTGTAGTGAATTTGTAGATCAGCTATCACTAGATTGGTACAATGTTTTTTGTATGCCATTATTTACCTTAACAATCTTTGATCATGTGATATCAAAATGAAGTCACTTTTTACAGTAAACCTAATCACACTTGTGCGCTTTTTAAAGAGTTGCAAAGTGAAATGCCAGTGAAGACGACAAACTATGACATTTAAATAGTGTTGTCCCATGCAGCATGTCAAGATTTTATTTCAAAAGTTTAGATGACACCAAAATAATTACTAAATCCCCTTGGGTATTAATTAATCATCGATTTTTTGGCCGTAACATTCTAACAACATATGCTAGAAGGCCAACCAAAGGCTCTAAAGATGTGGATTTTCACCTAGTTTAAAAAAAAGAAACAAAAAATTACTTCTTGATTTTTGGGCCCAGGGCCTGACGATGTCCAAAAAACTCTAAACCTGCCCCAAGTGATGTCACCCACAAAAAGTTCAAATCTAAGACTAAAGTTTCCAAATTTTTTAAATTGAAACTATACAAGACTTTCTGCATTTTCAGAGATCAACCGATATGGCTCTTTTGGGGCTGATACTGACAACCGATATTTCCAAAATTTTTAAATCTTGTTTTCTACTTCATCATCAAAAATTTTGTTTATTCTATGCCTTACCTTATTCTTCAAAAACTTCAAAAATCAGGATTTATGAGTTAAAAATTTTCAAATTGTAGCAATTTCAATATTTTGCTATGATTTTTAATTAATCTAATTAATGATGATGCTTTTGTTTGATTAATGATGATGCTTTTCTTCCTTGCACAAGTTGTCTGGATGCGTGAGGAATATAATAGCGTTTTGTCAACACCTACTGAGGCCGGTAAAATCAGCTGTTTTGGCCGATACAGATATATCGGCAAGACCCAAATATTGGCCGATTATACCGATATATTGGTCTATCTCTACTTTAGAGGATTTGAACAGCTCTCCAACTCAATCAGGCTGAACATGTTGGCGTCAAAATTTTGGCATTTGCAGGACATACAGGGTTGAGGATTTTTTTATACCAACTATGTACAGTAGAAAGCCTTTGCTGCGGTATTTTGTAGCATACTATTTAGCACAATTGTTGAAAATCATTTTATGCACGGCTCTTGCTTTGTTAGATGCTGTGAGTGCCACATACACTCATCCAGAAAGTGGTGTGAAATACAGCTGGTCTGTTGAAAAACAAATGTGGATATCAGAAAGTGGAGAAATGCTGTATCCATCCAATTCTTGGGACTATTCACAAAAGTGAGTTACAAAATGAAGTCCTGGAGTCTAACATCGCCCTTTTTCTAAGCTGCTTTGATGCAAAGTTTTTATTGTAATTCGGTTTTATTTGTTTCTTGACATTGGGTAAGGTGAAGGTAGCGTTACAGTTACTTTACAGGTGTCAAGGACAGTGGACACTATAAGCCTGTAGTTATGCATTCAACCTAAAGTTTTTCCTGAGGCTTTTATTGGACAGCTTCATAAGGCTAGCTACTAGACAAAAACGAGGTTCGTCAGCAACAATCTAGGCAGCAAGTCGAAACTCGCAACCTTAGCTATCAAACTGAAGTGCTCTAGCCACTTTTTAAGTATTGTAAGGTTGAGTTGGGGTGTATATGTATACCTGCAAAAAGCATATGAAGCGGCTTTTCCACTTTAACCTCAGCATGTACACCTTTTATCTCAACGGAATCTTTTCAACACAGCTCGTTACTAATCACCACCCAGTCTGGGAAGTGTTGTGCTGAGTCGTAGAGTTTTCACGCACTATCTTACTCCGCGATACCAGAGCCACGACTCTAGTCGAGGACATCCAGGCAACATCGCTTGGCTTTTTCTACCAGTTCATGGTACTTTTGTTTGAACGAAATATTCCAGTAATTCTCAACTTTGAAAAAATCGCCATTTACTTTTTGTTTTCTCGTCGTTGGAGTAGAAACACTCCGGACGGTCTCCCATCAAAAGCGCATGAAGTGAATTATAGTCTTTTCACGTGTAGCTAGCTGGTGTTCGAGACTGTTGACACTTCTTATACGTGCCCCTCTGTCCACAACGGCGGCCGTTGGTAACGCGCGCACGGTGACTGATGTGCAATACCTTCGCTCATTCCAAGCGGGTAGCCAGAAACTTTGATAGGGAGGGCAAGCAACAGCCGAGTCTCTAACACTGAAATATTTAATGCTCTTGCTCTAGTGTCATCCTTCAAACGTGAATTTTTGTCTGGCGCTTTTTCTGGAACATTTGTGCTCAGGTTCAAGCCGGCAAATGAAAAGTTGAGTTTAATTGAATTGACAAGGTTTTAAAAGTTTATTTTCGGTAAAGTTCCAAGCTTTCACTTTGGATCAAAACCACCATTTGCTCGTAAAACTTTCCTGCGAAAGCGTTTGTGAAACTCTCAATGCTACACGTGCACTACGTAGAGTATGGTTTTTGCAGCCAATAATGCAGTTGAGCAACAGGTCATAACGATTGCGCTTCTTACACTAACACGCCCTTGATGTGCACCAACACACGTTCAATCGAAGCCGAATAGCGACTTTACTCTAAGACACCGACGTCCGAAATAACCTTCTACAAACCTTGCGCGCATACAGGACGTGATTCCTGTTGTCGTCCAGTTCTTGAGCAACTAATTGACTTATGCAGCCGAGACGCGTAAACGCTTGACAAGGGATGCACAACCTGCGGCCTTCGATCATAATTTATGCGGCCGTGCCCGTACACATGTAATTTAAAATATAAATTGTTTGGGCTGAGCATCATTAAAAACTCTTTGTCTACTGTATGAGGATACTTAGTAGAAAGACGGCCAAACAAACATGTGGAAGGAGCCGGTCATTGTCGGTGGAGCCGGAGCTATGTTTAAATATTAGCTGGAGCCGGAGCTGCTGGTTAATTTAGCAGCTCCGGCTCCGGATCCCTTCTGTGCACTGACAGTTGCTATGGTTCGCCCATGCTGCGGGACTAATTAATTTGATCGAAATACGCGGCGAAATCCGAGGGTCTGTTCTACAAGGGATTAAGATCACAATGCGTTTTTATTTCAAGTTTGGACTTGTTCTAGTCACATCAGACTGTGGAATTACTGCCGAATGTGGTGTGGATAAGTCAGTCAACACCAGCGCAGCGCATGTTTGCACATTTTTCGAAACTATGTCCTTGTGCAGAAACGCAAAATGTGACGCTTACACATTTTTGTGGCACACACAGTCACAATCGGTGAGCAGAAGATCAGTCCGGAGTCGGATTTTTTTAAGAGTTTTTACCGACCCCGACTACTCTCGACTAGGGCTTCGCAAACTTTTTTGTTCTGCGACCCACTTTTTAAAAGTTTTTTTTCAATGCGACCCCCTTGATAGAAAGCCTAGATGTTAATGATACGTGTAAACATCCCATTACAAATCTCAAGAGTAATTTTTGTCTATGGCGAAATCATGCAAATACACACAATCCACGAATGTAACTATACAGTAATGAAACTACCACGTAATGGAAATAGTAAGGCGAAAAATATTAACAGAAAAACAATTCAGTTAATAGAAGCTATCAAGCACAACTAACGGGATGGGTGCACTTGATGATTTTTACACAGACCACCCATTCATAGATTGATACAAGACAACACAGGACGAAGGAGATTCTCAACATTTTTCAAAAATAATTAGTTTTTGGACTTGATGATTATCAATTTTGAGAATGCCGCTACTCGGAAATATGTTGCGCAAAAGGCTAAGGGTTGATAATTGGCTAGATCAGAAATGACTAGGCATTATTTCCTGTTCTTATCAAAAAATGACATGAACTCTGTTTTTAACATTCCAAACTTTGTCGTTTATTAACTCCGCAAACTCATCCTCGGCATAGCAGGTGTGTTGCCTCCTCAAATTTCAATTAAGTATGATTTGTGATTCCATCTTTTCATGATTCAAAGTCCACAGCCTACTTCTAAAACTGTGCATATCGCTTTCAACTTTAGTCTAAAACTACTGAGTGTGTTCTCAAAGCAGTTAGCGTAACCCTTAGAAGACTAGAGCATGAGTTCTAAACACAAGCATGCCTTCGTGTCGGAATGAATGCAATGAGGTCAATATTGGTCAGCACGTTTAAAACAATCATGACGTAACAACGCACAACTTGTTGTGCTTGGTTAATAATTATATCATTCATAGCTCAGACAGACATCCTAGTAAACAACTGACAGAGAATGAAGCACGGTATTGCCCATAAAAATGAAATAGAAATAGATTCACGGCAGCCTACTTTTAATTTTCTTGTAGAGATTACAAAAACCTTTATCTGAGTTGTCAAGCCAATTTGTTTCGCGACCAAATTTGGGGTCGCGACCCATGGTTTGAGAATTCTTGCTCTGGACGAGACCAAACTCGTCCTTCCGACTACGCAGGCCTGGTAGTGGTAGCAGTGTTTGAGATTAGTTCAAAATATGTTGGAATAACACGCTCACTTGCTACAAGAAGGACACTAGGCTGTCTAGGCATACCGAAATTGTTAAAGTGTATTAACATAACACAGCCGGAGCCGTGTGATAAAAAACACAGCTCCGGAGCCGGAGCCATGCTTACGAAAACAGAGAGCTCCGGAGCTGGAGCCATTTCATTTTCACAAGAGCTCCGCTGCCCTGGAAGCAGGTAGACTCAGTGTGTGGAAGCAGAACAGAAACAGTGTAAAAAGTAAAAATATTGAACTCACTGGTGGCCGTACTTCATAAAAATAAACGTATGCTGCTGGCAATAGCGAAAAAGTTGTGCAACCCTGCACTGAGTTTCAACGCGTTTAAAAAAATATTTGGATTTAAGTCATTAAACGCTATGAAATGCGACTGCGGCAGCACTTTTGTCCACTACTTGCAATAGGCTTGTTAGATTTTGCTGCTAACTCTTCCCGTTGCAGCTGAATGTTTTCAAGCTTGCTGTAAGATAGTGGCAATTAACATTAGAAGATGAAAGTTGAAACATTTAAAAGGTTACGCACAGGTCGGACTGTGATTACTTGGCAAGATTGATTTTGTTTCTCGCCGGCAAGGTAGGGAATGAAAACATATAGCTCCACATAATTGTGATTTAACCATCATGACACATGTTTAATCATCAAGTAAATATCTGGAATGAATGCTATTGTTGCTAAACATTAATTATGGCGTTACAAAGAAGACTTCGAAACTGGATTCCTAAGTTTGAGATTAAAATGTGTATCATCGCCATAGTTTTTAAACTGTATAAAAATATCTACGATATTCATTTAAGCAGGGTACGGCTGACACTGCAAACAAGGAGAAGTTATATTTGTAGCACGCCAGAGTTATCAGAGAGCAATTTTTGCGATGATCCTAAAACGAAGCTTACGTCACCGTTAGATGGGATACAGCAAGCTGATGCGCCAGACACAGTTGCGAAAATCGTTATTCCATTTTTCTACTTGGGGTTAGTGATTGCAAGCGGTTAGATACAAGTTTGTGCTTCATAATCACCAAATTCCACACGGAGCTTAAACCTCAGGTCAAGGTCAACCATGGTATGAATTCCGTAACACTTATTTACACCATACACGGTTGATTAATAATGGACAATTGGTATACCATACTGCTTTGATCAGGTTCGACGAAAAGCTCAAATAGGATAGGTTGTTCAAGCAGTTTCATTGATTTGCACAAGTATCTCATTGACTTGTACATCGAAGGCTTGATCAACCTGAAAATGCACAGTGAAACTTGTTAGAATTAGCGGGGAGGAGGCATTTCCCCCCTTGGTTACGCGCCGGGCTCATTCACGTGCGTTTCATGTATGTTTTTACCCAGAGTATACTAATGTAGATCAGGCATCGCTCAGTTGCGCAACTATAGAGGGAACAGTGGGCACGGCGAGAAGGCCTTACCACAGGCAGATTTATGCAAGAGAGACCCTGCATTTCATTGGGCGCTTTAGCGGACATGCACCCAGAGTGCGAACAGCAGCTGGTCTCTTGCCTACTAAGCCCACAACGATTCGTTGTGTAAGCAATGCCTAATTTAACAACACTGTAGTGTAGCTTTCTTTAGTAATTTTCAGAAATTAGTGACAAATCTAACAGACGTCTTGAGTTTGTTTCAAAACCGAGTTTAAAACTTGGACTTGTATAACCTTAAACTTACCACTGATTTCTGAAAGTGTTTGATGATGTATTCTATCAAGGCAGTACTATATTTTTAGTTAGACAATAATTCCTTACGTATCGCAAACTTTATCTTTTGACAAGTGTCGGAAATGTGTTTGCGTGATTTACGTCATCGTTGGTTTTCGCTCTCTTGTTTTTTTTCTATTTTTTGTCCGGTTTGCCAACCCAAGATAGAATCAATAGGTAAATAATTTAGTGGTACTCCCTGTTTGTAGAGTATGAAGCTCTGAAAAGGTTTGTTTAGTTGCGTAGATCCTGAAAAGGGAAACGCTCATTTATGGAATGCTGAGAAGCAGACGTGGGATGAAAAATCACAGACTTCTGAGAAACAAAAGAAAAAATCAAAGCCTCAAAAAAGATCGGCTTCTAAAGCTGGTAAGAGTTGATTTTGGTTTAGAAAGTGAAACTGTGAAAAGTAGATTTTCGAGAAGTGGTTAGGATTTTTATGTAAATACGAAAGGATTAGTTATTCATGTTGGAAGACATGGTGTATGCATATTCTTATGCAGGACGGCAGGTGTGGTACCAAAGCTTTGACTTTTGAGGCTAAGTATTGATACTAACTTGTGGTAAATGGTCCGATGAATTTTTGAGTTTAAAGCATTGAAATACTGTATCACGCTACCCACTGACAAGTACTATCGTGTTACATATTCGTCGTTTGTGGGTGCTGCGTGTTTACGTTAAATGTTATGATTAGATCTTATAAAGTATTTTATAAAGCAGGCTAGAGTGGAAATCAATATACCACCCACGACCTTCTGCTTAACTGACACTCCCAACCACAGGAAAGTGTTAAGTACTTAACTCCTCCACAAGCACTTCGTCTACAGGGTGGTCGAAAAAAGCGCCCTATTTTATTTTGATCTCATTTTTTACTCAAATGAAATTTTATGAAAATTTTTTCAGCAACCAAGAGCAGACTTATACGAAATTATGTCCTCCAATTGTGATAGACGTTGAAACAGTTTTAGTGTCCTGTAATAGTTGGTAATGTTCTATCCAGGCCCCTTTCTGGCGAGTAACTGCTCCAACACAGACGTTGATTGTCATTTTCGACCTCAAAGAAGTATGGCCCGATGATTCCATTTTTACCTACGGCGCACAACACAGTCACTTTCTCCTGTCTAAGTGGGCGATGGGTGTGCTCATGGGGCTGAGCCTGAAACCAGTAACGCATATTCTGCTTATTGATGTGCCCGCTCAAGTAGCAGTGAGTCTCATTACTGAAGAAAGTCAAATCCAACTAGCCAGGGCTATTTTTAACCCTCTCACCAATATCCTGACAAAACGCATGTCTTTCTGCTATATTGTCATCAGTTCGCCTTTGCAAGATTTTAATTTTGTAAGGAAAAAGCTAAAGGTCTTCATGGCGAATTCTGAAAAGTTATGATCTGGAAATGCCAACTTCTTATGAGAAGCGGCGAGTTGATTTTCTGGCGGATTTCGCAAGCCGTTACCGCAAATTCTTAACGTTGTTGGGTGTTTTCACTGAACGAGGTCAACCACTGTGAGTGTGACTTCCATTGGCATTTGCGACACTTCCAGTCTCGCGAAATTTGGCCACGAAACGTTCAATTGTTCTTCTGTCAGGTACTTAATCCCTGCCAAAATCTTTTCTGTATTGCTTCTGTGTCAGAACCACCGATTTGGTGGCAAAGTACGCCTCTACTATTTTTGTCCGCTGCTGCGTAGTAAAGTGTCCACTATTATCCGGATAGACGTCACAACAATTTCCTAGAGACCTACTGTCTACACCGCCTGAAAAATTAAGCAAAAACTTCTGAAACGCAAGTTTCGAAGTAAATACAAAATAGGGCCCTTTTTTGAACCACCCTGTATTATATTTTTTGCTTAAGAAAACTGTCAGTAGAATATGACAGACACCATGAGGAAAGACCTGTACTTGTTAACTGTCTGAGTAAGCCGCTATTACTGTGCAAGACTCCAAATTGTTGTAATGCATTCGCAACGTTGAACACATTTGGTCGTGAAGAGCTCACTTCTATACTCAAGTTTCCGGTATATTAATCAGCCCAAGTCTTGACAACACTGAAATGCTTACCTTTCGCAATGTTATCACTGCTCCACTATACATCAACGGTAGATATGCTACAATGGGAACTTGTGGTTTTGAGAGCAGGTAGATAATACAAGGTGTAGGATGAGCAAACATGAAAATTAAGTGTACGAGTATAATCGGCTACAGGCTACTACGTACTGGTATACCATGCACGGTCACAAACTGAGTAAATAGTAGCTTATTTTTTTT
>Ga0210059_1016894_pt1 | contig 10482 bp, 7 predicted proteins | sample Ectturendosymbi2_FD_188042 | JGI IMG/M metagenome (GOLD analysis project Ga0210059, IMG submission 188042) | Ecteinascidia turbinata endosymbiont from Florida, USA - Sample 2 (SPAdes) (version 2) | ecosystem: Host-associated > Tunicates > Ascidians > Unclassified | place: Key West, Florida... | reverse complement strand
TTCTGCTTGTTGGCTGAGTCATATGAAACAATAAACCATTACCATTACAAATTCTCGGGAATTCTCGAACCCAGGATCCCGGTTTCCAATCCCTAATCAGAACTGAGATGTGATTTTAAATCTGCCATACCTTGTATGAAACCGAGATATATGTTCCTGGTTTACAAAGCTTCCCATTCATTTTCACCTTTCCGGAAACATGGATGTATTGCCGTCATCTCGTCAGTAGCTTTACATTTTCGCTTAGCCATTTTTAACAGTAAAAAAATACAAAGTTTAATCTTAGCACTAAATAATTCTTACTGTGAAAACATTGCGGTTAGATTTCATAAAATGCATCATTCCAAAATCCCGGACAATGAAGCATTGTTTAACATTTCTCCCTGACGCATATTTGGCCACCAAAATACCGGACATGTCAGGGAAAAACCTGACGTATGGCAACCATAGGCTGAGCCCACCGTGGCGAGGGGACTGCGTTTTGGTTCATTTAGTTGACAGTAACACAGTTTGGGGAGGTGAGGCAGCCACGGAACGGATTTTTCAAATGGGCATATAACCCAGATTATCCAGCGAAAGTTGCTGAAATTTTGTGCAGTTGAAGGTTTATGGACCAAAACTGTTCATTTCAAGTTTTATAAAAATCAATTAATGTTTCATATGTTTTGTTCAAGTTTGAAAAATTTTCAATTTTGTTCCCTGGGTGCCACCCTGGTGGGAACTTCAGAACACCCCATAGGGACCGATGGAACAATTCCTTGTAATAAATAACAAACAACAATTATCTCGACGATGCTTGCCAGATTTTTTGAGTATGTTTTTTCGTTGTCAAATATATCGTATCAGCAAAAATCAGTTCGTATCAGCCAAACTTTTTTTGATATATATATACATAAGTTTAACGTACAAATATAAAAAATGTGAATTATTTGAGTGCTTTGCCAATGCTATTTCGCTACGTTTAAACAAAATTCTATTCGCATCATTCAAAAACTTTATACTTTTAGTTGCAAGTCATATTTTATGTGTAAATTACGATAAACTCACAATTTCTATTAAAACTTGTGTAAAAACACCACAAAAACGAAACAAAAGTTTACATATTTTTAGGTCAAGGACGTACGCAAGGGGGGGGGTTTCCCCCTTGAGCTAGATATTTTACAAAAGCTTTATTACCTGCGCAAAGGAAATTAAATGTGTTCGCATATTTTTGAGTTGTCAATTTGTCGACTTAATGCAAATACCACGGAATAAATTTGCATGCAGATTCCAAGGAACATTGTAAATGGTCAAAAGAGCAATAATTAGGTTTTGGTGAGAATCAGGGTTATCGTCAGCGTCCAGAAGCCATCTCACCACTTTTTGCAGACCTTTCGTCCACTACGCATGTTTGAGATTGTGTTCCGCGATAGTTCACTTTATCCGAAATAAGTGTCTTTATTTTGTCTGCTATGGCTGATCAGCGCAAGCGCTGACCGCATTGGCTACATTACCAAATTCTGTAGTATGATAGAACTGTTGCACGAGCTCAAAAAATTGCAGTTTTTAACGTAGAAGCATTCAGGTATTTGATAATGTCTCAGCAGGGGAAAAAGAAAACTAAGTTTTCTGGACTTCTATACGTCAAAAAATTAAAAATTTTCTTGCGTACTTTATGCGCATTCTCAATTCCTGTGTAGCAGGTTGCCAATATGGCTTTAAGTGGTCAATACCACTAATGTTATGTGGTAGGGTAGAAGCCTGTGAAAATTCTCAAAAGTTTTCTAGCTATCAGATGTTACTGTAACGTAACTGAACAAAGCATAGCAATTTTAACTTCTTCCAATGCACACTTTGCACTAATGTATAACAAGCTGTGAAAAATTAAAACTCGCTCAAAATGATTTTTATCAGGTTTCATGGTGATGAACAAAACGTTTCTAAACATAGTGTGTCAAAAATAAAAGTTAAATGTTTAGGTAAAACATATTTGTAGCATTTAAAATGTTTAACGTTCTTTAACTAAAGACATGAAAATACCTTGGCGGATCTCACGCCCCAGTCTAAACCCCTTTTAAGAGCAGACCCAGATGAGCTACGAACACAACAGGCCTCAACTTAAGCGTTTTCATTGCAATGTTATGTTATGATTAGCACCCCTAACCACGTTATAAACTTTTACGAAATACAATACTTTGATTTATGGAGATTACAGACAAGTTGAACAACCGGGTTTTGGTACTGGCATTTGCAAAGCTTGTGCGACAAGGATGCAAGCTATTTCAGCAGGATTTTAAATTTTTTGGAAGGAATACTTGACAGGGGTCCCGGGCTTAAGCCCCGCTAGCCTAATTGTAAATCCGGGCCTGGATCTGATGTTAAAACATCGGAAGTGGCAACACTAGCTGTGGGGTACTCCGTAAATATGTAATTGGATTGTGGTCAGATAACTTCACCGCTGCCTTTTTCGTCGGTTTCATTGTGGCTGTTTTTGTTCCAGATATCGAGGGAATTCAGGATGAAGTAATATGTCTCTGAATTGGAACAACTTGTTCAGTGAATGTAACGAGCACGTGTAGCAGTGTTGAACATGATTTGGTTTGCGGATCGCCATCCAATCGGTTTCGGCAATTCAGAACCGGATCCGGATTGGACTGGATTTCGAAAAAAACTCAACCGGATCAGATATGGATGTCCAAACTGCATTGATCACTGCAGTAAAATGCTAGAGGTTTTTTCGGATTTAAACCGGATTGGATAAAATATTTTGACAAGTCTACTGGATTAGGATCGGACCAGAATACTCAATGAAAATTTTGGACTGGATTAGGATTGCAAAAATCTCCAATTTGTTCAACACTAACGTGTGGTGCTAATTCGTATGGCATCATCTGTCGCCAACCTTCCAGAAGGGCCCCCAATTTGAAAAAGCCTAGGGCCCCGAAAATGAAAATTAACATCTGCCCGTTTCACCCAAAATTCACCCATTGCTATAGATTCACTCTTGCTTCTTTTCACACAGTAATCAACCCTGTTGACCATGCGATCACACACACACGATCACGTGATCTCGAGGCTTGATCTATTGCAGGAGTGGCCAAACCTGCTCTATGTATGAGCTGCATATCGCAAAACCGAAGTTATAAAAAAACGCAACATAAAAATCTGAAAAACGGAATTTATTTGGAATCTGCAATTGTGTGTCATCATTATGGCAACCAATTTTTTGACTTAAAAACTTAAAATTTTGACTTTATAACTTGCAAATTTTGACTTTTTTTGACGTATCAATTTTCTGCGTGCGTTTGCAACTTAAATATGAAATACAAAGAGTATCTTAGAAATCAAACGTATAGGTTAAAAACCTGCATTGTGTTGAAATAAAAAAATCAATAATGTGAAAGACCCAACGAAACTACAGGTAACAAAACGTAGATGAAAATCAATCCAAAACAAAAGAGAAATAATCCATTGTCAACAATTATCTTCAAATCCTTGAGGTGGCTTTGCATTATTATATTTCAACATCAAATACTGCTTCACATTACCGCCTTGAAAGTTTCTGTCTCTAGGCAAAATTTTTCCCAAAATGGAGAAGTTTCTTTCTACTGAAACAGAAGTTGCTTGGGAGTTCCTCAGCAAGCTGCACAAATGTGGCGAAATATCATCTCGGTCCATTTCCACAATGCACTTGACGTCATTTCGTGACATTCTTTCTTTAACGTAATTTCCAACATGACAGTCATCAGTTCCAAAGTTAAGGGACGTCGTTTCCTGGTAAGCTTCTCAAATGGTGTAACGGCTGCCTTCCACCTTCTGAATTATATCAACCAGTGTACAGTACTTCTCTATTTCCTCAAGTTGATAGGCTAAATTTGGAGCTTTTGCAGCCTCTTGAGCACGCTGCACCAGGACACCACAATCATGGAAGCCTTCCAAAATGTTTCTTATTTCAGGTAGATTTCTTGAATAATAGAAAGCAGCTTTCAACCAACTGCCCCATCTAGTTAATAGTGGCTGTGGAGGTTAGCCGATGGAAGTAAAACATGTTAATCTTGACCTGTTTTTACTTGTCACTGCTTTTACCCTGGCAATCAATTCATCAACAGCAGGATAGTTGGCTCTCACTTTAATAGCACAGTTGTGTGGAAGATGAGCCATGCAAGTCACTTGGAAAAGTCTGGGATATAAGGTTTTTAGCAGCTTTCGAGCAGCAGTCATGTATCTCGTTGCATCTGTTAACAGCAAGCAGAAGTTTTCTCGTGCGACACCGTGACTGTGAACCATATCGTCAATTTCTCAAATCATAATTTCACTGTTCGTGGATTGTGGAAAAGCCTTACAGTTGAATACAAATGTTTTTTCAGGGACTGTCAATTTACCAACTAAAAAATTCAAAAACTGTGTGTCATCTATGACGCTCTCATGTACAACACTAAACATTTATTGGTCTTTCAAATATTAACGCAATTTTAATACCTCTTCTTCAACCTACTTCTCAACTTTCGAACGACATGTAGTCTTAGAAGGCAACTGGTGACCTAACTCTTGAAAAAGATTTTAGGTGATTGTTTCTTAACTTGTGCAATGGTATGTCAGCACAAACAAACGCCTAAGTAGGTTTTTCTGCAAAATCTGGCATAGCCTTTTCAAAAAATGTCTGACTGGTTGCAGTTTCCTGAAATAAACCTCTTTGATACTTTGCACTGCGGCGATGTGATTCTACCATAAACCTTTTGTCACTTCTTAGTAAGCAGTCACAGAATTTGCAAAATAATTCACCCTTGGGTGTTGAGGTACACTCAGTAGTATAAGCATGTAGTATACTTTGAACTTTCAAAGAATTTGATTGTTTAACCTTAGGCATGATATAACTAGCCTACAGTAGAGTCAAACCTGAGAACATCATCAAGTTAAAACACTATATGCATAATGAATTGAGCATTTACCAAACCAAGCACTGTAAAACAACGTTTCTTGCCTTACCATGCCTAGCACATCAATCGTTCAGCAGTAGGCAAAACAATATTCATAGGTCAGAAGTCCCAACAAATCCATTATTATGTCAGAATTGCAACCAATCTTGCAAAAGCATATTTAATCAGTTGTTGTAGCTTTAATAAAGTATCGATAAAGAGGAAAAAATGTGTGGCAAAAAAATTTTGACCTGACGATAAATTTTGACCTAATGATAGATTTGGACTTTTTTTGACCTAATAACTTTGGAATCGCTCATGGTATCAACCTGAGATTTGGTTTGTGGACATTTTATAAACTTTAAAAACAGCAGAAAATTTTGACTTTACTGACTGCTGGTTGCCCTTGTAATTACGATTCAACAATTTTTTAACAGGAGCGGATTCGGAATCAGAAAACGTGACCACAGCCACCTCTGCATTCGAGAAGGGTCCCCATGTTAAAATAGCCTAAGACCCCGAAAATGAAAATTCACCTCTGCCCATGCGGTAAACAGAACTGGCGTGGCTTAAAATTTTCAAAGTCACCTGACGCGGTCGGTACAAGGTGAAATTTTCCAAAACCGCACTGCATGGAACGCGGTTGACATCTCTAATTGGAATGTTACCAATTTTCAAGTGGCACCAGTGCCACACTTTTTTTAAATTGGCACCAATGCCAATTTAAATTGGATGTAAACGTAACTATACTCAAGTCCGCAACCAAGGGGGCGCAGGGGGGCTTCGCCCCTATCTTGCTACACCATTAACAGACTCATGCTGACAAACTTGGCGTGTTCAATCAGAAGACTAAGAACAAGAGGGAAAATGGGACTACACTGCGGTACTGTGCTTACACCATTGAAGCAAGACAGATTTGAAGGCAAGGCATTGAAGGCCGAAAAGATGTCTCCGAAAAAATAAATGCATGATTGTGCAATGCAACCAAGAGTCTGAGTCCTTGAAAAAAGCGTTTCGGATATCCGTATCCGATTTGAAAGCAATTTTTGGACATCCTTGTACGCTTGCAAACTTACTATCCTTCCGGATATCCAACCGACAAACCGGATAGTGATCATCTTTGATTACTTTGGACTGTTTCAAGTGCGCGAGAATGAGATTTCACTGCGCAAATCGTCCGCTGTATGCAGTCTACAGCGCATTTGCGCACCTTAGAGAGAACATTGGCCTAGTCTCGAGATTCCATCTGTCTCGAGACAACAGGTTAGTTCCTACCAGAGATGAGAACGGATCAGGATTGAAGCCAGGATCAAGACTGAATCCTGGATCAGAACAGGATCGGACTGCGTTTTTTTTTTAATTTGGCGGATCAGGACTGGATCGGACTGAGAAATTTTTTCTTGTTTTAATGTGATTATTTTGAACATATCAAAAATTTCAGTTGTCAATAGATTTTACAGATTTGTATGGTAGTGTATATCTTGCCATCAATGGCAAAAGCTCTGCTGAGACTATTTTGCAATTTGAACTGTATTCACCCTTATCCACATATAACGCTGGGTTCTTGTAGCAGCGTGAACATAGTTAAATGGTTAGTGTCTATGCCTGCTGTGCGAGTGTATAATAGGATTACCTGGCAGTAGCACAGTCAATAATTTTGTTTGGGAAGGGACAGTCAGTGACGTAGTAAGTCAATGACGTTGTCTTGAGTCCGACTGTTACCTCTATTTATTTTCTAACAGTTAAAAATTCGTGGAAAACACCAGCAAAAATCTGAGCAAGTTTGTTTCGGAGGAGGCCATGGCCTCTACGGTCTCATTCTGGCTGCGCCCACGGGCGTTGGAAGGATTTTTTCCAGGAGGGGGCCAGGAGGGGATTTTCCCAAATTTTTTTCCAGGGGGGCCAAAAGTGGTGAAATTTGTTTTTTACCCCTCAAAATTGAAAAAACAACCTTGGGGGGCCAAGGCTCCCCTGTACCTTCTTCAGACGCCCATGGCTGCGCCACTGTTACCTGGCAAAATTATAGCCTCTTTTTTTCATTAAAAAATGTTTTAAATATGATTATGACCACTACAGTAATGTTGCATTCGGCAAAGCACGAATAACTTTGTGACGAAAGAATGTGCTGTGTTTATAAATTACATAGGCCCATTTGATTGCAGTAGCTAACTTGGGAGTTATTCTTGTTTACAATGAATCATGGTGTAGAGTTATTTGTATATGGCACGTGTCTCCCTCACTGTTGCTACGATGTGCATGCATTTAATAAATGTGTTTTTGTTAAGCATAGTGATATCCTAACTTATTTTTTAGTCATTTTGATTTTCTATTGTGCGAACACAACTGCATTTTTCATATTTCTGACTGGAAAATTTTGGAAGGGGTCGATAGGTTTTAAATCAAATTGCAAAATGGGTCGCTGCTTGAAAAAGGATGAAAACCAGGGTTTAGATTGAGGGATTAAGTTTCAGGTTTAGGTTTCAGGTTCAGCTTTTAGGTTTTGGGTTATGTTTGGGTTTAGGTTTTGAGTTTTGGGTTTAGGTTTTGGTTTTAGGTTCAGGGTTTTAGATCAGGTTACATGGACCTTGTGCTAATCCAAATGTATCATCCTTGTCACTTGACCAATCCAGCCAATCGGATTCTCCAAATAGCAAAATAACACCAGCAGTGCTTTTGCCGGTGATGGCAAAATGGACAGTGCCTTATTAAATTTTGGAAATGCCAAAAACCTGTGTTTATTTTGCCTCATGAAGCAAAAGCACTACTGAAACTATTTTGCTTTCAACCAATTGTATTTGGCTAAAGGCAAAATAGCTCCAGTAGTGTTTTTGCCTCATGAGGCAAAATAAAAGTAGGCCTATCTCTTTTTGCATGGGCGGATTAGGACTGGATCAGATTGATGATTTTCAAAAATTTTGTGGATCAGGGCTGGATCGGATTAAATTTCATTGGATCAGGACTAGACTCGGACTGAAAAATTTCACAGTCCGCTCATCTCTGGTGCCTACCAGAAGTGGCTATGATCCCGAGTTCCGGAGTCGACTCCCTCAGGATTCCGTGTTTTTCTTTCGGACCTGGATCCCGAGTCACTTCTGAATTTCAACAGTAGCAGGAGTCTTCGCTGTCAACTAAACGCATGGACAAATTTCGGTTAGATCAATGGTAGCCGGATTCTGAACAGGAGCCGGATTAGTCAATTTGAAAAATTTCCGGATCCGGGTTTAGATTAAAAAATTTTGGAACAGGAGGGAGTCGGAGTCTGAAAAAGTGACTCCGGCCACCTCTAGTGCCTACCACAGGCTGAGCACAACGCCACAAAAAATCTTAAAAGCACCTCCACATATTTTTATTTTTTATATGTATCTTCGTGTCTGTCTCAAACAAAATACATATCACATTAGTTAAAAAAGTCATGCTTCTGTCAATCATTTGCAGATTGGGACAATAATAACACCTACCCTGTGATTCGTTAGGTATTAGTGTTGACGTGTCTCGGTCTGCAAACACATAGCTTAATCGGTGAATCTGACTCACACTGTCCTAGGAGAGGGCGAAAGCGTTACTTAGGCTTGTGGCTGCTTTGAGACACGGAGCAGGCAGGGGTTAAGAGGTGGTTCTGTACAAATTTTTGCTCTCGAGTTTTGTGTCATGTTCAATAACGCACAACGGCAAACATTTACCGACTCTTAACACCAGCCGCGACTAGTCTTTACCACCATAAAAACGCATTCGTGTCTTGGTAAACGGTCGATTGATTTTTCGGACAACGGACACGCTCACGGCACACCTCGAATGAAAGGAAAACAAGAAAAGCGCTCATGCAAAACGCCGCGGTGTCGTAAATTCGCACAAAGAGAGGCAAACAGAAAAACGCATTCAGCACAAGGCGTAACTGGTAGGTCACGTGACACGTACGAATGCGATGTGAACGTGTGAATGGTTTTTGCCCAGCAGGATGGCTCAACGAGCAGTCTATTACATTGCGTCGGTTCCAGTCCATAAGTACTTGTCCATGTAGTTGGGTGAAGTGTGTGCGACCCGGTTGTGTTCGCACAAATTCACTGTGGGATTCATTCTCGAACCTCGGGAAGGATGGATTGTGACGTCATCGATGTTAACTCCACGCCAGTCGAATCGGCCAAAGAGAGCTCTTACTTCCATGTGCATGGAAGTCACTTATTAGTGTCGCTTGCTTGGTCTTTCCCTTCTCCTTGCTTTGGCCAACTTTGCTCACATGTAGCGGTCGTGCTAACTTGACTGCTACATGGGCCACTGGCAGTAATATTAACTATTCTGTATCGTTGTGTTCCTCTATTTAGTGTGATATAGCCCTTGTGTTTGAAAAAAACGTGTAAAAATGAAATAAAATAATGGATTGCACACTTCATCAAATTCGAAACAAACCGAATTGAGATTAGTTCTTTTTTATCTTGATACTTACTTTTCACACCAACTTTTTCGTCGCGGGGGAAAGTTGTCCCTCATTTCGTCGTGACTGAAAGATGGAAAGTTTCGGGCTGAGGTGGAGACTCTGAAACTCCCATTCTGTGCACTACTGTTATCAAACAGTTCAGCTCATGTTCCTTTCTGAATTTTGTTGACGAACGTCGTAAGGAATTGTAGAAAATCAATGTGCATGACAGTCCTGGATTTACAAAATTTGCCGTTATAAACAGCCAACGAATACCAACGATAATAATAATAACTGACTCATTCTGGTTCTACAGAGCGATGCGTGCGCATTTTATGGCATTGTTTAGTGTTTTGACCCTTGTCGGACGGCCCACTCGGGATGAACACTTAACATCTCGTTCTCATGTGTCCTGACCAAATTGTATTATCCGCACGGTGAGGCAGAGTGCGATGTGCAGCGTGCTCAAGATGGCTGCGCCCTTGAAGGACATTCGATTATGCGGCGATTTTATACAATTCATGGTGAGAACAAACATTGGCATTTTACTGTGATGAATGGGTTTGTAAGAATGTGTGCAGACGTTCAATTTTTCACGATAGAACTTTGAATATTGTAAGTTTGTTTTGCATGATTTCCACTTTTGAGGTTTATTCATTTCATGTAACCTTAGGGTTACCATATCTGATGAGGCGCAATTCCTGACAGATTTATGTTAATCACTGTAACCACTTTTTGCGACGAAAATACTTTTATTATGGTATAAGTTCCGGATGCATCCACAACACATTGCCACCGTCGCTTTCCCGCGTGAATAGGATAAATACAGCACAAAACGAAAACAGCAAAAATTAACTTCATCTTCTATTTTACATCCCGTTCTGACAAAATAATTTGTTACTTTACTTGATCAGGAAGCTCCACTTACTGCTTTGCAATGTTTATCAGAAATGAGATGTGATTTTAAATCCGCGATACCTTGTATGAAACCGAGATGCATGTGATGTTCCTGGTTTATAAACTAAGCATTCTGCTTCCCATTCATTTCTTCCTTTCCGGAAACATGGATGTCTTGCCGTCATCTCGTCAGTAAATTTACATTTTCGCTTAGCCATTTTTAATAGTAAAAAATTACAAAGTTTAATCTTTAGCACTTAGTAATTCTTACTGTGAAAA
>Ga0210059_1016893_pt1 | contig 10483 bp, 3 predicted proteins | sample Ectturendosymbi2_FD_188042 | JGI IMG/M metagenome (GOLD analysis project Ga0210059, IMG submission 188042) | Ecteinascidia turbinata endosymbiont from Florida, USA - Sample 2 (SPAdes) (version 2) | ecosystem: Host-associated > Tunicates > Ascidians > Unclassified | place: Key West, Florida... | reverse complement strand
AGGCGGTTGAACCGGACCCACACTGTCAGTGGCGCAACCAGGATCTTTGTTCAGGGAGGACCAATCGCCTGATCATAGGTGTACGGGAGTGCATATTTTTGGGGACGCAAAATATTTTTGCCCAAATTTGATCTTTTTTTTCCCAAATAGCGTATAAACAGCAAGTCTTAATGTTAAGACTTAAACGCATCTTTGTAAACTAATCAAGGTTTCTGCATGCCTAATTAAGCCTACCAATTACCGGGGTTCAAAGCCGTACGCCCGCAACTAGCAATCAATTTTCTGCATAGCTACATGTGAACAATGGGAATATTTATTGTGTTGATAAAATGTTAGTTAGTTACAATAAAATCCTCCCAGAAATTGCTGTTCATGCCACCACGCGTGGAAGGTGTTGTTCAGAATCTTCATTTTCAAGCTTTGATATACGTTCTAAACTTATTCTTCCTACACGATCATCCCAATAGTTAAGATATGTTCTACTCTACAATAGATATGTGCATTTGTGTTGGCCACAATGTCAATCAATCTGGAAAAGGAGTAAAGTATCGGGTTACGATCGAAAGCATTACATTCCCGCAAATAGGTAAAGTCATAAGTAAGTGGAGGGAAAGGGGGCAATTTATTACATAGCATATAGCTTAACCTTACACATTGGCAATCTGCACTGCAATGTGCTTTAATTCTAAAGTCACTTTATGAAAACCAAAAATCCACTCCAGTTTAGACAGTTAAATGTGCATTGAACACAGCATGCTAAGAAAAAATAACATTATGAAACTGATGCACGCAAATACTGCAGCCTATATGACAATTATACAGCAATTGTATATACCTCTGACAATTATACCTCTGACAATTATACCTCTAACAATTATACAGTAAGAAATATGAAAAACTTCTGCATAAATGACTTTTATTTGATTTATATCAACAATTGTCGCAAAGTATCCATTATAATGAAAATTCAACTGTTAACTCCCAGTTTGAAACATTTGTGGACATATTTCAAACAGTGGTTAATAATCGTGCTCCTCTATGTAACCCATCGAGAAAACAAAAAAGAATGCGACAGAAACCATGGCTTACTCCTGGTATATACAAATCTATTCTCACTAAAAATAAAATGTACCATAAAGTGTATAATAAAAAGAATATCCCCTTATATAATATGTATAAGATACATAGAAATAATCTCTTAAGAATAATCAAAGTGGCAAAATAACAGTACTATTACAGATTGATTTCTTCCAACAAAATTGATACAAAAAAATTGCACCAGATATTAAGTGATTTAATTAACTTAAAATGTAAAAACCGATCACAACCATCTAAGATCACCACTGCCTCAGGTGCTGAAACTCATGACCCTGTTGAAATTGCAAACTAATTTAATTCATTTTTCAGGAAAGTCGGTGAATGAATGGCATCGAATATCCTCCTATCCTCTGGTTCCTTAAAATTTAGCCACTACACAAAATCTTCATTTTTTCTACACAAAATAAGTGAACAAGAAGTACAAACCCTTATTAGCAAATTAGATGAGAAAAAAGCCATTCGTCATGGTGACGTTCCAACTAAATTCCTTAAATTATCTAACTCTGTAGTGACACCTTTTTTAACTCATATTTTCAACAGATGCATGGCAGAAGGCATATATCCCAATTATTTGAAGGAAGCTCAGATTTTACCCTTACATACGTCAGGAGACTCAAAAATATGCAGTAATTATAGACCGATCTCCTTACTACCACAATTTAACAAAATGTTTGAAAAATTGTTGCATGACAGATTATATTGTTACCTGAAAGATTTTGGTTTGTTGTCTGGAGATCAGTATGGATTTCGACCAAATTCATCAACGGTCTTGGCAGTAGAAGATATTTATTCTAACCTTTTAGCCAATCACGATAAAGGACTGCAAACTTGTTCGCTATTCTTAGACTGCTCGAAAGCGTTTGATACTGTCGATCATGAATCTTATTAAAAAAAATGGAAATGAATTTCTTATCAGAGGCATACTACTGACGTTAACCTCCATGCGTTTTCTGTGCAGCGGGTAGTTACGCTCGGAGGCGATGGAGATAGTTGCAATGCATGACTGACCAGTTTTGGCGACGCTGGACCAGTTTTGGCGACGCTGGGAATATTTGCAAATACTGCAGGTACGACAAAAGTTGCAAGGTGCAGAAGAATCTTGCCGTAGACGATGTGGTACTGTTCTACGATGACCATCTTCCCCGTAGTAAGTGACAACTTGGTCGTGTGACCCAAGTGTTTCCCGACGCTCATGGAAAGAGAGACAGGTTCACGGAAAGACCTGTTCGTCCTCATTCCGAATGCCGATAATGAAGTTGTGCCACATCTATTTGTGTCTTCAACCAATGGACGGGTTTCGCGTTTGCTTTGTTTGCTTCCAACGCGACCATCTGAAACGTTATGTTCGTTAAATAATGTTCGTGTATGCACTGCATGTGTCGGCTTCCTCTGCGATACATAGGAGCTGAGTGAGACACAGCCACGTCATGAAGGCTCACGTCTGCTTGTTTATGTGATAGCGTATAGGTTGTTTGCCTCTTTACTGTTTCGTTCGCATGTGTTACAAGCGGTCGGAATGTTATGTTGGAAATATGTGCTGAAATAATTGTTTATCTTAAATTGTGCTTTCGCGCTCGCATGTCCGCGCCTTAGATTCTGTTTATGTGTCAGTCTTGCAGTTTAACATTTATATGGCCTTGATCAGTAGATCGAGGGGTACATTACGACAACATTGTGCACTAACCACGTAACTAGTACCCCGTGGACGAGCAATTCCTACTCTTCGATTCGCTTAATCACGGCGTGCCTGCGTCTCCTGCACACTATGAACGCTGTGGAATTTGCTAATAGAAAAGCAGTTGAAGTGGTTGTGGCGTCGTGTTTGCAACGTTGATTGTTGCGGCCAGTCCGGCCCATGCAAGAATACTGAAAACACTGGGGTACCCTTTTATGCACGATACGACACAGTCTCTTTGAGGAAAAATATGCATACGTCAATGGCATGTAGTGGCTTGAAACCAAATTGGTTGTCTGTGGTGGCCAACCACAAATAGTAAAATGCAGGACACAATGTAATGTTCAAACAATTTGGAATTTTGGTAGTTGCAAGACAAATAGGCTTATAGTTTTCAGCATCACTTGTGTCCCCGTTTTTATTTTTACAGGTAGGTAAAATGACGGTTTGCATGCATTCTTGCGGAATTTTTCCATGCATTAAGTGCACATTGAAGAAACTGAGGTAGCTGCACATACTTGAATCAGCATAAAAAATGTTGTGTTCAGCAAAAAAGCCGTCTTTGCCAGCAGCAAGATTTAGAGATGGTTTGTGAAGTAGAGATTTAATGGTATAGCTGTTGCACATTGATGTATTACACTTAAGAGGAACAAAGCTACTTTATGTCAAATGATTACGACACTACACATCTAGAAAAAATAGTAAAGTTGCTATCATAGAGTAACCAGCGACAACACTGAGTAGGCGTAATGCAATGACTGCAAACGACCATTTGCACACGTAATAAAAAGGAGATCACATATGCTATTCATTCTATATTCAATAAAAGGGATTCGTACGTTCGTAATACAACAATTCTTCCTCCTTTGTAACTGAAAGCGCTACACTGAGCTGTGTTCCCAATCGCCGATTCTATTGGAACTGAGCCTATCTGGGGCACGTCGTACTCTTGTGGATCAACGTGGCAGCGGTTCCTCTGCCGGCTCGCAAATAAAATAAAGGTTTTAACGCGATCAAATTTATCACAATGAATACTCTACGAGCAACTGCGCACTCGCGCCCAAACTAATGTTCACCGACAAAGCTCAATCGAGCAACTGAGCACTCGCGCCCAAATGATACATGTGTAGAATGCTCACCAAAAAGAGGTATAAAACTCCGTCGGGAGATCGTTCTAGAGATCGGTTGAAAAGAGATTTCGCAACTACCCAAAGCATCTGACCGAATTAACCACAACCCACTGTGGGCTGCGCTATTTAAGCGCAATGTGCCAATGTGCATAGTAAAACTGCCGATGCGTTGGTTTAAGTACCAGACAATGCAACTGAAATGGGGCACTAACCTTTCATCCCCCTTTCCTGTAACCAATGGGGCAAGGCAAGGGTGAGTTATGAGATCATATTTTTCAGGCAAGGTGTAGGTATGGTAAGGAGGGGGAGTTATGAGCTCATACTTTTCTATTTGAATAAGAGCTGATGATGCCTACTTTGTAGGCGAAATACACATTCTGTAAAATCTTTGTGTCTGATTCTTTGCTGAGAAAGGATATCTTTCAATAGTCAGTGCTCATATTTTTCATTGTTTACCTTTGATGAACTCTCAAACCAGCTGGCCTCAGCCAGCGTGGGGTACACTGTGGGGAATGTGGTTGTGAATCTTCTAATATTTGTTGAAGACATATGTGTACTTGGCTCTAGCATTAGTCCACTTCAATGTCTTCTGATTATTTGTGGTGAATATGCTGCTGAATACGAAATCGCTAAATGCAACAAAACAAATGGTGTACTTTTTGCCCCAAAACGTATATACCACCGGCTCCATCAAATGTTTTCTTGAACGGTGGACTAGTGTAAATTTCTGGCCGAGTCAAATATCTTAGTGTATCACTAGTTCCTCGCTGAAGGATGACAACGACATCCAGAGATAAGTGAAATCGCTGTACTGTGGATTAGGCAAGCTCACAGGCTCATTTGCTCAGTGCTCATCTGCAGTAAAGAAAACACTATAAACCGTGCTTATTGCATGCCAATGTATGCTTGCCAATCAATGAGAAAATGCATACAGACTCGTATGAAATGCTTGCGAGTATAAAACGCTTATAGTAACAATGCCTGCCGAATTATGTATTACACCCAGAATTGCGTGTGTTCGCCCATACCAGGTTAACCATTGTGTCAGGACCTTTGATACCTTTGTTTAGAAACAATCTGTATGGTTTTCTTCAACGATGTGCATCGTCATCTAATATTCTTATCCGATTACTTCAAAGCTCTGATGCTTTTCACAAATCTTTATTTTTCACCCACTGTTTAACGCTCCTGTACGACTGTGACCAATTGCAATAGTTGTTGATGCGTCGTTTGGTGTTTGCTCTTCTTCAGTACAGCGTTGCCTGTGCGTAGCAACCTTGCGTGTGCTTCGTAGCGCCTTACGATATCTGTCTTTTCCTGTGATTCCTTTATTACCCTAAGCATGACGACGATGTATGCAAAGCAAACACGCAAAAAAGTATAAAACTAGCAAAATGCCAACAGCCGAATATTGCCTCAAATTTATAGTAAAAACGAACGGATGTCAGGCTCCAGCTAATAACTTGCAAAAACATTTGAAACCTTGATCAAAACAAATTGCATTATTTATTTCGCCGCTGATCTAACCCATCCGACTTTTTTAGCTTTTTACGTCAAAACATGATGTTAGAATATCTTCATTTCTCTCCCACTGCCAGATTCCTGGTATGACGATCAGTGAATGTAGAAACAGGTGGTGTGATGTTTTAGTGGTTTGCTTCTCTCTCTGTTTTGACTGTGTTTTTCAACTAACACCTATTCTGCAATGTGTTATTACTAACCATTTTTTTGTTCTTTTGTTGTTCGATTACTCTTGTGATATGGGCCATGAATCTGAATGAAACACGCCAAGAAAAACCTTTGGGCGCGATGCGAGGCACAACATGATACGCCCCATAAAAAGCACATAAAAGAGCGAACTTACGGCGTCAACGGCTGTGGGGTTATCTCGGTCAAGCGGGCAATATCTATTGCTGTTGATGCTACAGCGTAACGTCGCCCAGCCGTGTCAGTGAGCGTTTCACTGCGTAACTTCGCCCACCCGTGTCAATGAGCGTTTCACTGTTGCAAGCTCCAGTGTCAGAGTTTTCTGCTTGCAGATGATTTGGTTTTGCTTTTTTCTTCACAAAAGGGTAGTTATCAGCTGCCTGCGATAAAGCCGGCGTGGAATGCAGTCTTAAAGATCGATGTGATAATAGTTTTTTTGTGGAAAGACAGGTCACTGTTTTGTGAAAATAACTGAAAAACGTTACAACAGCTGAAGAAGCTGAAGGATGTTTCTTTGTTTGACATTTACAAGTGGCAGAACAGATAAACGAAATTAACACCCGGTTCACAACAGGAAACACAGCATAATGTTAACTTCAAAGTCGTGTGGATACAAAACAAAATATTGTAAACATGAAAAAGAATCAGCTGACTCTTGTTAGTCAAATCGGTTTTGAGTTCCATTCCTTAACTTTGGCCGTGAGGAAATTATCAAGTCAGACTACACTGCTAAGAAACAGTGACAAGTTTTCTCATAAGATTAATATTTATCTTAAAGCTGCAACGATTGAAGCTCAATAAACCGTTTCCCGCAGATGAAAGTTTCAACTTTCAACTTGAAACGCTTTTAGGGGTTCCATAAACACCGTTGAACAGTTCCAAGCCCTTCTATTGAAAAAACTTCAAAATGTCTGTTGCCTTTGCGTCGCAGAAGGTATGGAAAATCCATTTATCAGGCAATGCAAGGCAAAACCGAAATTTGATATTTCATGGTTTCGCTCACACAATTTTTATTTTCAGTTGTGTTTTTTGAAACAGCATAGAGTGTTGTTGTTTACAGCCTATTGTACGTAGCTGCAACATGTGCCGTATCACGAAGAAACACAACGACTTTGTGTCAGAACCAATGGGAAACAAACCAGTTTCGGCGGTGCCAGGGATCGGGGACGTAATTTCAACTGGAATGAGGAGGCGTAATATAGAAAACGTGACCTGACCTAGCTCAACATTTGCACTTAATGGAAGTTTCCTTTAAAGAAGTTTTGTTGTTTTATAAACAATCTACCTACTTTCGAGAAATTTAACAAAAGCTCTTAGTATCTTCAATCTACTGCCTAGCAACATTATTTTAATAGTTAGGAATTAAACAACAATCCCTTGTTTTTCCTCCTTGGAAACCTTTTAAGAACGTAGTTTTATTTTTCGTAGTTTCCCAAACTCGCAACTTTCTTAATTAAGAAAATGCAACATTTTCAAAGCCTGATTGGGGAATTTTGTCTTATTCAAAATCAGTCAAATGAAACAATCCCAGCAATGCAATTGTTACTTCAACCGATAACAAATAATCATTGAGCAGTGTCATGTGTATAACTCGTATAACTCGTGAACCCGGTTTTCACCTCCATAAAACACCAGGGCCCTTCGAACTCCATTTTGGGGACAGCTGTCCCAAAATCCATGACGTCAACACTCATTTATGAAAAACATGAAGCCAGTTAAAACCTCTGTATTAGTCAACCTTAAGTCGTCACTGACTTCGTTTGTGTGTACACGTCAATTGAGTACAGCAGAGTCTGGTCTTCTCTGTTGCCAACGCTGCTAAAAAGTGTTTATAAATTTATTCGGAAGAAAAATAAAAGAACACACTGTTTCTTCAGCTGTTTTGAAAAATGTTTTGACAGCAAACTACTACACGCCCTCTTTTTTGTCATTTCGGCTGATGCAAAAATTGCTATGTTTCTTTTGATGAACACAATGCCTCTACAATGATTAAAGATCAAATTTGGTTTATAACGTACCAGGCTTGACATTTTTTAACGAAAAGTTGTAAATGTTTTGATTTTTTACTTGGCGCTGTTTGATATGAATCACTCAATCGCAATTCCGCGGGTTAATTTGTGTTTGCAAGAAAATAATCTTCTTACTGCACTGTTGGTCCACAACATTCGAATATGTCTTAACAAAACTTGCTGATCATTTTAAACACATTTCTTATTTTTTGTGTTTTTTAACGCGTGCAAATCTTACACGTGTTGAAAATTTGCAAAAACCTAAAAAATAACTGTTTTTTCACACTAAACAACGAAGGCGTTTCAGCTAAACATCCTGCGATATGTTAATTTTATCCACATTAAAGCAGTTATTAAGTGATGTTTTCGGTACCAGTTCATCTATCGAGATGACGTTACTACTTACTACCTACAGTGGCCATTTTGGACCATCCTGTTGAGGAGAGTCGTTTTCCCAAAAACCATTACTTGTCGCAGAGCTTGCAAGATTTTAATATGAGTTTATTAAAGAAAATGGTGCTTGAAATTTCAGAACACTCTCATAACTCTATAATTCTTTTCAACCAAATAGCATAAAGATCATGGCTGAACGTGGAAAAACTCATACTTTTAATTTTGCAATATATTTTGTCGATTTGGAAAGCCCACTGCTTTTATCGGAATTTCTTTATGTATGTAATTCAAACTATATATGTTACTTTGAGGTATATAAAAAAGTTAAGAGAATATGTACGAATTAGGCCTAATACTTAGGCAGGTGTGAATATGTGGGAAACAGCATAATTGTGATTATAATTGCATTTTTGATGGTGTCACAAACGTTTAAGGTAAAATGACGGGTGACACAGCCTCAGACATTTTGGAGGGTGTGGGGTAGTACCTTGGGAATGCAGGAAAACGCTTCTTTTGCTGTCCCTCTATCACAACAATTTGAATACTATTTCAACCAAACATTGCCCAGTTATTACCTAGAATAGTACTTGCATATTAAAGATAATAATTCCACATCACACATTTTCGGAGATAACATCAATCCTGTCATGGCTGTAGCAAATCTTCTGTTTCAGTGCCGATCTCCCTGCCGTAAATCGTGAAAAGAACATGATCCTTGCTTCATCCTACTATGAATGTCACAGAGTTCATATCGCTTTTATTTAAGTTGCTTGAAAATTGCATAAATCCAGAGGCAAACCTTTTGCTCTTATCAAAATAAGGATAAGGACATTTCTTGTGACAGTGAGAGTATTACAGCTGCACATGTAAGAGGCCAGGCCACAGTACAGCCATTATTTGTTTCGTGCAAAAATTTAACGGGCTTTGCTTTAACTTTGGTTGTCACTCAGAAACAGACAGCGTATAATTTAATGATGCAAGTGTATATGTCAGAAAGTTAGATTTTCAGGCAAATCTCTGCGAAGCTTTTGCTGAAGACAAAAAAGCAGCACTTTTGTGGAGACTTAGCTGGGATGGGCAATTTTGCAAAAGACTGTCTTCAACTATTATTAGTGAGCAGGATTCCACTCAAAACGTTGGAGAAGTAGCCTACAGTATTTACCTAGCTGTATGTGGACCTATAGCCCAAAACGTAGGGACTTGACTAGGAAATAAGGACAAAATATACATTTATCCTCACTTCTTGTAATGTCGCGACAATAGTGACCAACAAATAAAAACTATTTTTTTTCCGTGACTCTTACACTTTGTGCTTGTGCTGAATGCATTGGTTCGCAAGTCATCTGATTTGCTTGAGTTTAACCAAACCCACAATGCAGCAATGTTTTCATCCAAGTGCGAAATATTTGCTTTCCAAGTACATCACACCTAGTTTCGTTGGACATTCTTTTCGTGTTAAAGGTGGAACTTGGCAGGGGCGCACTCAGGGGGGGCTGAAGGGGCTAGAGCCCCCCCCCTTAACGGAAATCACCTAAACTCAAATTTGTTGCTGACATTTGTTAAAACACAAACAATTCCGCACATGCATACATAGCTATATAAAGATTTCGATTATAACTAATGGTGTAGTGATCTGCTACCTTGTTACGTTACGAGTGCTACACTTCAATTGCAATAAGCAAATCGTGCTAAGACTATAGGAAACCGTCGCTGAATGTCGCTTATCGATAAAGACGTTGCGATTCATGAGTCATAATGGCATTGAGAGAAACCGCTTCATATAGCTATGACGTAGAACGCCGCACGTGTTGCGCAATGCGTTACGATTGGACTTTTCCTCCTGTAGTTCGAATTTCGGGTAACCTGACAGTCAGAAGTGTGCGAGGAAAAATAGATAAGTTTGCAGTTGTACAACACAAGGGGAAAAGGAGTTCGTCAAGAGAAAGAGACTTTGGCAAAAGAGATAGAAATGACACTAGCTCGTGTTCAGAGTCTGCCAGTCAAGTATTCAGTAGTGAAAATGATAATGGTAACTTCGTTGGAGTTCCCCTGACTGATGCTGATCGACGAAAGGTACTGTTTAATTGCTGGTCCCCTCCTTCAGGTTTCTCGTTTCCATTTGTAACAGTTGGTGCTCAAAATCGAATTTTTCAGAAGCAATGGTTAAACGAATTTACATGGTTAGCGTACAGTAATATTTACAATGGAGCTTTTTGCAAATGGTGCATTGTGTTTGCTCCTCGGACTGTCAGTCGTAGTGCAAAACCTCCCGGTTCATTAGTTGCGGGACCACACTGCAATTATAAAAAGGCAAAGGAAGATTACAATAATCACCAAAACTGTCACTATCATAAATTATGTGCAGCCATGTTCGATAACTTTGTGCAGACAGATGCCGACAAATCCAGAGATGTACGAAATGCTTTAAACAGCAGTCGACAGAAGGCTGTCGAGGAAAATCGAAATTGTCT
>Ga0210059_1016892_pt1 | contig 10483 bp, 9 predicted proteins | sample Ectturendosymbi2_FD_188042 | JGI IMG/M metagenome (GOLD analysis project Ga0210059, IMG submission 188042) | Ecteinascidia turbinata endosymbiont from Florida, USA - Sample 2 (SPAdes) (version 2) | ecosystem: Host-associated > Tunicates > Ascidians > Unclassified | place: Key West, Florida... | reverse complement strand
TTTGAACTCAGATTGTAGGTTTCAACTGTTGGTATAGTGAATAAGAGCCATACGATAGGCAACGTGGTTTTCATGAAGTGGCCTTTGTTCAACAGTACACTTTAAACATTGGCAGTCATAGAAAAGCTATTTGAACAAGAAAAGTTTAAAAAAGGTGTTGCTCTCATTTTGGTGAATTTGAGGCAAAAACCTTAATCTGAAAACCTAACACAAGGGTAAACGATATGTTTAGATATGATTGTGGTTAACGCTTTTATTAAAAAGAGTGTTAATCGAAATGGTTATACAGCTCGGCAATGGATGTACTGAATAAAGTTGTTCATCGCAATAACCGTCGAACGTAAGACGTTGTAATCACTGCTGAGCATCCAAAAGGCCTTGTCCCAGCTGGCATGGTTTGGTAATACAGTTTTCGAAATAGACGTCTGTTGGTAATCAGACCCGTCGCCACGGGGGCTTTGGTGGGCTTAGCCCCCCAAAAAAGCTACAAGTTCCCCAAAATTGAAATATGAAACATTGGATTTTTTGTAAAATTTTAGAATGTCAGTCCCCCCTACAAAAACGTAGTCTCCCAATTGAAGACCTTCTGGTGATGGTTCTGTTGGTAACGAACAAAGGCAAGGAATAACACTCTGCACGTGTAGTTGGAAGAGGTCCAACACAACAGCTAGACCAAGTGCGCAGGTTACGATGAAGACTGCAAGCAAGCGTTTCTCAACCATAGCTTTTAAACCTGTTTAAAGTAGTTTTTCTAATTGAGTTCCTGCATCTATAGAGCTCCGCGCAAGTGCCCACAGAGTTAACGTTCGAAGTTTTCTATGTTTTCTAAGAGGATTAAACCACTACTGAAACGTGAAGTGAACAATGAAACGTTGTTTACATCACTGCGATCATATTATCAGATTGGTTACATAGCCTGCTATACGCAGTGCATATACTATTTTTAGTTAAAGACGGGGATACTACACGAAATTTTAACATACATAAATGTTTACATTTGTAAGGTAGGTATGCCGCCATCACATCCCTTAATTTTTCCGTTTGATCCCCTGGAGTGAGTAAACTATTAAAATGTCATGCGGTGAGCTTACCGGGGATTTAAAAACCAACAGGGAGGAAAGTTTGGCGAAACATGTGAAGTTCGTATGTGCCTATGCAAAGAATACAAAAAATATAAAAATTAATGATGAGAAAGGTGGTGACAAGCAGAAAAAGCAAGAATCATAATCGACAATCAAAAACAAGACACATTTCAGTTTGTTAGTGTTTGATTGCGATTTTGAAGATGTTTTATTAATCCTTATATCTTCAAATTAGCACAAAACATGAACTTCCATTTCAAATTTTTTAAGCAAATTTGTGGGGTTGAAAGGGCGGCACTTAGCCTTGCTACGCCACTGAGTGCATTTTCCATTGTTTATAAAAACTTCACTTTGCAGCATCAAATTGAAACATTAAAATTTGGCAGGATGCAACATGTGAAATTCATTACATGAAATAAATGGAAAATACGAAAACCTAAATAGTATGAAATCACTGTTACAATACTACCACACAAAATATTGTGGCTGCAGTTACTTGGTGAATTGTATTTATATGGATACGTCAGAGCAACGGATTCACACTTGTAAATCTCACAACATCAAGCAAATTTGAAACACGAAAACTTTGCAGTATCATATCACAGCTACACAACATTATTACCACAAAACAATTTGCAGCTGCAAGTTACTTCCAACAATGATAACTTCACAGTGCTGAATCAAACCTGCATTAATATGAAAAAATCAATTCACAGCTGCTGTAATTAAGTAGGCCTATAAAAGCATAACAGCAACAAATGGAGCCTTGAAAACTTCACAGCATGAAACAAACCTGAAACATGAAAACGTCACAGTATCAGCTTACATCTTTTACAGCTACATTTTTGTTGCTATAGCTGAAAAGCACTTACCAGCATCACCAATTTCATGTTCACAAAAGTTAGGGTTAGTTAGAATGGTGGGATACCACCACATGTTCCTAATTTTATAATATTTCGAAGTCTACCCAAATTTGAATGAGGTTGTTTCAATTAGCCCAAATTTCATTTGGGCTGTTGCAATTTACCCAAATGTTTATAACATGCAAATCTGAATGAACCTCTTCTACTTTACCCAGATCCTTACAATAGTACCCAAGTTTGAATGAAATTGTTGCAATTACTAAATTTGATTGAGTTTGTTGAAATTTACCCAAATGATTCTAATTTTATCTAAAATTGATTGAATCTTTCATAGTTCACTTAAATGTTTACAAATGTATTCGAATTTCAATGGAGCTGTTATATAACCCAACTTTGAATATGACTGTCTGAAATTACCCACAATTCAATTAAACAGTTACAAATCAAAAATTTGATTTGGCTGATGTACTTTGCCCAGTTCTTTCCAATTTATGTAGCCTAAATGTTTTTAATTCCACCCTAATCGTATAAAACTTTTCTCATTTGCCCAGATTTAACTGAAGCTGTTGGACCATACCCAAATGCTCCTAATTTACCCAAATGTTTCTAATTTTGCCCAAAACCTGAATGACGTTTTCAATTTGCCCAAATTTGATGAAGACTGTTGGAATTCCCAAATGATTCTAGTAAACTTAAAGGAAGTGACTATCTTGCCACCAGGCAGTGTCTATTTTGTCATTAGAGGCTAAAAGTGGCAAAACAGTCTCAACAAAGCCTTTGCCATTGATGCACTGTGAAAAAGTGATTATTTTTTAAGAATTGGGGTAATTCACCTGGAAAAATACCCCAAAATCAAGGACAACTTTTATCTTTGCCCAAATCAGGTGAGGTATTGCATGGAACTTACCCAAAACCAAAAATGTTTTTACCCCATTTGCAAGAACCCCACTTAGGGTAACTTCAGAGTATTTGGGGTAATTCTTCTTGTTGCCCAAAGGTATGTTGGGTGATACATCCTTTGTGAAGCGTGTGCGACCCGGTTGTGTTTGCACACCTTCAGTGTGGGATTGATCCTCGAACCTCGGGAAGGATGGATGGTGACGTCATTGATGTTAACTCCATGCCAGACGAATCGGCCAAAGAATGTTCTTACTTCCATGTGCATGGAAGTCACTTATAAGTGTCGCTTGCTTGGTCTTTCCCTTCTCCTTGTTTTGGCCGACTTTGCTCACATGTAGCAGTCACGCTAGCGTGACTGCTACACTTGCTACCCACAAACATGAACTGTGGAAACACAGACACTGCCTCAGTTAAATGTGAACGTAACTGTATAATTTTCCCAAATGTTCAAAATTTTTGCCCAAATAATGGCCAATTTTCCAGCATGCCGCATCCACATGCCGTACGCGTATGAACGGATCTGTTGTGGTTTGAAACAGATATGTAAAATCTGCCAAAGTGTTGACTTCTGCCCCTGCTGGTCTGAAAAATACCAATGTTAAAAGTGTAGAGCTAGTGGCAAAACGTAGTTACTCCGCGTTGTTACCAACGAAAGAAATGGGTTAATGCGTAAAAGGCACAATACATCAACTCGTAAACGATGCTCTTACTTTTATGTCCATGAGTCTCCGTAGATAAGAAGTCTCGATTGTGAGTAAAAAGCGGCTGTTGTTTTTTACAACATCCAGGAAAAGTTGTATGGATATTTTTACGCATTCATTTGTTTCGTTGTTCTCAGAAAAAATATCAGGTTTTCACGGAAGCATTGTCATATCAATGAAATCGAATTGACGCGACTTTTACGAATTGCAATAAAAGGTCGTGTGTTCAGACACGACTGGCGAGGTCTCAAGCTTTTCCAAGCATGAAGCTAAAGATTTAAACACTGCGAAGTTCTGATGCGGTATTCAAGTTTAGCGGCACATTACACGCTCGAAATGTTCACAAAGTAATTTATCAAATTTAGTGGGTAATATTTTTTGTCGGAAATTAAACTTAATGGGTAGCAATGTGTTTTCTTCGGTTTCGGGCGCTGATTTGAGAGTTTCCAGTAATCGGGATGAGAGGAATTAGTGATATTTAATTTGCTTATAAACAGGGCCGTCGCCAGCGGGGGGGGGGGCAGTGATGCCCGCCCTCCCATTGAAATTGGTGCCCCCCATTTCACGTTTGGCTCCCCGGTTGCTGCATACATCCAATACTGTATGTAAAAAATGTGGCCCCCTTCTGGTTTTTGGCCCCTCTATTTGGTTTTCGTCCCCCCCTGCTGCTAAGTCCTGGCGACGGGCCTGCTTATAAATCTATGTTATATCTTTGTTCAGCCAATTTTATGTTGCGTTGAATTAGGTTGCTAGACTCATAGAGAGGTTTATGATTAATGTTTTTAGTTAAACAGTCGCACACCACTCAGAAAAATGTTCCATGGAGCAGGTTGTTTATCCCTCAGAAGCTGATATATCCGACTCGGACCTTTCCAGCCATAACTTGCCATCAGATAGGAGTGATATGCCCGAGTTACATTTGTCATGTCAGAGACATCTAACATTTTTTCGAGTCAGAGTCGAGTCATGACTTTGTCGAGTCATTGGTTTGCAAGCTCGAGTCAAATGGAATTTGACATTTTTGTTTTTTTACTATGAAATGGCACCCAACGGGATAAAATATGGTCCACAATGTTGTTTCATCAATTTTGATTCCAGGTTGTTTAGATCTAAGTTTTTTGTGAAAGCCCTTTCCCTTTTTCTTCTCTACTTCACTCTCAGTCATTTCCACAAGTCTAGCCCAACCTTGCTGCAGAAAATATACTTCCTTGTCTTTCACATGCCCAAAAATGACCAGAGATGAACATGGACTTGGATTTAAACCTTGCCGCATTTTGTTTTTTTGGTGCATTTCAATTTTGTAATTTCTGCTTAAACCAAATTTGGATTGTATTTGATAATATTGTTTTATCTACAGTGGGAGTCGAAACAGTATATGAAGCAGTCACTGCCATGTGGGAATACCACTGTGCGGCTCTGCTGAACTCACCAAAAAACTGTGAAATTGGTAATTTAGTGAAACAAAATATAAACTCACATGGTAATTTTGGCAGGATTGATGACTTGCTACGCATATGCAATAGTTATAAGATTAAATCTCTACTGCACAAAATACCACTGGATCATGTAGCTGGCAACGATGGCATTTTTGCTGAACACATTTTCTATGCTGATTCAAGTGTATGTGATTACCTCAGTAGCCTGTTTAATGTGTGCTTAATGCATGGAAATATTCCACAGGAATGCATGCAAACTGTCGTTTTAGGGTACCTATTTGTAAAAACTAGAATGAGGACATAAATGATGCTGGGAACTACTGTATAGACCTGTCTCCCATGCAACTATCACCTCCAAATCGTTTGAACATTACATTTTGTCCTGCATCTCACCATTTTTGGCCACAACAGACAACCAGTGTGGCTTCAAGTCAAAAGATGGCACTGACGTGTATTGTTTCTTAAAAGGACTGTGTTTCGTATTATGTAAGCAAAGATAGCCCAGTGTTTTCAGCGTTCTTAGATGCGTCTAAAGCATTTGACAGAACTAACCACAACCTGCTGTTTTGCTGAAATAATTAAGTGCAATGCATCTATGTGCATTGCAAGACTGTTGTTGAGTTGGTACAGGCAACAGACCATGCAAGTAAAATGGGGCACCAACTTTCCATCCCCTTTTACTTTAACCAATGGCGTAAGGCAAGGGGGAGTATGAGCCAGGGATATCTAGAAACTCCAGGATCGGACACTCCAAATATGGGTGGACATTAGAAGGGTTACTGCAGCTTGTCACAAATGTGAGACTCACTCATGGACGCAATTGTGTTGTAAAATGTGGGGGGACAGTTTAGAGTGAAATCAATGAAGTCATCGGGTAGATGCAGAAGTAAAGTTCTATAGCCTAAATACATATTTCCAATCTTGTTTATAGAGGTGTTTTAAAAGTAAGACTAATCACGCTAATCTATCAATTGGGTTTTATTAGAGCTGTCAGTTGGAGTGCACACAATGCTGAATCGCATTGGTCGCATGAGCATATTACTCTTAAGTGGAAAACATCAGTTTTCATGCGTTTTATAAGAGGTGTGGCTTACAGCGCGATTTGAAGTCTTTTTCAAGTTGCTTAACGTTACAAACACGATAAATATTTTTCTTGTACATTTCCGCTCTTTGTAAAAGCTACAAATCTTTCCAATGCTACTGCGCATCATGCCTGCAGCCCCACCTCTACCAAAATCTCCACTGATATCCCCTTACCAGGTTGTGATGCATCCTTTCGATCTCCACTTGTTGGCCCTTGCATACATATCATCTAGCCTACAATGTAATTTCTGCATACCTGATGGTTTGGAGACTGTTGTCTTGTGACTTTTTTTATGTGATGCAACTTAGCTCAGTCTTTCCACAATCAATTGTTCAGGTTGAACATCAGATTTTAATGGATGAAATTAATGTCAAAAGTTTAATTCTAAGAGTTCTACTTGCATAACGACACGAAAATAGATTTGAGATTAAACAGAAATAAAACGCACAACGGTAATATGGTAAAAATGTACAAGTTTCGCCTGATTAAGACGGAAAAAATGTCCAGCAAAACTAAGTGTGATCAGGTATTAAGTTTTGGGGGAAATACATTTTTACAGGGACAAGATTTTAGTTTTTACTATATGTTTAAAATAAATTTTTCTGGGCACAATAAAATTGCGGAGCACTGCCCCCGAATGTCCCTTTTGGCTACGCTCGGAGCTCATAGAAATGGACTATAACGCCCAGCGGTATGACGGAAATGCCATTTGCTGTCAACGAAATAAGTCTTGTTGTGCATTTGAAAGACAGTATGGGATGTGTTCAGAAAACAGTGATGTTTTGTGATGCTAGAATGCACGAGTTTTATCCGCTGCGTATACTCTACAAAAAGTTCTTATGTCAAAGGAAAAACATAACGGTATATCGCTTTCGATTTGATCGCTTGACGCTGTGAAGTACGATGGCGCTAGTAGAAAAAGCTCTCAGCAGTGTCGCGTAACTGAGAGACGGCTTAAGACACCGCTGCGTACCACTCGTTGAGACTTGAAACACCTCAACGGTCTTGCGAAAGATAATTGATCGCGTGTGTCTGAAATCCATTACTCTGCAATCTGTTGGGACGTAGCTAACCATTGATTGTTTTGTTTTTCATGTGATTCTATTTGAATAAGAACTGGCAACTTAAGTAAACTGAAACACGAAAGACAAATTGAAGCGGACTCGAATTAACAAAAGATCCTCCGCACACCCATCGTCAAAAGAAGACTCTGGTCGAACCTCCGATCCGATTGCACGGGCAGGCCGTCAGTTGGAGTGTGCAAAAACCTGAAAAGGCTTGTCTGTAAAGCAAAAGTTTCGCACTTGGATTAAAATATTGCTGCATTATGTTTTTGGTTCAACTCAAGTAAATCAGATGACTTACGATTCAGCACAAGCACAAAGTGTAAGAGTCACGAAAAATATATTTTGGTTTTGTTGGTCACCATTGTCGCGACATTACAAGAAATGAGGATAAATGCATACTTTATCTTTGATTCTTAGTCAAGTCCTTATGTTTTGAGCTATAGGTCAATATACAGCGAGGTAAATAGTTCTCCAACGTTTTGATTGAAATCCTATTTACTAATGGTTGAAAACAGGCTTTTGCAAAACTGCCCATCCTAAAACTACGTCTCCACAATAGTGCTGCTTTTGTCTTCGGCAAAAGCTTTGCAGACATTTGCCTGAAAATGTAACTTTCTAACATTATATACACTTCGGTTTACCAGACGTCCTGTTTTAACCGGGACAGACCCGGTTTAAAGGCTTTGTCCCGGCGTCCCGGTTGGTCAACCAAAAAGTCCCGGTTAGGCATTCAGTCAGGCAGCATAGTCCTACACGAATATTAGCATGTTATGATTAGTCTGTTTAACCAACTTGCTGAAGAATGATGCGCGATCTTGTTTCGTTGTTATAGATGTAAAGCTAATTGATACGGCATTGCAGTGGGTAACTGGTCCAGTAACGGTTTGGTTGTTAGCGCATTGGCTAGTTCAGTAAAGTTGGCTAGGAGGAGGGCGTGTTCTTTCTGCAATTATAGGTTATTGAAAGGATTTATTTCGTACCGGAACTTGTTTCATTTCCTTCTAAGGTTCGTTATTTTGAAGCGTCCCCGTTTTCAATCACAAAAATATGGTATGTCTATATACATTAGCATCATTAAATTTTACGCTGTCTGTTTCTGAATACGTTACAACCAACGTTAGAGCAAAACGAGATACATTTCTACGCGAACCAAATCCATGCTATACTGTGGTCTTTCACATGTGCAGCTGTAAAACTATTACTGTTTCAAGAAAATAACCTTTCTAACTGTACACTACACAGGGTAAAATGTCGGACAGAAGCAGTAAACCATCTTTCGCGGTCTCTAGAAAGTTGAAAAATGTTAAATATCATTTTACTGAAGCTAAGAGTGCAAAAAACGCAGTCACCTCACTACTGACACTGGGTGGTCAAAACGCAAAATCTGTTGACCACTACAAATATCTGGGGATTGTACTGGATACTGAGCTCTCAGATGACAAAGACATTCAGAGACACCTGCGATATCAATATTGTGCAGCAAACAAGCTGCGAGCCTCTTTTTCCCGATGTTCAAATGCAGTTAAAAACGTACTCTTTCGTTCTTTTTGTACGCCCATGTATACATGGCAATTATGGTGTAATTTCAGGAAGTTATGCATGCAGAGATTGCGTATGGCCTATAAGTTTGGATGCAGAGCTTATACAACCTGCCCTGGAGAGCGAGTGTGAGTAGTCATCAGGTTCATCAATGTAACGTTCCTAATCCTACCTTTGAGGCCGTGTTAAGAAAAAATGTGTACCTGTTTCTCGAAAGATGCAGAAAGTCTAACAACGTATGGTTGCGCGCTTAATTGTTTGTATTCGTCCGTATCAGGGGTATAGTGGGGCAGGAACGCGTGGGAACGGCGTTCTCACACCTTTTCACGTTTTACTTTAATATGAGTTTGAAGCTGTTTTAAAATGGCTATTTTTGTGGATGCGTTCCCATACCATTTTTGTTAGTACTACATCCCTGATCCTTATTCTTTGAATACGACAATCGCATTTTACTTCGTGACTGAGTGCCCGAACCTTGCAGTGTTTGTTTGATGGATGGCGTGTCATGACACAACGCATTCGTACTTTACCTGGCCTCGACGTCGTACTTTGCAGAAGTGTTGTAACAAGTGTCTCATGTTAGCGAATTATAGTGTTGAGTATGTGTCTGCAGTCTTTTGGTTCTGCCTACAACGCTGTTGCAAAACGTTCTGCCAAGAAAGTGTCAGTGACCCTGTGGTTCAGCCGCTCTGATGCCGTTGTACAACGTTCTGTTTTGTCTGTTTTATCATCCTGAGTTGTGCAGAAAGTGTATGTTTGTACTATAGACTTCGTATCTGGAGACAATTGTGACTCGAGTCTCGAGTCATTCGGTAAAAAACATGACTCGAATCGAGGCACCATCGTTTCTCAACGTGACTCGAATAACCAAAAATCGTGACTCGAGTCATTGACTCGAGTCACGCTATCACTGACGACATGACATAATAAACTTTTATTTATACGCTCAATAACAAAAAAGTACAATTTCATTAATATTGTTAAAACATGTCAAAACATCTATCCCAAAAATTGTTTGAGATTTTGCCCAAATTTTTGACAAATCAAAGCATTTGGGATGCGCTTCGCTTGCACTTCCAGATCCTACACCACTGTCGCAGGAGGTGTCAGTTTCTGTGATTCGTGGTGACGGATAGATCAGTGATGTTTGCAAGATGTAGATTCGCGGTAGAGCTGCGGTTGATATAGAACAGTGTTTCTCAACTTTTTCAAGACACGGACTATTTTCGGACCAGTATAAATCTTTGCGGACTCAAGATAGACTAAGACTACGAGAATGATACAAACACTAGTTTTAGGAAATTCGGTTCATCCCCCACATCCACAAATTTCAATGAGAATCTTGTCTCTGAGTTTGTTTCACAAGTTTGTCGAAATAACGGCCTGTGGTCTTCAACGCACACCTGATGTCGTCTTCGGGTTGAAGTTGGTATCGGTGCCTGGTTTTAAAAATATCATTTGAAAAACAGCTTCACAACAGTATGTAGTTGGAAAAAAAGAGTTTTTGTTGCCTGCTGACACAGATCAGAGAGATTTGGTTCCATTGTCTGGACATCCACTCAAAATTGAGTCAGACACTCCACAGCTGCCGACTTCAAAATAAACTAGAATTGTCTGTCTGTCTGTCTTGCAGCTCAATCTGCTGTTCAGCAATGCAATCTACTTCACAATGAACTTGCAGCTCTGGCACCTCAAAAGGGTTTCGCACCCGGTTAAACGTTTTGATGTAATTGTGAGAAGGGATATATCTATCCATCTCGGAGAGATGTAGTAAGGCACTCAAGAAAGATTTGACGAGTGCAGGGCAAATC
>Ga0210059_1016891_pt1 | contig 10483 bp, 7 predicted proteins | sample Ectturendosymbi2_FD_188042 | JGI IMG/M metagenome (GOLD analysis project Ga0210059, IMG submission 188042) | Ecteinascidia turbinata endosymbiont from Florida, USA - Sample 2 (SPAdes) (version 2) | ecosystem: Host-associated > Tunicates > Ascidians > Unclassified | place: Key West, Florida... | reverse complement strand
ATGCATACATTTTTCAATTTTACTTGTTTACTGATATCGTTTGCAAGGTATCTGCTTTAAAATCGATTATTTATCAGCTTTCTCTAATAATTTTAATTGCGTTGTTTTTAGATGAGTACTTTTTTCTGTAAAATTAAAAGATTAAATTCTGCTCGATCGTATTTTGAAAAGTGAGAGATGAACGTGCATTTACATCGCTTTAAAACAAGTTTCCGTATTCCTGGAAAGTTCAAGTAGGGTTTATAAATTCATCTGAAAAGAATTATTACTTTGAGTAACTAATACAGCTGAAGGTCGGAGTTGGATAATCGAAATTGCCAGGAGTCGGATGACGGGACTTCCGACTCCACACCCCTGGCCTATACAGTATTAGTGTAGAAGGCAAAGAATTCTTATGACGACACAAGTTAAAACCACTTGAAGTTTTATCAATCACAGCAACTGTGAGGTCACAGATTCCATGTCATTTAACTGCAAAAATGACATGTGGACTGAAGTCACTAACCCTTACAGATTCAGAAGTCATAACTGCAGAATGCCACAAGTTTGAAAGTGAAGACTGGCATAAGGTGAAAGTTGCATTTAAATTCCATCAAATATGAAGGCTGTTGACTGTAAACATGGTTATAGAACATATTTTTGATTCATGAAACAGATATATTATTATAGGTTCTTAACATTTTATGCATGTGTGCCATGAGTGTCAATGAAATTACTATTATTGACAGTTTCAGTATTGGCATTTCAATTGATATTTCATTTTTATACACTGGTGTTATGAACTTCTTTGTATTAAGGGATGTTGCATAAGCGCAAAAAATTGGAATGATATTTCACCTATTTCTAATTATGGTTAATTGATTTCAATCAGTGATAAACTTTAAAAAAATCAAGCAAAAAATCATGTGCAATTTTAATGCTTTCTGTGATTTGTTTGACACATTTAATTGGTATCCTAATCGGTGTTACTTATTATTGAAGAAGGCAGAGACGTCTTATGACAACGCAGCTTATAAAAGCAATTAAAGTTTTTTCAATCATAACAACTGTGAGGTCACATTCTATGCCAACTAACTGCAAAAAATGATATGTGGACTGAAATCACTAACATTTGCAGACGCAGAAGTCAGAACTGTCAGAATGCCATAAGTTTTAAGTGTCGGTTAGCATAAAGTAGACCTGTAGCCAAGTTTTGAGGATTTGAGGGCAAAACAAACTGTTAGGGAGCATGATTTTTGTTTTTATTATGGTATATGTTATGTTTCAAACAAACTTTTCTGGGCACGAAAAAAGTTACAGACACTGTCCCTGAATGCTCTCATGGCTATGGGTCTGGCATAACATAAAAGCTGCAAATAAATTCCAGCAAATATGTAGGCTGTTGACTGCAGAAATGTAGTTTCAAAACGTATTTTTGATTCAGATTCATAATAACACATGTATTATAGCTTTTTGCCATTTTATGCATGTAAGTTATACTTTTGCAGAAGCTGAACTAGTGAAAGCTGCATTACAATAATCAAATTTAACAATAGATTTTGCACCAAAAAGACTGGCAAACTTGTATTTTTGTACAAGCTTTTTAACATGCCATAAGAGTTAATGAACTTATGGTTTGAATATTGTCATTCCAATAAATATTTCATTTCGTATACCTGTACTGGTGTAATGAAATGATTTGCTTTAAGCATGATGCATAAGTGCAAAGTTCAGCTGAATTCTAGTTGCTGTATTAGAAGAAACAATGCACAAAAAAGTATCTTGAAACAAACTTTTTAACACTTTGAGAGCCGGCCTATGATATATTTGTACTTCGATTTCGAAAAAAAACACAGCAGTTTTCGGTTGCCTTACCAACACCCTAGTTCCTCCGCCGATTGCGCTAGAGAGCTGTACAAGGGCTCAAACAGATCGCCCAGTCTAGTAGATTGCACTCGATAAAAATTTTTTTGGTTGGGGGATGCAGATTTTTTGTGACTGACATCACAAGTGAAGTAGTTTTACAGTCCAATGAAAACTTCAGCGAAACACTTTGGCCCAACCGCTAGGCCAAAGTGTTTCGCTGAAGTTTTCATTGGAAACTAGGCTCGAGTCCGAGTCTTTTGAGCCTTTGATCGACTTCCTAACATTTCTGGTTCAAAAGTTATGAACTAAAATAAACAAATTAATTGATTAGCTAATTAGTCAAATATTTTTACTAACTTACATCACAACTTTTAAACCCGAAACCTCAGCAGGTCATCCAAAGTATCAAAAGACTCAGATTGTAGCCTAGTATCCAGTAAAAACTTCAGCGAAATACTACCACCTAATGATTGGTGCCCAGGGCCAGGCAAAGTGGGCCAAGGTGGCCTAAAAGTCCTCTACTTATGACGTCACTCACAAAAAAACGCAGCTCCCAAGCAAAAAATTTTTTTCGAGTGCAGACTAGAAGACTTGCCGTGTCTTTTGAGACTTTTACCAGGTCTGTAGAGCATACCGGACCAGAGAAATTCCCGTGCAAAGCCAGGTGCGTTTAGACGTTTTTTTTCCGAAAATCCCCAAAACCACCCGGGTGTCAAAGTGTTAAAATTAAAAATTACTACTGTTAGGTGGTCACCCTCTACACATTAAATAATAAAAATAAAAAAAATCTTATTTTTTTGATTTTCTAAAAAAAAATCATGGTCTTTATCATCCCTGAACACCAGTACCAGTGTGTGAAATGAAATATGTATTGAAATGCCATAAGTTTAGTAATTTCATTGACACTAATGCATAAAATGTTACAAGCATGAGGGCAGGGAGTAATTATGAAGATGACTTATGACACAAACTACAGTTATGGAATCCATCCAAAAATATAATCTTAACACTTTGAGACCCAGGGTACAATATATTTGTACCTGGAAATCGGCCTGAAACCAGCAATTGTCGGCTGCCTTACCAACGCCATAGCTCCTACGTCAATTGTGCTAGAGAGCTGTTCAAACCCTCAAAAGATTTTGCAAGTCTTCTAGTCTGCACTCGAAAAAATTTTTGCTTGGGGGTTGCGGATTTTTTGTGAGTGACGTCATAAGTGAAGTAGTTTTTGATAGAGCTTCACCAATGTAGCAGCACGCTGATGTATATTGGCTGATATGACGATGCATCGACAAAATTCCGCCGTTATATATATATTGCCATTATTTGCTCATAAAGTTGTTATGCTGTTGCTATGCATAGAAGTGTTCGGAAACCCAAGTAGCTACTTTGTCTCTGATCCTGTTTTATTAACACAAATGCTCTGTTCTGCTCGTAGTGCACACAGCCTTCATGCATATCAGACCGTTGTGCAACAACCTGACAAAAAGGTTTATGACGTAACCTTTCCTCATATGTTTTGGCACGGTAAGCAGATGATTGTCTCCGAACAAACTAGGTTATGTGCTTTTGTGTTGGTTAGATGTTTTACCAAGGTCTCTCCAGGCTAGACAGTCTTGCATTCAGCATGCATCAAAAAAGTGCCTACATCACAGCGAGCAGGACACACGTTTGTGCAAAATTCGATGTTGCACGTTCTTCATCGAAGTGAAGTGATGGTTTTAATGTGTCGCACATTGCTTTTTTACTTATGACATCTGAGTGTAAGCACAGATGTCTGCACAGGGAGTAGGCCTACTTATACGCAACACATGTTTGCTGGTTGTGGATTTTTTTATTTAGACTACTGTGAGCCCTAGAAATTGTTATGGACTGCAGTAGGCAGGCACAGCAGATGAAACCATCTTATTAGAGTACATTTGACCTTCAGTCAAACACAGCTGATTGAAATGGTCACGTGACAAGTACAATACATAAAGAGAGAAGTGTTTAGGATTAGCCTACAGTTCACACACAATGCAAACAAGGAGCTGCTAACAGCTTGCTAGGACTGAAACCATGACATTACTTATCTATCAGACTGAGCCAGTTACAGTTGTCAGAGTCATCTAAGATAATCATGCTGTCCAAACTTGTCATGTGACCAGTTCAGCCAATCATGTTCAGCTGGTGGCAAAATAGCTCCAGGAGTGTATATTTTGCCTCATAAATAATTGCAACTATTTTCTTTATGTGGCCTGAAGAAAAAAATGCAGTATAATGCTTTTCAGCTGTAGTTTGGAAATGTTTGGCAAAAGGCAAAATAGCTCCAGGAGTGTTTATTTTGCCTCATGTGGTTTTGCCTCATTTGTCATTTGTTTATTTTGCCTCATGAGGCAAAATAGACACTGCTTGAGTAACACAAAAATATTCAGATTGGTTATCAGCAATAAAAAATGGGAAACATCGGTATCGGCCCAAAAAATGCCTAATGGTCGAGCTCTAGTTTTTGAGCCATTTTGGCTCTTGTTACCTAGCCTAGCTCCAACCCCTAGGCCAGGCCTGCCCAGCCTTTTTAGTGTTTCGAGCCACTTTCACACGAGGAAATTTATTGCGGGCTACAAACGTTTTGGTGACGTAACTATAAGCTATTGTGACGTAACAAATCCCTTAATTTTGATTAGTTTAATGCGATAACAAGTCCTATAGTTGCACGCAGTCTTGCCAGCTTGTATGGATGTAAACCTAATCTAGAAATTGACATATTTTCAAAACGTTTGTTATGCAAGTTTTTGGCCCATAACAGAAACAACAGGTATCATTTTGGTGTGTTTTGATGGCAAATATACTGAGACTGTAAAAAATACTAAAATTTAAAAAGTCTGCATACGAACTTGTTACATCATGGGCCACTTAAAACAACCTTGGGGGCGCATGCGGGCCGTGGGTTGGGCAGTCTTGCCCTAGGCCAAAGTATTTCACTGAAGTTTTCATTGGAAACTGGGCTTGAGTACGAGTCTTGAGCCTTTGATTGACTTTTTAGGATTTCTAGTTCAAAAGTTATGATCTAAAATATAAACAAATTATTTAATTATCTAATTAACTAAAATATATATATACAAATTAATTAATTAACCAATTAAATATTTGTATTAGTTTAGATCACAACTTTTGAACCAGAAACATCAGCAGGTCATCCAAAGTATCAGAAAACTGAGATTGCAGCCTAGTTTCCAATAAAAACTTCACCAAAATATTACCATCTACAGATTGGGCCCAGAGCCAGGTGTAGTGGGCCAAGGTGGCTTAAAGTCTTCCACTTATGATGTCACTCACAAAAAATCTGCACCCCCAACCAAAGAATTTTTTCTAGTGCAGGCTAGAAGACTTGCTGAGTCTTTTAAGGGTTTGAACAGCTCTCTACCGCTTTCGGCGCCAGAGTTACACTTGTGCAAAGCCACATGCGATCCGGTGTTTTGGCGTGAACCGCTTGATTTAGACCGGCCGCGAAAGTGTTAACAGGTTGAACATGAAACAGAGTTCAAGCATGTGAGTTAACAATATTTGTGTAACAGATACTCGAAACAGAAAAAGAGAACAATACTGCTATCAATAGAGGTATTATTTTGAGTATCCCCCAAAAATTTTAAAATGCTGCCTCAGCAGTATAGTATCATAGAGTAATGACCATCACACATTATGCTACATTACACTGCATATTAACACTTGCTGCCAGCCAACATATATACATCATGGTTTAGCCTAAAACCCAGCAGTTTGCACATGTCTTTGCATGGGAATATCTCTTGTGTTGAAAGTGCTAGAGAGCTCTTAGAACCCTCAAAAGACTCGACTGTAATGAAAAAAAAATTTGGTTTTGGGTTTTGGAATTTTTGTGAGCCATGTCATAAGTGGAATAGTTTTAGGCCTTTTTGGCCCACTTAATCTAGCCCTAGGCCCAAATCACTAGATGGTAGTATTTCCTTCAAGTTTTCATTGAAAACTAGGCTAAAATCTGAGTCACTTGATATTTTGGATGAATTGCTGAGGTTTCGGGTTCAAAAGTTATGACCTAAATACAACAAAATTAATTATCCACTAAATAGATATTTAATCATTTTGTTCATTTTAGGCCATAACTTTTGAACCAGAAATGATAGAAAGACAGTCAAAAGCTCAAAACACTCCAATTCTAGCCTAGTTTTTGGTGAAAACTTGAGCGAAAGACTTACATTTAGCAGTTGCTCCTTAGACCAGGTAACATGAGCCAAAAATTGCGAAAAACCTACCTCAATTATGATGTCACTCACAAAAAAACTGAATCCCAAAACCACGAAATTCTTTTTTCGTTGCAGACTCAAAGACTTGCCGGCTCTTTTGAGGATTTGAACAGGTCTTTAGTGCAATCCGTTGAGGAGCTACGTGGTTGGTAAGACAACCGAAATATGCTTGATTTTAGCCCGATTTCCAAGTACGATATATTTGTATGCTGGCAGCCAACATGTTAAAGGATCCCAGAGACGAAATAATAACGCTTTCATCCAAATTTCACAGTGGTAAGTTGTCTAAAAATGTGGTGCTAGGCTGATTCTATATAACTTTAGGTTTAGGAATGAGAATCCAAACACTTTGTGGCTGAGGGGCTGTTTAAATTCATTGCCTTTTTGAGTTGGTCCACCTAGGTGGGACCATGGTCCGGCAGCAAGGAATGTGATTTTGTGCAATGTAAGTGCTTTAATATGCTGCCAAATGCTTGGAAAGCATGTAACATTGTATCAGAAATGTTTCTGTAAGCATGTCTACACATGTTGATATAGTTTTAATGTTTGATGCCAGTGTATAGCTGCCTTTATTGTCTCAAAAAGTGAGACTCTTGCAAAAAAGTGGCTCTGGCAAGCCCAGGCTTATTGCAGTGGTATGTAGCCTAAAATGTTTTGAAATTGATTTCACATGTTAACAATTAATTAGTATAAAAGCAACAAAACACTTGCTAACTTCACCATTTTAGCTTAAACCTGAAAAATGCCTAGCAACATCTGCTTTCTACAGAAGCACACAGCATTTTAATTTCCTGCTAAAACTGCCTGGGATCTGGAGATGAGCATTTAGGAATAATAAATCCAGAAGGATTCGTCTCCTAAACTATCCTAATCCAAAATGCTAATTTAAACGGGGTAGTTGGATTCGTTGTACAACATCAGCACTATACTTGCTTCCACCACATGAAAGTTAACACTTTGAGTGCCGGCGTACGATATGTTCGTACTTCAATTTCAGCCTAAAAAACAGCAGTTTTTGGTTGCCTTACCAACGTCCTAGCTCCTTTGCCGATTGCGCTACAGAGCTGTTCAAGGGCTATCTATTAGACTGGCCGATCCGTTTCAGCCGTTGAACAGCTCTCTGGCGCAATCGGTGGAGGAGCTAGGGCGTTGGTAAGGCAACTGAAAATTGCTGTTTTTTAGGCCGAAATCGAAGTACGATTATATCGTAGACCGGCTCTCAACGTGTTAATGTATTGCACTACATAAGTGCCTCATCGTTTTACTGTTATTACAGGCCCGCTTGTGCTGCAGGTACTCAGAAGTAACACTGATCAAATATTAGACGCTCACACTGCAGGTTTCTAATGCCAAGTGGTTTGGAACAAGCAACAGCATTTCCCTTCTAACATTGTATACAATTATTATGAAACATCGCATCGCTGCCTTGCCGAAAACGTGCCTACACAATAACATGAAACAAACTGCATTGATCTGTGCGTTGAACGCACATGTTTCCGAGTCTGCTATTTGGCCAATGTTTGATGCAATCAAAGCTCTCATTCATACACAGCCAGGTGCACACAGAGCTAATGTGTAATATTTCGCTTCATGGTGAGAGGACATAGTCTCAAAATTCATGCTGGTTTTGTTTTGCAGTTTCGTCCTAAGTTTTATCTGCTGTTTATGCTTGCTAGGTTAAATAAGGTTAGGCCTATTTTAATGTCATGCCAAGTAATGCTGGTTCGTTTTCCCCTAAGCTATATTTTCACAACAAATTTCTCATGAAAGGTGTGAGAGCTAGCCTCAGAAAGTGTCGTTGCATTGTCTGAACAAAATAGCTACTCCAGTCAAGCACTGTACAATACTTCAAAAACAGCTTTATTGGAATAAATGGTTGACGACATTGTTGTGTGAGAAGTCTTGTATACTTCTCATAATTCAGTTTTTGCATCACAACGAAGATCAGAACAATGTTACTCAAAGTGTTCTCCACAGTGATTGCACAAGTATATTTGACACATTGGTTGCCGGTCTATGAATATATCGTACTTGGAAATAAAGGAAAACCAGGAGTATTTCGGTTGACTTACCAACTGCACAGTTCCTCAGCTTATTGTGGTAGAGAGCTGTTCAAACCCTTAGCAAGTCTTCGAGTCTGCAATGCAGAAAACATTTTTTGGTTTGGGTTTCGTTTTTTTGTGAGTGACGTTATAAGTGAAGTAGTATTTGGCCATTTTTGGCCTGCTGGTACCTGACCTGGGCCAAACTGCTACCTGCTGAACTTGCTGGACTTTAGCCATAGCCTTAGGATTTTAGTGGGAAGGTGTTAACAATCTGTAGAGACAGTGCTCCTCAGATGCGGTTGTGCACCTGATTGTCAGCATCAATGTTACAACTACATGCATATATGGATAAACAGTTTCTTGCTGCATGTCAGACATTTGCTGAGTATTCGACAAGCTACTATATATTTTTTCATCTGTACATTCGCAGGAACAAGTGACTGTGATGTTAGGCTAATAATTGCGCTGTTACCAGTAATAACCTGGAAGTCTTCTCTGAGTGTTACGACTAGAACTTGACCAATAAGGTGAACACGGAGATTTCTAGAACTGGGGGATATAAAAATGCCTCTAGATGTTCTAAAAATCCCTAGCTGCTGATAAAGTATTTTAAATTCTGAAATCCTTTGGCATTTAGCAAAACAGTGGTCATCAGTTCAAACGTAAATTTGAAGTTGTTGCCGGCCTAAACATTGGACGTTATCTTAAACGTGTGCACTGCATGTGTGATGTAATAATCATCGGTACATGTTGTGGAATATTTCCCAAGCCTATGGCCATTATTTTTCTGCTTGGTTTAGAATATGCATTGCAGCTGTGAACATGTTTATGTCTCTTAGCTGTCATGTACGAAGATTTGTAGAACTGCTTGCGGAATGTAGAAATGCCTCAAGAAGTTCTAAAAATCTCTTGGTACTGATACAGCTGGGTGCTTTATGTAAAGACTTAATAATTTGTTAGCCTGTGGCATCATGAAACTTTTATAATACCAATGGCATTTGTTATGTATCATTCGGTTGAGGCATTCACCAAATGACTCCCATTGGTGTGAAAAATAAAAAGGGTGAAGTTGAAACAGTGCATTGTCCTTGCTGGAATGCACAGCATAATTACCCATTTGACATTTGACGACTGTTAGTTTTCTGCTAAACATGGTATCATTATACCTTTTAAACTGTGAAGTGTACTGTGCTCAGTGCTTTGGAAAAGCAACTAAAATTTGAAGTTGGTGTACCATATAGGTGCACATTTTTTGTTTTAAAGAGAAATTTATATATCTGGTGCAAAGATGCTAAATATAGTCACATGCGTTGGGTAGTTATGCAATGCTATAAAATAAACTTTAAAAGTGCTGCTTTAGCAACAAAGCTTCGCATCCGTTTGGACCTACAACCAGACTGCACTGAATATGATGTGCTGAAGCGTGGAACTTGAATGTGCTGTGTTGATTTCTGCATGTTGGTGAAGGGAGTTGTTATGGCAACAGTTGCTTAATTGGGTTAATATGGCACTTGGGTTTCACACCATCCGAACAGTGTGCTTTACACTCCTTCAAAGTTAGCTATGCGCTTAACACTTTGGTGTTCGGCTGCTTTTGGGGATTTCCAAAAAAACACCGAAACGCACGTGGCTTATCGCGGGATTTTCTCCCATTTGGTAAGTGCTACGGACCTCCTCGAAGTGTCAAAATATGCAGCAAGTCTTCTAGTCTGCACTCAAAAAAAATTTTTGCTTGGGGGCTGCGGGTTTTTTGCCAGTGACGTCATAAGTGGAGGACTTCAAGGCCACTTTGGCCCACTTTGCCTGGCCCTGGGCGCCAACCGTTAGGTGGTAGTATTTTGCTGAAGTTTTTATTGGAAACTAGGCTACAATCCGAGTCTTTTAATACTTTGGATGACCTGCTGGGGTTTCGAGTTCAAAAGTTATGATCTTAAGTTAGTAAAAATTTTTGAGTAATTAGATAATGAATTAATTAATTTGTTTATTTTAGATCATAACTTCTGAACCAGAAACGCTAGAAAGTCGATCAAAGGATCAAAAGACTTGGACTCTAGCCTAGTTTCCAATGAAAACTTCAGCAAAATACTTTGGCCTAGCAGTTGGGCCTTAGGCCAGAAAACATGAGCCAAAATGACCCTAAAACTACTTCACTTATGACGTCACTCACAAAAAACCCGCACCCTCAACCACAAAATTATTTTTGAGTGCTGACTAGAAGACTAGCCGATCCGTTTGAGCCATTGAACAGCTCTCTAGCGCAATCGGCAGAGGAGCTATGGCGTTGGTAAGGCAACTGAGAACTGCTGTTCTTAGGCTGAAATTTAGGTACGATTATAT
>Ga0210059_1016890_pt1 | contig 10484 bp, 4 predicted proteins | sample Ectturendosymbi2_FD_188042 | JGI IMG/M metagenome (GOLD analysis project Ga0210059, IMG submission 188042) | Ecteinascidia turbinata endosymbiont from Florida, USA - Sample 2 (SPAdes) (version 2) | ecosystem: Host-associated > Tunicates > Ascidians > Unclassified | place: Key West, Florida... | reverse complement strand
TCCGGGGGGGGGGGGCAACGTCAACATTTTGCTAATCCTTGTCAAGTTGCTGATGATGCAGTGGAAATTTATGTTCATGAAACGCCTTTTCTACACGCCTCCACCACAAAGAAAATGTCCCGTGTTACGACAAGAGTCACAAGGATGCGCCTGTTTGGCAGCCATAGCCAGGTATATTACGATAATTTTCATAATATGCTATCTGCAGTATCGTAGCTGGCCCAAAATTTTGGGAGGGGCCCAAAAATTTTGGTGGGGGCCAAAGTTCTTGATTTTAGGCAAATAACACTATTTTTTTGGAATACAGCCTCTCAAAGCACAAAATGACTATACGTTTTAAAAATTGGGAGGGGTATGATCCCCTAGACCCCCCTGGCTACGCCTATGTTTTGAAGGAGGGTACTTCGTATCACAGAAGTAATGCCATGGTCTTTAAAGAAATCACAAATTATGATGACTTTGTTTTGCCTAGTAAGCAAAACTTCTCAGCGTCACTTAGAAACAAGACCTGCCAACTTCTGGGATCTCGTCAAGAGCGATCAACCACCCTTTCGATAAAACCTTGCTCTTCATCGTTGATTTTTCACGGGGAGCTCTCATACATTAGCCGGACAAGCAGACTATGTTGACAGGAATATCGGACAACTTACTCAAGTTAGAATACCATGCAGGTTTTAAAATATTGAGCAATGAGTTATGACAAGTTGCCACAGCAAACGTAGCTTTGCACTCAGTGCTCACAAGTTGGAAATAAACCTTAATGATCAAGATGTATTCCACAAGCCTGCATAGACGTTTTCTAACAAGCCACGTAGTTTTATACTGTGTGAAAACCAGTGGCATAACTGACGGGACGCCAGAGGGGCGAATCGTTCCACCTGGCAAGCTAAATGTAAAAATTGGACCCCACTTAGCTTAAATTTCGGTTTTAGTATTCTTTTGGTTTTCAGTGGGTTATTTTTTTGAATTTTTCTGAGTACTTTCCGGTTATGTAGGGATTTAGTAAAGCAATCCTCATCCGGATTCACCATCATTTCTCAAATTTTTTTCTGAGCGTTGGCTAGAGGGCACCCTATAGTGGCAAGTGGGCGCCTTTCAGCTACGCTTCCCCTTGGCTCAAACCTCTGTAGCAGTGGTTCTCAACCTTTTTTTCTGAAGCGAGCCAAACCCAGACTTACGACTTTGTTAGAGAGCCGCACTATCGAAATTTTAACACAAGTCAACTGACACATTTTGTTTTATAGCAGAACGAAGTCTGTTACACAAAATATTAGATGTGTTATTGAAAAAATGCTGAGAGTCGCACAAAATGTCATTGGGGGCCGCATGCGGCTCTCAGAACAGTGGTTGAGAATCACTTCTCTGTATTTACGCCTAGCCCCGTAACTAGGGGGGCGACTTCCCCCTGGAAACTTCTCCCCCTATGGAAAAATGTGTTGGACATAGTTTGAAACTGTTGGACATAGTTTACAAAAACTGGACCCCTCTCAGAAAACTCTTCGCCCCATCTGGTGTCCCAAGCTGCTTACGGGGCTGGTTACGCCACTGGTGGAAAGAAGCCTGTATACGAGTAGTTTGATTAAGCTATTCGCTCAGGTCAAGCACTTTGTTCACACTCACAGTTTCACACAAACAATAAATTTTTCAAACTTGTGGAAGAATTGCTAAAGGTTTATCCATGCTTTTTTTCACACAGTAAAAAACTACATGCCTTGCTGCTATCAGCAGTAACCGTCTCGTTACAGTACCCGCCAACGCCAAGGTGACTGCGTTCAACAGTCACATTCGGCCAAATGCCTCTTTACCATTCTACTACCATTATTTGAAGTGAACCTTTGAATATTTGTTGCTGTAATATTGTTACGCAATAAAGGCCAACGATAATACAATTCACTTGCTAGTTTCGCAACCTGCTTCTGCAGGAATACGGCGAACATGAGTGAACTGCATAAGCATATCACTGCATGAAACCAGAATAGTGAAACCATAGCGGCAAATAAACTGTCCATGCAAGAATTAAATCAAGTAACTGGAATTAAGCTTCTGACTTCAAGTTTTTAGAAATTTTTGATTCGTGGTCAAAATTTCCAGAGGTGGAAATGCCCGTTTTGCCCCAGCCTTGCGGACGCCCATGAGTAGGAGCAAGTATGATGAGGCAATGTCGCAAATTATAGTCAATTTATTCTTGCCAAACTTTTGTTCTTTAACTAATGCAAGTCCACAAACCAAGCTGTGCACTTCGCGTCATTCTCACGAAAGTTCCTGACTTGAGCGAACTACAACGAATGCTGTGTGACGACAGCATGTGCGCGTGCCTGACGCCTGTAACGTTAAGGTGGGCCTTCAACTTATATGCTCCTCAGGTACGATGAATCACAGAAAAAACGCTAGGTGCGTATAGACTACGCATTCTTGTGACAATCCATACATCTTCGGTTTCGAATGGTTGTTCGTGAAATTCTGAAATCTGTTGATTTCATGCTGTGAATCGAACAAACCAGAAAGTTCAACTTTTTGGCAGAATTTTCGTTAGGTGCTTGTGTTGTGATGTTTACTGACTCATTCGCTGCGGCAGAAATTATGTTTTCACAATGCAAACGCACGAATAATGAAACTCAGTGCAAAACTTTTAGCAGACAAGTATGGCAATACCAGCAAATATTGAAAGCTCTTCAGACATCAATAATAGTAAAGTTGCAGCAGTGACCAACACCAAGCGAATCAATCGCAATTTACTGCGTAAGGAAACTAGTTTCGCTGGTGCTTTCCACTAAGGTCGACATCAATTAAGAAACTTTGAGAGACAAGGGAATGACTTACGAATTGTTGCTTGAAATCTTTAGCATGAAAAAACTGAACAATCGTTTATTTGTTCCGTAACTATAGTGTACACTTTATTACCGAATTACTCCATTTTGCATTACCGCCGAAAGTTTAACTTGAGTTGGCTTCCTGGACTTTTTCCACTACACGTTACGGTCTATTGCAAACCACGTGATCGTATGAGAGAGAAATCACGCAAAAACGCGGAGAGAAATTTTGTCGTATCAGTGTGCCGAATGGCCGTTACGATCGTGTTTGTTAAACAGCTTTGTAGCTGTGTTTAGTGGAGGGGTTCCAATTGGGCTCAATTTTTGTAATCTTGAGTTTTGATCTTAACAGCAGTACGTAGTTTTTCTATTTGTTTCATATGTCAACTTTTGCGCATGACTGAAGATGTGAAACACACGAAACTACTTTCCTTACGCAATAAATTGCGATTGATTCGTTTGGTGTTGGTCACTGCTGTGACTTTACTATTATAGCTGAACGATGAGTGCAAGCTTGAATCATTGCAAGAAGATGGGAGCAGAACCAGGCAGGAGATTCCTCAAACAGCCGGCTGCAAAGCTAGAGCCTGTAATTGTTCTCTTCAGACATACAACAATATCAAACAACAGAAACAATCAAATCAATCTAGTTGACCATTAAACAGTTTTTTTTCTGTAAACGTTAATTGCTGTGCTGTAGCTCCTGGTGTCTGCATCAAATACATATGGTCACAAATACTTGAAATCGGTGACGATGAAAGGCCATTGTGTCTTGAGCAAAAACTTTAGGCACATCTTATTTGTCATACCACATTTTTGCAACTTAGTACTGACAATGCACGCATCTACAATAAAACGTCGGTTGCGTGAACAGTGACGTTTGGAAGGGATGTAATGATTTTGGTGGGTCAACTTAAGCAGTGTTAAACCACACATCCGTACATAAAGTTATTGAGACAAAGTTGTATTCAAACGTTGGAAAAATTAATTACCTCACCTTTAATACACAAAAGAGCGAGTATAGTAAAAGACGTTTTTAGCAGCATCGCTGAATTCTTCATTGATATATCTTGGTTATTGGTTAGATGAGGATTTTTTAGTGTTTAAAGCTAGACAGCAACTACTGTAAGTTCTGAAGCCGTAGAGACAAATCCACCTGGACAAAAAATAAGCAACTTTGAAACTGAAGAATGAATCACTACATGGCAAAAACCCTTTTCCGGAATAGGTGGCCCACTTACTGATACGCATATTCTGACAAAATTTTATGAAAACACCAAATAATTAATAAAAGCACTTAAATTTCCGGTAAAGTAGAAATGAAATTTCGTTTAGCATGTACAGTTTTCAAATTTTGGAGCCAAATTTTAGCAAACTTAGAAATACACCTCTTATGAACGGGATCGTAAAGTGGTTACTGACCACTTTTATTTTAATCTGCAAAACGTTGAGTGTTTTGATTTCCCGAAAGCATAGACTCATAAATGGTGATTAGCCTACTTTATGCTCTGCAAAAGCAACTACCATCTTCTTAGTCTTGCATACTTGCTTTACAAAAGCGCCAGTTGCAATGTACAGTCTCCCATGGACGTCGGAAGGGGAGAAGAGGGGACCAAGGCCCCCCTAGCTTTCGAAAATTCTAACAAAAAAGGTTGTTTTCTTAGTTTCGAGTGAGAAAACCAAATTTCTCCACTTTTGCCCCCCCCCCCTAGAAAAATTTGGAAAAATTCATTGGTGCTCCCCCTCTTGAAAAAATCCTTCCGACTCTACATAAAATATTAAATTGCAGTGAGTTTGTTTTATCAAAATATTTGTTGAAGCGAAACTGGTGTCTGCTGAGCTTTACTTAGAAAATTGCTTCCGTTGCCATCCACGGAGTGGGGTCGGTAGTGCTTTGCGTTTGCGGAAATACAGCCATTTGGCTAGTTGTTATGTACATTTTTGGTAATTTTATTATATTTATCTTCCAAATCTGTAGTGATCACTAGATTGAAACTTTTGTTAGCTCTATAGCATTATTTTTTCAAATATAAAATCTTTCAAGTGACACAAAATGTGAACTTTTAAAACCGTTGGGGAAATACCGACTTAAAGCATCACCAAATAACCTTTCATAAATTTTATGAAAGCGTCCATCTGCTAAGACATTTAATTAGGCAAACTATATCTCTAGCAAAACGTTATCCTGCAACAGTGCTTACCGGATGTGTTCGAATATTCTTGGAAGAAGAGATCGCCTAAAGGTGGTCTACTGAAATTGATATTTCCTAAATGATGAAAAGCTATTTAATATTCACACCGGCTTTCCCACTGGAGAGGGTTGCCTGGCAAATGTCCTATGAGGACTCGAAATAGCTCGTGCTTTTCAGCAACCTCTTATAGATTCGCTGGGTCCACAACAAGACGGGACCAAGCACCTGGGAGATGTAATCACGCCATCTGGTCTTCGGTTGACATCTGGGCAGCTTTGCCTTGGGGGTGGCCAGCAGCATTCAACTCGCTAATTTTTCATGGGACATTCTGGTCACGTTGCCGAAACGGTGTAGCTGAGATCTATCTACTCGGAGAAGAATGGCCCTACATGCAGGCAGGGGAGTAACGAGGAGGGAAATGGGGCATAATTCCCCGGGCGCCGAATCACTACGGGGGCGCCGGATGACTGCGGGGGGCGCCGAAAAGTCCCAACAATGTCACAACTACTTTCTTCAGTACTCTACATTTGCTTCCGAAAGACCTCAGGTTCGAATATCGGGGCGCCAAACTTGCTTCATGCCCCGGGCGCCATCAAACCTCGTTACGCCCCTGCATGCAGGGCTTTACGAATTTCACAGGTACAGCATTGTCGAGATGTGGCACGCAGTGAATTCAGAGAAAATCCTGCAAAAATCCCATCTCTACATTCAGTAATGGTCTTATTGAGTGTGCAAGGGTGTGCAAAATAGGGCCCTCATTTTCATTTTACGCGCTTTGAAGGGGCCTCCATTTTTTGTTTGCGCGCTTTCAAAATTTTATGAGATTTTCTTGATGATTGTATTTTTATTATATGCTAATGATTACACAATAAAAGTTAATTTGCTTTCCTCTAGGTTGTTGTTAATGATATGTTTTAACACATTTGGATTTTCAATCTGAACATAAGATGCCAAACTGAAATGATGAAACATAAATAACTTTCTGTTGCGTCAAAGGACAAAGGGCCCCAGTCAAAATGTAAAGGGTCCTCAACCAAGATTCTAGGGTCCCCTAGTTAAAGGATAAGGAGGCCTAGTAGTTTTTGGTTAAACATAAACAGCCTGTCTACTGTACATTCAAAGGACAAGGGGCCCTAGACACAAGGTAACATGGATAAGATGCCCAAAAAGTATGGATTCCTCAATCAAATTTTAAAGAGGTTTCAAATCAATAATATAGAGCCCTTACTTCTATGAATCATTTTGCTATCAGCTGCAAAATTTAACTGGTAACCTACCATTCTTTCTTATAAATCTAGTAATTACCCAGTGTACATATCCTTTTAAGCAAAATACCATGCACAGAAAGTCGCTGCAATTAACCTCATTTTTAAGTACATAGCCCACCAAAGATTTGTAGTTTTGTGATATTAACTTGTGAAAGTTTTTACTGCCACAAGGGTATTGGATGCAGCTCATCAAGGTCAAGCCAGCATTGAATTTTGATTGAAATGTGAGTCAATACTGCACATTTCATTCATTCCAGTCTCATCATAAACATTATGGTTGGTTTGTTATTTTTGAAAGCATTTACTGAAGTTGAAAGGCATGTTTACCTGTAGTTTTGGACAAATGAAATCTGAAAACAATAAGTTCTTACAAAGCTCACCTTGGCCTCAGGGTAACTCCATTGTTCGAAATGTTATGTGAGAAACCATGGGCGCAATTTTATTGTAAAATGTGGGGGGGACAACTTGATTTAAAACCAATATAGTCATCGGGCCGATGTGGAAGTGAAGTTTTGTAAATACAGATTCCAAATCTTGTTTTTTAGAGGTGTTTTCAAAGCAACACTAATCACGCTTTGCTTTATCCCTACAAATGATTTAGAAATTAATAAACTTAATTTTGTTGTTGGACATGGTACTGTAGTTCAGTTTGGTTGCACTACTATCAGACTATGGTACAAACAAGCACACCAATATAGTAGAACACATCAATTGGGTTTTTATCAGAGCTGTCAGTTGGAGTGCACAAAACGGTGAATCGCATTGGTCGCACGTGCATATCACTCTTAAGTAGAACACATCGATTTTCATGCATTTTACAGTGTAAGAAATGTGGGTTACAGCGCGATTTGATGTCTTGTGTAAGTCGCTTAACGTTAAAAATACGATTAATTGCAAGGTACGATATATATAATATTGCAAGGTATGGTAGCTAGATATTCTTCTTGCACATTTCCGCTTTTTTGAAATGCTGCAAATCTTTAGCTACTGGGCATCATGCATGCAGCCCCACCCCTAACCAAATCTCAACTGATATCCTCTTACAGTAGCAAAAAATGTTTGGCCAAAATTAGCGTAGGCTACTTCACAAAATGATTTACAATTTATTTTTACTGCTGATGGGTGATGTATCCTTTCAATCTCCCATTGTCCGCCCCTGCACGGTGTTGGGTACCCTTTCGATTGTCCAAGCATCGTTTATCTAGTAGCCTTTCCCAATATCAATCAATCTCCCAAGCAGAATTATCCAAGCCAACTAAAGAAGACTCCAAGATATCCAAAAGAAAACGAACCAGAAGTCTTTCTGAATACATACCCATGCAGGGGTGGGCAATTATTTTTGCTTGGGGGCCACTTTGAGAAGGCCGCGTTTAGCGGAGGGCCGTACCTTCTTATGAGAGTAGAAGCAAATCTAGATTTGTAGCCTCAACACTAATATTTACTATAAGTTCGAGGATATTTCAGATTTGAAAATTTTACTGAATGCTTCTGCAGGCCACTGAAAACGCTGTGGCAGTCCACATTTGGCCCGCGGGCCGCTATTTGCCCACCCCTGCCATATACCAATCTAGCCTACAATGTGATTTCTGCATACCTTATCATCTAGCGACCAGGTCCGTAACTAAGTGGAGGGTTTGGCCCCACTGGAAAAACTTTCTCGCCCCTGAAAAATGTCTTGGACAAATTGTATGTATGACCATTGCTTTCGTACATGCTATCGATGTGAAATTTGGGTCTCCCTCAGAAAATTCTTCCACCCCTGGTGTCCAAAGCTGGTTGCGGGTCTGCTGGTAACTGTTGGCTTGTGACTTCTGTCAGTTATGCCACTCAGCTGAGTCTTTTCACAATCAAATTTTTCAGGTTTAACATCAAATTTTAATAGGCTAAATTAACGTCAGAAGTTTTATTCTAGAGTTATACGTGCATAACGACACGAAAATATATTTGAGATGAAACAGAAATCAAAATGAACAACGGTGAAATGGCAAATAGTAACACGTTTCAACTGAAATAACACGAAAAGAATGTCCAGCAAAACTAGGTGTTACGTAGGCTCATAGGTGGCGGAACCTGGGGGGCCGCATGGGTTTAGGCTCCCCCACTTTTTTTCTGAGGGAGCGCAGCCCTCCCACTTTTAAATTTCGAATTTTGCCTAAATAAGTTTAAGTAGCACAATTAGTATTTTTTTGTTGCTTTATTTTTTGACTGAAGATGGATTAAGAATAATCCGAAACGTCTCGAAATAAAACATGTATAGTTTTTTGAAGGCTTTTTTAGTGTTGATGAAAGTATTGGGTCCATTGTTAAAGTACATTGTTTTTGTGTAAGACTAAGAACAACTACTTACATTTATGTGCTCACGTCAGTGTAGTGTATGATAGATAGGGTGTTGTGTAGATTGGGGTCGTTGAGGGCTTATCAAATTTTGAATAAAATTGTTTAAACATGCTGACAAAAGTTAATGACGTCATATTTCAGTGCTTGTGATGTCAGAGTTGCCAATTCAAATTACAAAAATTTTCTAGGTTTTTTGACGTGCACTTGTGCTCCCCACTTTGAAAATAGTTCCGCCACCAATGCGTAGGCCACCTATAAAGCAAATGTTTCGCACTTGGATGAAAACATTGCTGCATTGTGGGTATAAATATCTTTTGAATTGTCTGGTCACCCTTGTCGTGACATACAAAAATTACGGCTAAATGTATAAGCTATCTTTTATTCCTAATCAAGTCATTAAGTTTTGAGCTATAGGACAATGTATGGCTAGGTCAATACTTCTCTAAAGTTTTGATGGAAATCCTGTTTACTAATGGTTGAAGACAGTCTTTTGCAAAACTGCCTATTCTAAAACTAAGTCTTCACAATAGTGCTGCTGTTTGTCTTCGGCAAAAAACTTCGCAGAGGTTTGCCTGAAAATGTAATTTTCTAACATTATACACTTGCATCTTTAAATTTTACGCTGTCTGTTTCTGAATACGTGACAACCAACGTTACAGTAAAGCCAGTTAGCCAACGTTTTTGTACGAAACAAATCACGGCTGTGCTGTGGTCTGTCACGTGTGCAGCCGTTAAACTTCACTGTTTCAAGACAGTGACCTTTGTTGCAGTAAACCACACTGAATAAATGTCGGACAGAGGCAGTTAACAATCTTTTGTGGTCTCTACAAACTTGCAAAATGCTAAAAAGCATTTTTGAAGTAAAAAGTTATAAATATATCAGAATCAGTGATACCACACCAAACCCTCTTTCAACATCAACACAGCTATGTGTAACATCTAATATTAAAAATTCTTCACACAAAACGTGACAAACGTCACATTTAGTTTTGAAACCTCTCCAAATACAAACCCTAAGGAAAAAAAGTGAGGGGGACATGGAATATTATGTCCCCCCTGTCTAAAAAAGTGGGGGGGACACGTCCCCAGTGTCCCCCACCAAATTGCGCTCATGTGAGAAACTGGTTTTGTTTGAGAGAATTGTATTGTAAACACCAATGTATATGTGTGTACTTAATAGCTGCTAATGCAATGTTACCTCAATTGCTTTCAGTTTCTTTCTTATTCACAACTAAATGTTTAAATAATTTTGAGAAGCTTTCCTTACTTTCTTGAACTATTAATGTTTTCCTTTGTCCTACACCTGCAGAGATTTTGAAATTTTATGTTGGTAGTATTAGTACGTTTTCTCCATGATTTATTCAATTATAGGCCTACTTATAACAAGAGTAGGGTTGCCAGATGGCCGGTATTTCAGCGGTTTGGCCGGTATTTTACTGCTAATCTTGCAGAAGCCGGTAAAAGGCCGGTATTTTGATAATTAGTGCCCGAAGCCGGTATTTTGAAAATAAATAATCTACCGTAACTTTGAAAAGAACTAACGCCGAATTTCTCAAATTATAATGACTCTAGAAATGAATCTTGTCAGGACAGTTCCTTCAGAGAAGTTTATTTGCTGCTATTGACGCAATCCTTGGCGCGATTGTCACGTCACACACCGAAGTGTAATGAGTCAGCCAAAATATGGGCAAATTATTAATTGTAGCTTAACAGTACTCATTGTCTCTGTTTCCCTGTGCCGCTTACGAATAACGACAAAGCTTAGATCTGGCACCAGGGCCGGATTAAGGGGGGGGCAACGGGGGCAATTGCCCCGGGCCCCCCGATTCAAGGGGGCCCTCCGTTATGAAATTTATTTGTTTCAAATAAAATACTCG